>Ga0163209_1000386_pt1 | contig 18860 bp, 15 predicted proteins | sample Kivu_160m_FD_113538 | JGI IMG/M metagenome (GOLD analysis project Ga0163209, IMG submission 113538) | Freshwater microbial communities from Lake Kivu, Western Province, Rwanda to study Microbial Dark Matter (Phase II) - Kivu_160m | ecosystem: Environmental > Aquatic > Freshwater > Lake ...
ATTCTATTGGCTACGCCGCCGTAGACCCATCGGCTGACTCCGCTGCGTCCGTGAGTGGTCATGGCTATCAAATCGACTTTCTCCTTTTGGGATGCTTGCATGATACTTTCTGCTACTCTACCGAGGTCGCCGGGTATGACTTGTGACTTTATCTTCATTCCCTGTTTTTCAAGCCTGACTTTTAACTTTTCCAGGTATCCTGAAGCCTGCTTTTGCATCTCTGCCCAAAGCGCATCACGGTGTTTTTTCCATGCTGGATTGATGGGACGGTCTCCATAAGAGGGCACCAGTGGAGGCTCACAGACTGTGGTTAGAACAATCTCTGTATTGGTTCCCTTTGTCAGTTCCTTGATAAAAGGAATGGGAGCTTCGGCGAAAGGTGAGCCATCCAGGGGAAGTAATAGCTTTTTCAATTCTACATGGGAGACTTTCGGTGCCTTTGACTTTATCAATAGAACTTGAACGCCAGTGCCGTAGAGTACATTACGCGCCACACTACCCAACACCCAGCGCTTAATTCCGGAGTATCCATGGGTGGAGATTATTATAAGGTTGATATTGTTCTTATCGGCAAAGCCGACGATTTCGTCGGCTACGTTGCCATAGGCAATAGCTGTAGATGCTTTAATGCCCTGTGATTGCAGCCCCTTTGCGTTGAGCTCCAGATAAGCTTTCATGGGGCGGTCCAACTGCTCCACAGAAGCGATGCTGACCGTAAACAGTATTATCTCACTGCCTTTGCTTTTAGCGATGGTCTTAGCATATGGGATAGCTCTCTCTGCCATGTCGGAGCCGTCTAAAGGGACGAGCACTCTTCGGTATGCCATTATGCCTCCTTAACCTGGTATGTGTTGTGCATTATAGCCTTACAGGGGCCGCTCTGGCAACAGTTTTTGTTCGGTTTAGTAAGCGTGTGATAAAATTCAGTCAGGGATAGTTCTGACTACCATTGAGGTAGCGGCTAGCCCTAGAGGTGTTTGATTTTCTGTCACCCTGACAGACAGCGAAGGGCTTTCTGGATTCTTCGCTCCGCTCAGAATGACAGGTGGGATCTCAGAATGACAGGTGGGATCTCAGGATGACAGGTGGGAGTTCAGGATGACATGCGGGATTAGGTATTTGTAAATGGACTTGTCTGGTCTGCTTTCCTTAGTGGAACAGGTTACCGGCTATCAGCGGCTGAGAAGTGAGCTTGTTGAGCCACGGGGAGACGGGGTTAAGCTCATTGCGTCTGATGCTGTAAAACCCTTTGTCATAGCTGCGCTCCATCAAGAGATGAACTTGCCCATTTTAGTGGTAATGGCTCAACCTGAAAGTGCCAGGCGACTCTATGATGAGCTCCAGGCCTGGTGTCCAAGCTCAACAATGATTCAATTTTTCCCCGAGGTTGATATTATGGCTGGTGAATACTCGGAGTCTGATGTTTTTGTGAACGCTGAAAGATTGAGAACTCTCTCGGCTCTCAATTCTTGTCGTGACTTATCAACAGATGGACAGAGCCCCTTAATTGTAAGTTCCGCTTTGGCCGCAGTTAGTAGAACCGTGCCTCGAGACGAGTTTATTGCATCTTGCCATGACTTAAGGGTCGGCATGGATATAGACCCGCTCCAGCTTGTAGCAAGATGGCAGGCGATGGGTTATGAAGTGGAGAATATTGTTGAGGTGCCGGGAACAATCAGTCGCCGAGGAGGCATTGTCGATGTTTTTTCTCCGGATAGCGAATTCCCAGCTAGAATAGAGTTTGTTGGCAACCAGGTGGAAAGCATCAGGCTCTTCGACCCGAAGACACAGCGTTCATCGAAGCCGGTAAACTCAGTGACTATAGCTCTGGCTAGAGAAAGCTGGCATCGGCTTAACAGGGATACTATTCTGGATTATCTGCCTGGAAAGGCGCTGTTGATTACAGATGACCTCGATGAGCTAAAAATTGTTATAGACAAGATAAGAGATGAAGCCAAGGAGCTTAGCCGGGTTGAGTCGGAGCAGGACGAGCCGGCGACGGATTTGCCCATTGTATCCTGGTCAGAATTTGAAAGGAAGATTAATAAAGTTAAACAGCGCCTAACGTTTTGTTCATGGGGCGCTGATGAGTCTCGCAATGCCCGTCTTCTGTCTTTGTCTCTAGCTCCTGTGCCAAGCTATGGAGGCAGACTGGAAGTTTTTTCCGAGGGGATTAAGGGGATGTTGCAGGAGGGATGGCGCATCATCGTAGTCAGTCAGCAGGCAAATCGTCTGGCTGAACTGTTACAGGAAAATGATGTTCTGGTCAGCCCGGTTTCACAGATAGAGCGGGTGCCGTCTCTGAAATCAGTAACTCTGGTTCAGGGGTCACTGGCTGAAGGCTGGATGATTAGAGATGTCCTGACTCTGTTTACCGACAATGAAATTTTCGGTTTCGTCAAGCAGCGACGCTCATCCCGGAAAAAACCAGTACGCTATCACTGGTTTATTTCTGAATTGACGCCGGGTGATTATGTGGTCCACATCGAACATGGCATTGCCAGGTTTTCCGGGCTGACCAAGATGCTTGCTGATGGCATTGAGCGGGAGTATCTTGTCCTGAAATATGCTGCCAGTGACAGGCTTTATGTGCCCGTTGACCAGGTTGACCGTGTCAGTCGCTATGTTGGTGCCAGTGACCAGCCGCCGACCTTAAGCCGGCTGGGAACTCAAGAATGGGCGCGTACGAAGCAGAGAATCAAGGAATCAGTGGCTAACGTTGCTCGTGAGCTTCTGGGGCTGTATGCTACAAGGGAGGTAATTACCGGATTCGCTTTCTCCCCGGACAACCTGTGGCAGCAGGAGCTGGAGTCATCTTTCCCTTACATGGAAACACTTGACCAGTTGGAAGCTGTTCTGGCTGTCAAGGGCGATATGGAGAAGCCGAAACCGATGGACCGCTTGGTTTGCGGAGACGTGGGTTATGGTAAGACTGAAGTTGCGCTTCGGGCTGCGTTTAAGTCGGTTATGGATGGCAAGCAGGTGGCATTGCTGGTTCCGACTACAGTTCTGGCGCAGCAGCACTTTGCCACTTTTCGTGACAGGCTGCAGGCTTTTCCTGTAAGGGTAGAGATGTTGAGTCGTTTCTGCACCGAAAGAGAGCAGTCTGACATAATCGAAGTTCTGGCAGCAGGCACAGTGGATATCTGTATCGGCACTCACCGCTTATTGCAAAAGGACGTAGTGTTTAAGGACTTAGGGCTCATAATCATAGATGAAGAACAGCGCTTTGGGGTTGTGCACAAGGAGCACTTCAAGAAGCTGAGAAGGGAGATAGATGTTCTCACCTTAAGTGCCACGCCCATTCCTCGTACTCTTCATATGTCGCTGGCTGGAATCAGGGACATGAGCACAATCGAAACCCCGCCGGAGGAGCGTCTGCCAATCAAGACTTATGTCGGTGTTTACGATGAGAGGATAGTGCGTGAGGCAATACTGCGTGAACTGGAGCGGAATGGTCAGGTGTTCTTCGTTCATAACCGGGTTCACAGCATTGCTATGGTTGCCGACAGATTAGGTAGAATGGTTCCCGAGGGCAGAATATCTGTCGCCCATGGCAGAATGCCCGAAGAGGAGTTGGAAAGTGTGATGACTGATTTCGTCAATCATAAGAGTGATATTCTGGTCACTACCACCATTATCGAGTCCGGCCTGGATATACCTAATGTCAACACTCTGATTATTGACCATGCAGACAGGTTAGGATTGACGCAGCTTTATCAGCTTCGGGGTCGCATTGGGCGTGGCAGCAACAATGCCTACGCTTATTTCTTTTTTGAAAAAGGCAAGCAGTTGACTCCTGAGGCTCGGAAGCGTCTTAGAACTATATCTGAGGCCGCAGAGTTAGGCGCCGGATTTGCCATTGCCATGAAGGACCTGGAGATTCGTGGAGCCGGTAACCTGCTGGGGGTGGAGCAAAGCGGTTATATAGCTGCTGTAGGTTTTGACCTTTATTGTCGGCTATTGGCTGAGTCAGTGGAGGATTTAAGGCAGGAGCGAAAAACAGGAGTGGAGTTAAGAATGCGGCAACCATCGGCTCCAACTATAGCTCTGCCTTTAACCGCCTATATTCCGGAAGAATATATACCGGATTTGAACACGAGGCTGAGTTTTTATCAGCGGTTGGCTGCTGCGAAACGGACTCAGGAAATAAGGGGCGTGGAGACGGAAATGGACGACAGGTTCGGACCGATTCCTCAGCCGGTCAGGAATCTGCTCTATGTAGTGGAAGTTAAACAGCTTGCTGCTGCGGCGATGGTGGAGTCTGTTTCTACAGAGGATAGACAAATAGTTTTGAATTTCAATAGTTCTAGGGAGATAAAAAAGCTGTCTTTAGCACAGGATTTTAAGCTTGGAATTAAAGCAGGCAGCCGGCACATAAAACTTGACATAAAGCTACTGGGAAATGATTGGCAAGAAGTGCTCAGGGAAGTGCTTCAAAAGGTTGCTACAGACGTTCAGTCCTAGTAGGGGTGGGGGTGGTTTCTGCATCTGTGCGTGCGGGGTAGTGGTTCAAATCCAGCATGGGCTACCAACTGCTTGCAAAAGTTTACAAATCGTAGCGAATTTTGGCACAAATTTGTCCACGCTACTTGCTACACACTTTGGCGGCCTACTCTAACCCCTAAAATTAGTTGACAACACTATAAATTTCTGATAGACTTGCAACTCGTTGCAATTGCACTGATGTGCATTAATTTGCAGCACACTTAATCGAAGGGAGATGATTTTGAAAGCTAGCAAAAAGCAGAATCCAAGACAAGAGATCGAAAAAGCTATTGCTGATAACGACCTAACAAAACTGCTGTTGTTTAGTGGTCTTTTGCATGGGCACTTCTGCCCCTATTCTGCCATTGGTGTTAAAGCTGCTGCGCGAGCTGTGAGAGAGCTGGGCGTGAAATCCACCGGCATGGAGGAAGCAGTAGCCATAATAGAGACCAACAACTGCTTCAGCGACGGGGTGCAGCTTATTACAGGATGCAGCTTTGGGAATAATGCTCTCATCTATCGAGATTATGGAAAAACTGCTTTTACACTAGCTAAACGGAGTGGTGAGGCGATAAGGATAGCAGTAAAGGCTGACAGCAGGTTCCTGGAAGAGCGCGAGCCTGAAGCTATGGCGCTTTTCCAAAAGGTAGTCAGGGAGCGCGCTGGTACTGCAGAAGATGAGAAAAGACTCAAAGAGATGTGGCGTGAGCTTTCGTTTAAACTGCTCGACGTCCCCGATGAGGAACTCTTCGATATCCAGCGAATACAAATAAATGTACCCGCTTACGCTCGCATTTTCGCCAGTGCGAAGTGCTCGATTTGTGGTGAAAACGTAATGGAGCCTCGCACCAGATTTAAAGATGGCAAACCCGTATGTATCCTATGCTCAGATCAGGAGTTCTATCAACTCGCTGGAGACGGCATATCAACCATTATGCCCTAGGTAGCGGACAAATAAAGAATTCTTTTCAGGAGGTGAGCTTGAACCGATTTAAACTGGACATATCTAGAAAAACTGGCTTTGCGACTTTGTGGATGGCTACGGATGAATCGCCCTGCGGTTATGCCCCGCTCATCGGTTGGAGCAATATTCACAGTCTCAAGGAATTTGCCGAAATGCTTCTGGATATGTATCGCCATAGTCTTCGTGAAAGTGAACGAGTCAAAAAGACATCAGATTGCATACTACAAGATGTTTTTGGCGATAACAAATTTAGCGAAGGAGATAAGAATGTATATTAAAAAATCATTACAATTTGTTCTTGCATTATTGCTATCGTTAGTGCTGCTTATTTCCCCGGCGTGTACCAGCACCAGTACGGCGCCCTCTATGGTGCAATCATATGTTATCGCCGATCCCACAGGTGACTGGGGTTATCCTTCGCCATATCTGCGCTACGCACGTGGTCCAGGATATATTCGGTCTAGCTTCATTTTTGATACTCTTATCTGGAGAGATAAGAGCAATTTTACTCCTGCCCTGGCTAAAGAATGGTCATATGATGAAGCTGAGAATGCTTATACATTTAAGCTTCAAGAAAATGCCGTATGGCATGACGGAACACCTTTTACTGCCGAAGATGTGGCATTCACTGTTGAGTATTTAAAGAAACATCCCGACCCATTCGTCACACTGGTAGGACCCAGCGGAATCAGCCGTGCCGAAGTAGTTGACGACCATACAGTCAAGCTATACCTCGAGTCCAAGTATGCACCTTTTCTTTATGAAGTCGCCGGTACCATGGTTATCCTGCCCGAGCATATATGGAAATCCGTGGATAATCCTATGAGCTTCGACAGCCCGGAAACAGTAATAGGGACAGGCCCGTACATGTTAGTAGACTACAATAAGGCACAGGGGACTTACCTGTATAAGTCATACGATAATTACTATCAGGGCAAACCGATAGCCGACCAGATTGTTTTTGTCAAAGTAAGCGATGAGATGGTGACTTCAGCGCTTATTCAGGGTGAGGTAAATGCGGCTTCTATCCTACCGGAGATGGTCGACAATATGAAAGCCAGCGATTTTACGGTTATATCCTGTCCGTACGGCTGGTGTGCCAAATTGACCATCAACCACAAAAAGGAACCATTGAATGATAAAAGATTCCGTCAGGCGATGGCTTATGCCATCGACCGGCAGTCGATGGTGGACATAACACAGCGCGGGCACGCCATACCGGGCAGCCAGGGCCTATTACCACCGAACAATCGCTGGTACAATCCAAATATCGAGCAGTACAATTATGACCCGGATAAAGTACGGCAACTGCTGGGTGAACTGGGGTACGAGCTAAATAATGACGGCTACTTAAGTAAAGACAATAAGATTCTGGAACTTGAACTGATAACACAAACAGCGTACGGTTTTAAAGATGTAGGCCAGTTCATCAAGGATAATCTCGAAGACGTTGGCATAAAGACCAACCTCATCGTCCTGGAAGGCAAAAGCCTTGATGCCAAGGTAGAGACCTGGGATTTCGATATTTCTATTTACGGTCATGGTGGTTTATATGAACCCTCGATTCTGCCTAAGATCATTACAGGTCAAGGTTTTAACAGTGCCAGATATACTTCCAATGATAGGTTGAACCGAGTTCTGGAAGACCAGCTTCATGAGATGGACCCGGACGCACGGCTACAGATGGTACAGGGAGCTCAAGCACTGTATGCCGAGGATATACCTGCTATTACTCTCTATTATCCAGACTGGTACTGGGCACATGACGGCAAAATTGATATATATTATCCAGATGAAGGTGTGGCCTCTGGAATACCGATACCGCTGAATAAATCGGCATTTGTTGGGAAGTAAGTACAAAGATAGCAAGCGCAGCAAAAGATTATCACGGCTGTACTTTCCGGTAAAGTATCAGCCGCGATGGAGCTAATTGTTCATGCTCACAAGGCAAAATCTCATTACATATCTGGTTGCTCTGTTCATCATTTTGACACTTAATTTTTTCCTGCCCAGGATGATGCCAGGTAATCCGATTATAGCCATTTACGGGGACGTGGCAGTAGTACAGATGAGCCCGGAACTCGAGGCGGAACTGACCGAGCGGTTTTCTCTCGACCAGTCACTGGGTAACCAGTTTATCTCTTACTGGACAGCGCTTTTCCAGGGTGACCTTGGGTATTCATATGCGTACAATGCACCTGTTACCGAGGTTATCTTTGGCAGGTTGCCCTGGACTCTACTGTTAGCCGGTCTGGCGCTAATAGTTTCAACAACTCTGGGCATCCTACTTGGCATCGAGTCAGGATGGCGAAGAGGCAGGAGATTAGACAGGAGCTTGCTCTCCGGAATGGTAGCCATCAGCGGCTTCCCCGACTTTCTACTGGGTCTATTGCTGCTACTCTTATTTGCTGTAAACCTTCAACTCCTACCTCTCTTTGGCGCTGAAAATGCTTACTCAGGCCTATCCGGATTCCAACGCTTGATGGATATCGCCAAGCATTTGCTTTTACCGCTCGTCACTCTGGTTCTAGCACGGGTCGGTGGCGACTATCTCCTCACTCGAAATGCCATGATCGGCGAACTGAAAGAACCTTACATTTTGCTGGCACGAGCTAAGGGGCTCAAACAAGGAACTATAAGGTATCGGCACGCGGGGCGCAATTCACTGTTACCCATAATGACTCGGACTAGCATATTGTTGGGTTTGATGGTCACCGGTGTGCTTTTTGTTGAGGTTGTATTCTCCTATCCCGGTATTGGGTTTACTACCTATGAGGCTCTGACATATCGCGACTACCCATTACTTCAAGGGCTGCTGCTGGTGTCCACATTTTGTGTGCTAACAGCTAATTTCATTGCTGATTTGTTGTACTCTAGGATCGATCCGAGGGTGAATTATGCACATTGACCCTAAACGAGAAGTCGTTCAGAGTAAGGGGGGGAGAATCGGAATGGCCCTGCTCCTGGTTGTGTTTCTTTTAGCAATCTTCGCGCCTCTTCTCTCCGCCTACGAACCGCTGACGCAGACCACACAAATATTCGCAGCACCATCCTGGAACCATCCATTGGGAACAAACCATGTGGGCCAGGACATCTGGAGCCAGCTTGTCTATGCAGCACGTACATCGCTGCTAGTAGGATTACTGGTAGCGGTGTTATCTACTACTCTGTCTGCGTTATTTGGCACTTCGGCGGCGCTAATCGGCGGTGCCTATGACCGTATAGTCATGCGGTTAGTGGATGCGTTCATCATTATACCGATAATCATCCTGCTCATTCTCCTCTCCCTATATTTTAATCCGGACCTCAGCGGTGGGTCGCTTATCGGTATCAAGGTCTCCATTATCATAGCCGTGGCTGGTATATCGTTATATGCGGTGCGTAATCTGGGGTGGGTGGGAATATTTATCGTCTCTCCTTTAATTGCCCTGGTTTTATTATCGTATGACATTATTCCAAGCACCGGTGGTTTGATAATCATCCTGTCGTTGCTCTGCTGGCAGGGTGGGGCTCGAGTAGTTCGTGCCCAGGCGCTATCTCTCAAAGAAAACACCTATATTTCAGCAACGCGGGGATTTGGTGCCAGCATATGGTACATAATGCGGCGCCACATCATTCCTGACCTGGGCCCGATATTGGTGGCAGACTTCGTATTCTGTGTGCGCCGCGCCGTGTTTCTTCAGGCCGGTCTGGCGTTTATAGGCATCGGCGACCCTAACATTGTAAGCTGGGGGAGCATGATTAGTGACGCCCGCGAATGGATATTCCTGGATGTATGGCGCTGGTGGCTTCTACCAGCAGGGATAGCTCTTTCTGTGACAATTGTGGCTATTACACTAATAGGCTACGCATTAGAACCTGCCCTGGATCCCAGACTTAGAGGTGAGATCAGTGCTCAAAATTGAAGAGTTAAAGGTAAGCCTTGGGGGTGAGCGCGTCCTGCAGGGAATAAACCTCGAAGTGCAGCCAGGCGAGTGTATTGCTGTTATAGGTGAATCAGGCGCTGGCAAAACAACACTGGGGCTTAGCATCATGGGACTGCTGAACGGAAACATCAGCGGGAAAATATATTTAGGAAATACTGAGATACTGGCTCTTTCAGAGGAAGAAATACGTCGCATTCGCTGGAATCGTGTGGCGATGGCCTTCCAAAATGCGCAGAATCGATTAAATCCAACTCACCGCATTTTGGACCAGGTAGTAGAGCCGGCGATTGCCCACCGATACAACAACAAAGTACGAGCCATACAGAGAGCAGGAGAGATACTTAAAGAAGCCGGGCTGGCATCGGCAAAGTTTCACGAGTACCCGCATCAACTAAGCGCTGGTGAGCAGCAGCGAGTACTTATCGCAATGGCGCTTATAAATGACCCCGAGATATTAATACTGGATGAGCCCATATCCTCACTGGACGCCAGCTCTCGTATTGAGATGATAACATTTCTGAAACGGGCTATTGCAGATCGTACTGTACTGGTAATGACTCACGATATTTCCACTGCCGCGCGGCTCACCTCTAAGGTAGCTACACTATATGGTGGACGCATTGTGGAACTGGGACCGACCGACGCAGTACTATTGCACCCACGTCATCCTTACACGCGTGCCTTGCTTCGCTCATATCCCAACATGACCACCACCAAGGACCTGCAGGGAATTAAGGGGCGAATAGACCGACAGACAGCAGGATGCGCCTTTAATCCGCGCTGCACGCAGACTATATCGATATGCCAAAAGCAGGTACCACCTCTTGTAAAGCACAATCGATGGCTGGTCGCCTGCCACCGAGGGGGCATCATCCCTGCGCTCTACGTAGATAAGCTGAGCAAATCTTTCGGGCGTTTGAAAGCTGTGGATGGCGTGAGTCTCACGTTGGAACATGGTGAAACGCTAGCGCTGGTGGGACAGAGCGGTTCTGGGAAGACTACATTGGCGCGCATGGTCGCAGGGATTCTTAAGCCCGATAAAGGGTATATCCAACTTGAATCAAGGAAATCAGAGCAGAAAGGGAAAGACTACCATCGAACGGTTCAGCTAGTATTCCAGAACCCCGGTGAAGCCTTGAGCCATCGGCTGACTGTAATAGAATCAGTCCGTGAGCCGCTGGAGATTCAGGGTATTGGCACCAAAGTAGAGCGTGATAAGATAGCTAGAAGGGTAATCGAAGAGGTTGAATTGCCAAGCATTGATAAATTTCTTGACGAATACCCTCACCATCTTAGCGGTGGTGAATTACAGCGTGTCAACATCGCCAGGGCGCTGGTTTTGAATCCCCAAGTTCTAATCGCTGACGAGCCAACTGCGTTTCTCGACTCAAGTATACAGGCGAAGGTACTTAAACTATTGATGAACCTCCAAGAAAACCGGGGTCTGAGCATGCTGTTCATTACGCACGATATTGCGGTGGCACGCAAAATCAGTGACCGTATAGCGGTAATGCAGAAGGGCAAAATTGTTGAGGAGGGCTCGACTAGCCATGTAATCACCAATCCATCCCATTCTTATACAAAGGAACTGCTAAATGCGGCCGCTGAACTTCACTCAGAGGGTAAAGATGAAACTGCGGACCATGATTCCAAGTGAAGAATATAACGAAACGATAATACGAAACGAGGAGAAATGACATGGAATTAAAACCGGAGATGTTTAAAAGAATGCTGCCTTTACCCGTAACCGTGGTTACGACCGTAGATGCCAGTGGTATTGCCAATGCAGCACCTTATAGTTGTGTAATGCCGATACTCAGGCCGCTTGACCTTATAGCTATTGCTTCTGCATTGCCTCGAGACACACTTCGTAACATACAGGAAACCAAGGAATTTGTTATGAATATAATCGGGAGGCCTAAATTCAAAGAGTCTATGCAAACAGCTAAGAACTACCCGCCTGGCGTTAATGAACTTGAGGAAGTCGGCTTGGAGGCTATTCCTTCAAAGAAGACCACCCCACCACGGATAAAGGATGCGCTGGGATGGATTGAAGCGGTAATAGAGGAGGAGATACTGCGGGAAAAGTTTTCACTTATTATCGGCAAAGTGGTTTGTGCTGAGATAAACGATACTTTTTTAGAAAATGAGCGCCTTAAGGAATTACCTGTCATCATGTTGAGGCCGGATTATCGAATTATCGGAGAAAGCATTATCGGAGATGTGGAAGAAACGATCAAATTGTTTCTTCCCTAAACTCTATTAAAATCATGTGTATTGACCTCGAGTCGGATTCGCTTCCTGACATGTAACCCAAGCAGCTAGAAACGGTATTTAACCGACTCTTGTGGTACGCCAGCTCTCAAGCAATCCACTTACGCTTGATGTTAAGTAGGCTTAATACAAACAGAACGATGCAGAATGCGCAAAGTATAAGGAAATCAAGTGTGAAAGACATGATATGCTCGCCGTTAACCGCTCCATGGAGAATATCAACCCCGTATGTTACAGGTAATATATAAGAAAGGGGGCGAACAAACACAGGCAGTGATAATATCGGGAAGAATAGTCCACACAGGAATATCATCGGGAATCGGAAAAAGTTAGAAAAGGTCTGTGCTTCAAATACCTCGCTTACAGAGACAGAGATAAAAAGTCCGAGGAAAGTCGATACGATACTGATGAGTATGATGGCAGGTACAACCAAAGACCAGGCAATTCCCGATAGGTCTGCCAGAAACGCAGCGATTGCTATAGGAACAAACGCGTTAATGATACCGAAAAGGATAGCCCCGGAGGTCTTGGCCAGCATAAGTAAATCCAGGGAGATAGGCGCGAGAAGTAGCCTTTCAAAGGACCGGCTTCGTCTCTCGAAGGTAATAGTCACCGATAGCAGTGAAGTAGTGCCAAACAGTATGGCGATAGTGACTACGCCTGGCAGGAGTTCAAGTACGCTTTCCAGCCCGCTACCTGACCTGATAAAAAACATTCCTGTCCAAGCTAGCGGAAATATAATGCCCCAGCTGATGTTGGGGGGCTTAAGGTAATAAGTCCGCATATCCTTGATAAATATGTTCGAGAAAGCAATCCATCGTTTCACTGGTTTCCCACACTTCCAGCTTTTTCCTTTTCCTTGCGCATTAATTCCGCTTCAATGCCGGTAACCTGGACGAAAACATCTTCAAGAGACGGAACATGCCTACGGGCTTCGGTAACTTGAATCTTGCGTTCTTCTAAGAATCGCACTAATGGACCGACGTTGACTGGTTCCATTGATTCGATACTTATCTGGTTGGATGCAACTGATTGGAATTTGTAACTTGGAAAGGCTGAGGCCATATCTTCGGTTAGGCCATCTACCGAATTGGAAACAGAGAAAATAATCACATGTTTACCCCGGACAGGCTGTAGAAGGTTTGCCGTACGGTCAGTTTGGACGATTCTACCATTTACAATAAAAGCAATCCGTTCGCAGAGCCGTTCAGCTTCCTCGATATAGTGGGTAGTGAGAAAGATCGTTGTTCCCTTGCTATGGAGGTCGGCTATTATCTGTCGTACCTGGCGGGCGCTGGCTACATCGATTCCCGTAGTTGGTTCGTCGAGAAACAAGATGGGTGGTTGGTGAATGATGCCGGCAGCGAAGGTGAGTTTGCGTTTCATCCCCTTGGAATAGATGGCAAATTTACGATTGGCGGCGTCGGCAAGACCGAATGTATCCAGAAGCGTTCGTGCCCGTTTCTCGCGTTCGCTCTTTCGTATGCCATAGAGCGCTGCGCAAAAGCAAAGGTTATCGAATCCAGAAAGTTCGGGATATAGGTTACTTTCGTCGGGAACGATACCTATCAAGTGCTGAGCTGCTTTGGGATTGCGGGTACAATCTATACCGCTAATTTTAATATTGCCTGCGTCCAGTCTGGCCAAACCAGTCAGCATATTGATGGTGGTGGTTTTACCAGCACCATTAGGACCAAGAAATCCGAATAGCTTGCCCTTGCTAACTTGAAAGCTAATGTCGTTTACTGCAAGAACTTAACCAAATCGCTTAGTGAGATTCGTTACCACAACGGCTGGTGTGCTATCCTGATTCACCTGCACCCTTTCCATCAATTTTCTTCTCCATGACAGGGAGAGCAGCAGATATCTGTTGCTGAACCTGCACTAATGCTTCTTCGTTGAGGAAATAATGAATACGATAGCCGCGCCTTTCACCTTTAACCAAACCAGTCGATTTTAGCACACTGAGGTGTTGAGAGACGGCTGACTGCGTGATGTCCAATTGGTAGGCCAGGGCATTAACACAAAGAGCATTTGACTCTCGTTGCTTAGACAGTAGTCTTATCAGCTTAAGCCGTGTAGGGTCAGCTAGTATACCAAAAAGATTTGCCTGCTCCTCGGTGCTTTTCATTCCAAATACTCATCACGAACGACTATAAGTACTCACTAATAGACTTATTATAACATATTACTGTATGGACTGAATCTCTGAGAGTGCACACTTTAGGTTAGGAAGGTTTGGCAGGGTCGAGATAATCTATAATGGAGGAGAGAAATGACCTTGCCATGAGAAATCAGAGAGATTTCAGCTTAGAATTTAAGCGTCAGGTAGTTGAGGAGTTGCTTAGCGGTGAGAGCGACCTTCTGTGCCGGGTTAAGCAGAAGTGGGCAAAGACCACCGATAGTCGCCACAACTTCCCCAGATATCACAATCTCATCAATGTGATGGTCATTAACCATTTAAACCAGGTTTGGCTGGCTGACATCACCTACATCCGCATCCGGACAGGCTTTGTCTACCTGTCGGCTATTCTGGATGCCTTTTCCCGGAAGGTGATTGGATATGCCATCTCCACCGCTCTGGATACGGAGTTGACAATGAAGGCGCTGAGGATGGCTATTGCGAAGATGCAGCCTGGCCCCGGTGTTATTCATCACTCTGACCAGGGAGTCCAATATGCCTGCAGCGGGTACGTAGAGGAACTCAAAAGATATGGGTTTGAGATCAGCATGGCGCGTATAGGTAATCCCTATGGAAACGCCATGATGGAGAGCTTTTTCAAAACGCTCAAGTACGAGGAGGTGTATTTATGTGATTACGAGACTTTTGCAGATGTGGTAGCCAGGCTTCCCTATTTCATCGAGGAGGTCTATAATCAGAAGAGACTTCATTCAGCACTTGGCTATCGCTCACCGAATGACTTTGAGAGGATATTGCTTAATCAGGAGGCTAATGACCTACCCTGCCAACCTCTCCTAACCCTTTCTGCCCAATCATAGGGGTGCAGTCCACATGCTCTTTGCTTGCTTGCGCTGTAGCAGACCCGTAATGTCTCAACCTGTTCCCGCAGTTTAGCAGGCTTCAGGGCTTTTTCGCAGCACATTCTGACTGAAGCATCTGCTTATCAAGGCTCAAGTCTGCTACCAGATGTTTCAGCTTTCTGTTCTCCTACTCCATGACTCTCAATCTCCTCACTTCTGCCACACACATGCCGACATATTTCATCTTCCACCGGTAGTAAGTCTGTTCACTGATGCCCATCTTCCTGCAAACATCAGGAACAGCTGCCCCTGACTCTGCTTGCCTCAGGGCAAAAGCAATTTGCTCCGTGGTGTACCGGGACTTCTTCATTGGATGATCCTCCTTCATCATTGTTAATCATCCTGCAAAACTAGCATTTTGTCTGGCTCAGTTTTCGGGGGGGGGGCAGGTCACGTAGCTGGATACCGAACCACCAACTGGTCAGCTACGAACTAGCTACGAGCTTTTAGGCCAATCACCCAAATCTGAGGTGTTTGCCGAACATCATAAAAAGTGATAAACTCATGCTGTAAACCTTGGATAAGCTATAAGTAATTTTTGCAATGCGGGGATCAGCTGTTTCTTCTCAAATACGAGTTCGGGAACTGTCCAGTGTCACCCAATATATTGTATAATAGGCAGCCGGGTTATCAGAAGAAACATACATAAAGGAGGTTAACGATGCCTAAGACAAAGATGAAATTACAGCCGGCCGGGTGGCAGATTACAGCTACTACTATCCATTGCGATTTTGTCGATGATTTCGTCACTATTATGGTCAACAAAGATTGGTCAACTAGGTGTACCTGTTATAAACGTTATCAGCAGAGAGTTCTTGATGACAAGAGGCAGAAATCCGATAAGAAAAACAGGCTTAAGATAGAGCAGTGCAAAGGCCCTGAATGCTCTTATGTTATAAACTATCGTGATAAGCTCCTCAAGGAGGAGCTTGGCGCAAAATAATAGATTATATCGAGGCGAGAAAAGTATTGAGCCAGCACAAGAAGTGCTGGCCGTTTTAAGTTGCTTACGGTTTCAAACATCGCCAGGGTGATGTAGGACATATTTTGCCAGCTACATTGAATTCAGTGTGGCATCTCGGCATCTGAGGTTCTACAAGGCGTAGGTCTATGCGAGGCTGCCATTAATAGTCATGTAGAGAATGTCCTTGCAAATTTTCCCAAGAGATCATCCCAGTTTTTTTATGATTTTACATAGCTTTACCCTAAGCCCATGTCGATTGCCGTTGTTAGCGGAGGCAGTAGACACATGGTTGCCATGCTTGCGGAATTGGACATCAACAAAAAAAGAGCTTTCAGCATGCCCCTGATGATCACCAGAGTGATATCCTGACGACGAAAAAAAGGTACTGATTTGCGGGACAATATTACTGTAACCCAACGAGCGGACTCTTCAAGAAAACTTGACCTAGCGTTCAGGTGTGATGACGAAATAAGATAGTTCTTTTGTAGGTGTTGACTCGGCGATTTCCCTGATACTTAGTAACCTCGACATCTCTCCTGTTCCTAAAATTGACCCACATAACCATATTATCTTGAAGTAAATGTCCGGGTTTTGATGTGGTGGTGTCTGACTTGCCCCAGGCAATTATACAACTTGTTAAGTTAGTCCCATAAGCATAACAGCCTCAGGAGCAGGCGGTCGGTAGTTGAGCGCACTATGTGGTCGTTCTTGATTGTATTTTCTCCTCCAGCCTTATATCAATATTCTGGCTTCAGCTAGTGTGGTGAATATCTCACGGTTGAGTAGTTCGTCCCTCAATTTGCCTTTGAATGATTCTATGCAGCCGTTCTCCCAAGGGCTTCCCTTCTCGATGAACAGCGTCTTCACACCCAACCGCTCCAGCCAAGCACGTACTGTACTGGGAGATGGAAATAAGAGGGTACCTGCTCTTTAAATTCGGTCTAATAGGTATAATAAGCCTTTTGAATACTCCTCGACGTGTTCTGGCAATCAACTCGCTTATTATGGATGAACTTATTCCTTTACCCTGTAGCTTTGGATTTATAATAATGAGGAGTCCGCCCAAGGTATCCGGTTCAATGTTCCTTCGTTTGTCCTCGAGCCCCTTTACTAGAATCCAGTCCAATCCTTCTTCAGGTAATTGTTCCAGTGGCATATCCAGGCGAAGCGGAATAGTATTGGCTACGCCTATGGCTTCGCTATCTTGCAGGAAGGTTAATTGGTACTCAGGCTATCTTCAGATTGGTGTGACCACACCACATATTGCCATATTTTCAGGTATGATTATTTCCTATCCTTCAAGCTCTTCAAAATTTCCTTGGAAGGCTTGTTGGGAATAGTGGCTACGGTTTGTCCCTGGTACACAAATACTTCTTTATCATCCTTGGTAATCTCACCGATTATGGCAGCGGGTGCCTTTTTGGATGTAACAATCGCCATTACCTCATCAGTGTCGGCTGGGGCAACCTGGAGCATCATCCTGGCTTGAGTCTCACAAGCGAGGATTTCCTCCGCAGTAAGCCCCTCGATGCTTACTGGAACTGCCGACAAATCGACTTTTGCTCCAAAACCACCGTATCTGGCTGATTCGCAGACGGCTGCCCCGATTCCGGCTGCTCCCAGGTCAGAGCAGGCATGAATTTTGCCGGTCTGAAAGGCAGCTAAACTGGCCTCTAAAGTAGTCCGTTCTTCCTCAAAGAGAGCTGTTGCAGGTCGCATCTCAGTGACTAATCCGGCTCTAAATAAAGTATCGTTCCCGTCATTAGCGGTTTTACCAATAAGAATAAGCTTGTCTCCGGCTTTTTTGGCTGGTTTGGTAAGAGGCTCTTTAGTAACTAACTTACCAAATACCGCTACGACTACTGCCGGGACAATATCAGTAAAAGAGGTCGAAAGCCCGCCTCCAATAACGAAAACATCCATAGTCTTACACATGTCTATTACCCCCTGAACCATCAGGTCAAGCCTTTCTTTACTGGTCATTACTTTACATCTCCCGCAGGAGCATTTGTCCGCGAAGCCGCAGGGTCCCACCAAGACTTCATCTTCTAATGGTCTGGTCCCTATGAAGTCCAGGAGGAAGATAGGCCTGCCTCCCATGGCAGTGACATCTCGCATGGCACCACCAGCTCCGGTTGCGGCAGCATCATAAGGTCTGGGTACACAAGGAGAGCAATGGCTTTCTTGTTTGGCCACAAAATATCCTTCAACCCCCGGCATCTGGAAGACAGCAGCATCGTCTCCTGGTCCTATAGTCAATGACCCTGGCCACTTCTTACTGACTTCCCTGTTTAGTTTTTCCAAAGCTCTAAAATCGACTGCCTGATCAATGTTGTGATGCAGATGGACAAACAAACCATGCATTAGCGCTCTTTCAATAGTGTTCATTTCTTATCTCTCCTTGATATCTATTCTTCGGTGGGTCTCACTACAAATAACCGAGTATTCCTCAGATTTTGAACCATAGAGCTTACGAAGTCAAGGGGTCTTCAACTTGTTTACAGCTCAAGCAGTAGTTCGTAGAAGAGAAAGCTAAAACTTTTTTCCAGCCAGTGCCTTCTCAATTACATCTGTTATATCGTTGGAGTCAAAGGGTTTAATTAGATATGGTCTACCCGTTGAGGCAAGGAAATCATGGGTGTCTGCCGTCATGACATCGCCGGTTATGAACACGACCCTTTTAGCCGAGTTAGGATGCTTCTTTTTCATTACCTCATACAATTCCCTGCCACCCATCCCGGTCATTTTAAGGTCAACCAGGAGCAGGTCGTAGACATTCTTTGCCAGCTTGCTCAAAGCAGCTTTACCATCTGGCACAGCCTGTACTTGATAGCCTTTGGCGGAAAGATTTCGCGTCAGGACGGCGCGGATTGCTGGCTCATCTTCAACAATCAGGATATCACCCCTCATTTTTTGCCCGGGCTGTCGACTCTTTTTCTTTGCAGTCTTCTCATCTTTTATTATTACCGCTTGCTCTCCAGCCGCTATTGGCAACTCGATGATGAAGGTAGTTCCTTGCCCTGGGGTGCTTTCGGCATATATTTTGCCGCCGTGCTCGGTTATAATGCCATGACAGATACTCAAACCCAACCCCGAGCCGCTGCCCGCCGGCTTGGTGGTGAAGAACGGGTCAAAGATTCTGGTTATATCATCCATTGGAATTCCGGGGCCGTTATCAGCGATATATATCCTGACATAGTCC
>Ga0163209_1000388_pt1 | contig 18829 bp, 19 predicted proteins | sample Kivu_160m_FD_113538 | JGI IMG/M metagenome (GOLD analysis project Ga0163209, IMG submission 113538) | Freshwater microbial communities from Lake Kivu, Western Province, Rwanda to study Microbial Dark Matter (Phase II) - Kivu_160m | ecosystem: Environmental > Aquatic > Freshwater > Lake ...
ACGGAGGATCGTCGACCGGAAAACGGGATTATCGCTGACAGTAAAATAAAGGAAGAGTAACGGAAGTAAAATCAGAGAAGCAAGGAGTGAAAACCTTAACAGGTTCTTCCTGGTGCGTGACCAGGCATAATAGAGGATCGGGAAGAGCGCTATGACGATCGTCACCCGCGTTGCAGTGAGGAACCCGAACGAGAGAATTCCCAGGCAGGAGATAATCGCCACGAGGATCTGCAACCTGCTAAGGTATCGGTAAAAGAAAATAAGAAGCGGTGCGAAATGGACCAGCGTGATCGTTTCCGAAGGGTTAAATATCATGTACGAGATGGCAGAGCTCCGCTCAAACCGCGTGGTGGTCAGGATGAATTTTGTATTTAACAGGGAGATGACGAAGACGACGGCCCCGACGAAAAGCAGGCGGGAGAACAGGTTGATCAGAACCAGGGGGAAAACATCCGAATTCGTCCGGTTGAACACCAGGATGAACGGCAGCATGGAAAAGGCGACGACGTCGGCCAGGTAGTAGGAGATGAAGTTCTGCCTCAGGATCCCGTTCACGGCCATTATCCCGATGATCATGAACCCGACCAGCACATCCATGCGCTGTGTGCGGTTCGCCAGCGGGGCGCTGAAAAGCAGAACAGCCGGCACCGACATCAGCGAAAAATAGTGCAACTGCTTGTAAAATGTGACCTTGGTTGCAAAATAAAGCGCCAGCAGCAGATAGGAGGCGGCAATGCCAAGGACCACCACCCGGTCGGTCTGGCGGTTTTGCTGTAAATATCCTATGATGCTTTGCTGCTGCAAAACCGGTGATTTTCAGAACTATTGATCTTTATTCTTCTAAGGATCAAATACCCCTCTGTGGTTCTCTGTTAATGCTCTGTGAACCTCTGTGCAACAAGCATTTAAAAATAACACAGAGAACCACGGAGAAATCATCTAGGTTCGCAGAGAGATTTTAAAACACCCACAAGTCGATGCAACTATTTTAATATTTGCTAATATGAAAGATCCCCCTTTTGATCCGGATCACCTGGCGCGCCAGGTTCCTCCATGACCAGTCGAAAGGGGTGAAGAGCGCTGCCTCCGGCGCCACTTCCACTATCCTCCGGTTTGCGCGGCGTATCGCCTCCAGGTATGGCCGGTACAATTGACCGGTTACGGGCTTTTTGAGGATGAAGTTCCCCAGTTCGGCCACGCGGGCGGAAAAAAGCGATACCCCGTGAAAATGATAAAAAATGACCTCCGATCGCTCACCCGAAGGAGTCAGGAAGCTCACCCTGCCGTCCTGTTCGGAGAGATCGCGGCAGTTCAGCACATTCCAGGGCGCCACCCCGATGCCGGGATGGGTCGCGATATGAACCCCGGGGTATTTTCCGGGCCATTCGTCGAGATACATCTGGTCGCCGAACTTCCCTTCTTCCTGTCGGTCGTAGCACCATTCAGCCACCGAGCGCTGCCAAGCCCTGAGAATCTGCTGAGATCCCGGTGAACGGGTAAACGTGTTAAACTGGACGCAAAACCGGCCGCTTGTCGCGGTCTGGTCATACTTCGGATGATACCGGTGCTCGGTGATGATCGCGCTGAAGTCTTCCCGTTCATGGAACACCGGCTCCGGATCCCCGAAGAAAAAAATATCGGCATCGATATATGTACATGCAGTAACATTAAAATGTTCGAACACATGGCCGATGATAAAGGCCGTTACCGTCCACATGTACTCCTTGAACGAACGCCGGGCTTTAAGTTCCAGCAATTCTTCATTCTCGAATTCTCCATACGGGACGACCGTGACATGCGGAAGTGCCAGCTTTTCAAGCGCCCTGACCGAAACATCGTCAAAGGCGAACATGAAGAGGTGATAGTCCCCCGCATTTTGCTCCATCGATTCATGGAGGGCGATCGCCCGGTTCAGGTACCGGATGTTGAAGTGGGTGCAGTAATAGCGCATGCTTTATGTGAATCAAGGGTTGGCGAATGGAGGAAAATTTATTGCAGTCAGCTTTAGCTGACTGTTAAAAGGAGTATTGATAATCGGGGCTTTAGCCCCATATATTTAATTGCAATTTGAGTTTGTGACTTAAGATTACACCAGGATGTTAAAATAAATGGGGCTGAAGCCCACTTAATTGCTTCAATCTTTATCAGTTGGCTAAAGCCAACTGCAATTGATGGAAGAGAAAAAACAATTCCAGATTTATGAGGTCGCGAAAAGACCGGAAAGCAAAAAAGAACATTTAGCGTCTTTGCGACTTTGCGGTGAAAAAAACCTTGAAACTAGGTCACTGGAAAATGGAACTCCTTGATGACTCTTTGCGGATTCCCCGCCACGACACAATCCGGCGGGACATCCTTCGTAATGATGCTTCCGGCGCCGATGATGGAATTTTTGCCGATGGTCACTCCCTTCAGGATGACGGCATTGGTTCCGATCCAGGCGTTGTCGCCGATCACTACCTCTTTCTCCTGAAGGTCGGATCCGTCGTTTTCATAGTGTTTCAGGAACTCCTGCAGCCTGACGGCCGGGTCGAACGAATGGATGTTGCTGTCGAAGATGTTGACGTTGTGCGCGATCTGTACGTTGTCGCCGATGGTGACCTGTTTTGCCGACCACACCCTCGACCCGAGCCCGAGATAGGTATTCTTCCCGATCACGATCCGCCCGCCCCTTTTCCAGGTCATCAGGATCCCGTCGATCCTTGTGCCGGGGCCGATCACGATGTTCGAAGGGTTCCCTGAATGGTTATACACGTTCGACCGGTAATCAAAGGTCACCCCCTCCGACAGGGTGGCGCAGGGCTTTTTCGGGAAGAAGAACCTGAACGCCAGGCGTAACCGGTATATAAATTCCTTCATTTTTCTTTGATTACAAAATTAACCACATAGGCACAGTAGAACACATTAGTAACCGTGTGATAATTTGCTAAAATGTTCGTTAACCATTGTTTTTTGGCCTTCCTTAAAGATATTAACGCAGTTAAAATTTAGAAGAATTCCCTTGGGTTTCTCGAGAAGCTTCATGTAGGTGAGCAACTGTGTCTACTGTGGTAAAAAAATGGACTGAAAAATAACATGACTCGCTAAACTCCCCTGATCACCCGGCAGGGATTTCCTGCGGCGATGACGTCGGGCGGGATCGTCCCCGACACCACACTTCCTGCGCCGATCACCGAGTTATCGCCGATCACAGCGCCTTTCAGTACCGTCACGTTGCTCCCGATGAAGACATTCCGGCCGATCTCGATCTTCTTTGTCTTTGGTATGCCGGTCAGCCGCCGGTGCGGGTTAAGATCATGAAAATCGGAATCAACCGCGCAGAAATTGAACCCGATCAGGGTGCGGCTGCCGATCTCGATCCCCTCCCCTTCGCTGATCAGCACCGCATGGTTGTTCAGGTAAACATCATCTCCCATGACGATGGAAGCCCCTGCAGCGCGCGCACTGATATAAGAATAACCGGTAAATGCATAAGGCGAACTGACTACACCCAGGTGAACGTTTTGACCGAAAATGATCGTGCCGGCGCTTTCAAGCAACACAGGCGTGTGCCTGACCGGCCGGCCCTCAACGCGCGTAAGATCCGAAAGGAACCCATACTTCAGGATGCGGATCCTGAGCATCGGGGTGGTGAACAGCATCCGCTTAAGCCTGCGGACCGCTTTTCTGAATATCACGTTCGTCATAGGATCTTACCAGTTTCGGCATGAGTACCAGGAACGCCGTAAAATATAGAAAATAGGTGAATGTGTAAGAATACGTTGCACCGATCAGTCCGAACTGGCGGATGAACCAGATGGTCAGCACATAAAACACGACCCCGCCGACAATCTCAAAGGAGATGTAGACCAGTGTCATGGAACGCGCGATGGTGATGATCCCGAGCAACCAGGTGGCGATCTTCAGGACATTCCCGATGAGCTGGGGAAGGAAAAGCGGATCCATCGGTACGAAGCTCTCCGAGAAGATGATCCGGATGATGGCTGCCCGGAAAAGGTAGATGCCGGCAGAAAGCGCGATGGTCAGCGGGATCACGAACAGGAACGACTGCATCACCTCACGCAGGAGCTCCTTGCTGTCTTTTATTTCCGAAAGCCTGGGCAGGTAATAGATGCTCAGCGTGGAGGTGATCAGGAGCAGGTAGATGTCGCTGATCTTCACGATGCCCTGCCAGTAACCTGCTTCGTCAACCGACAAGTGATTGATAATGTATGTGCGCGTCATCAGTTGGATCCATGACACCGCAAAGAGGGAGGTGAACGCCATGAGCGAATAGTGCAGCAGCTTCTTCAGTACGGCCGGGTCGAAGGGGCGCATGAAATTGCTGAAACTGAACCACCGGGCATTCAGGACAAAAAGGAAGGAGACCGCCGCGATCAGGGTCGTGCTCAGGATCATCCCGGTAAGTGCTCCCCATAACCCGAAATAAATGACCAGCGCCACGGTGATGAGCAGCCCGAGGAGGGAGGAGATGATATTGATGAGGATGATCTTCCTGAATTCCTTGTAGCCGTTCAGTACGGAGATCAGGAACGCATTGAGGGAGAACAGGAAGAGCGTCGCCGAGAAGATATAGAAAAGCGGAAGGTATGCCGCATCCTGGAGGATGACGGTGCAGAAATAGCGCGCCCCGGCGATGATGGTCACCGTGGTGAGAAAGGTCGCCCCCAGCGTGATCCGGAGCCCTGTGCTCTGGAACCGGATCCGTTCCTGCATGTCGTCGCCGAACTGGGCAATGTATTTCGTGATCCCGTTGGTGATACCGAAATTGGCAATGCTGTTGGCGATGGAGGTGAAATTCCCGAACTGTCCCAGGATGGCGATGCCGGAAGGGCCGAGATAAACCGCCACGATCTTGTTGGTGATGAGTCCTGTCGCGATCTTGATCAGGGTGGCCAGCCCGTTCCAGAGACTTGTCTGGAACAGGGCGGTTTTGGAAAAGCCTGCCAATTTCCGGAGGAGCTTCCGGATCATGGAAGGTTCATGCATGGATCCCGTGCCAAAGGTTGCTCAGCCCGGTGTTCCCGGTGATCAGCTTCAGTACCCTCCAGGAGGTATCGGCGATCAGGTATTCTGCCGGGATATGCCGCCTGGCGCCTGCCTTGTACTCATCCATGGCCAGGGCGACGGCGTCGAGCACGCGCCGGGGCTCGAAGCCGGTCAGAATGATCGTTCCCGTATCCTGGGCCTCGGGACGTTCCATCGACTGGCGCAATGAGATGGCAGGAAAGTTGAGGATGGCCGATTCTTCGGAGATGGTGCCGCTGTCGGAAAGGGTGCAGCGGGCATGCTGCTGCAGGAAGATGTAATCGGGGAAGCCGAAGGGTTTCAGGAAGCGGATGAGTGGATCAGGGGTATAACCGCTGAGCATTCCGAGCCTCTTCCGCGTCCGGGGATGGGTGGAAACGATCACCGGCAAGGCGTACGCTGCTGCAAGCCTGTTCAGTATATCCAGGATCTTTGCCAGATTCGCCGGCCTGTCGACGTTTTCCTCCCGGTGAACGCTGACAACAAAGTACTCCCCGGGGGTCAGGGAAAGCTGATCCAAGATCCGGGATGAGGAGATTTTTGGCTGATTGTGGTCAAGCACCTCCTTCATCGGAGAGCCGGTGAGGTATATCCGACGGTGAGGAAGTCCTTCAGAGATCAGGTGCCGTCGGGCATGCTCCGTGTATACCAGGTTGAAGTCGGCGATATGGTCGATGATCCTGCGGTTGACCTCTTCCGGCACATTGAAGTCGAAACTCCGGTTGCCGGCCTCCATGTGAAAGATGGGGATGTGCATCCGCTTGGCCATATAGGCCGAGAGGCAGGAATTCGTGTCGCCGAGCACCAGCAGGGCATCGGGCTTCTCCTGCTTCATCACCGCTTCCGACTTCCGGATGATGTCGCCCACGGCGGCGCCGAGCGAAGAGGTGTCAACGGCGAGGAAATGATCAGGCTTCCTGATTTCCATCTCACTGAAGAACACTTCGTTGAGCTCGAAATCGTAGTTCTGCCCCGTATGGACGACCACCTGCGTGAGGTACTCATCCAGCAACGCCATGGTGCGCGAAAGCCGGATGATCTCCGGCCGCGTGCCCACGACGGTCATAACTTTCAGATCGGATTTCTTCATACTTTCTCAAAATAGGTATCCGGGTCCGACGGATCAAACGGCTCATTGATCCAGAAGATCGTGTAAAGCTCATCATCCCCGGTATTTGTGATATTGTGCGTGTGCCACACCGGCATGTCAACGAAGGAAGGTGAATCCCCCGACAACTCAAACCGGAAGATCCTGTCCGTACCGATACGCCGGAGGCAGATCTCGGCTTTCCCCCTGATCACGGCAAAACGCTCCGCCTTGCGGGTGTGAAAATGGTTCCCCCGCGTGATCCCCGGCCTGGTTGTCGAAAAGGAGACCTGTCCGGCCGTTTCCGCCCTGACGGTTTCGACGAAGCTTCCCCGCTCATCGGTATTCAGTCGTAGGGTAACCGGGTAATGGCTTCCTATGTCGATATAGCACCTGAAGGTATTGAACAGTTGCAGCTCAAACCGGTTGGGGCAGGCGGGGATGATCCCTTTCTCAAAATATGTTGCCTTAAACCTCCTGAGGATCTCCAGTATACCGGAAACCCTGCATTCCGCTGTATGAGCCACCGGCAGGAAGGCTTGTTGGAGGCGCAAATCGATCGCTTTCCCGAATTCTTCAACCAGTTCGCCCACATAGATCAGTTTCAGCAGTCCGTCAATCTCGATCTTCGGTTGTTCGTCGTGCGTGAGCTGATGGCAAAACGTGGCCACGGCCGAATTGTAGTAAGGATGTCCGAACGGCCCGAACACGTTGGGGATCACCAAGCCGGTGAAAACCGCCCCGGTACGGGCAGCCCAGCCGGCCAGCAGCTCCCTTCCCTCCTTTTTCGACCGGCCGTATGTGTTGTCGCGTTCCTCCTGGGTGGAAGAGGCGAAGAGGACGTGCGGGGCTTTCCCTGCATCCTCCATGGCAGAGATCAGTTTCCTGACAAGGGAGATATTGGTATCGTAGATGACCTGCGGATCGCCGTGCCGGTTCATGGCCGCCAGGTGCACAATGACGTCGCATCCCCCGGCCCAGTGTCGCAGATCCTCCTCGGATGAAAAGATCCCGTCAGAAAACGGCTTCAGCCTGTATCTTTCAGGGAACAGGCCAAGCCAGTTGTAAAGGTGCCCGCCTATGAATCCTGCCTGGCCGGTGATCCCGACCGTTAATGGTGCATGACCGTCATTTTCCGGCTTATTATTCATTTATCGTGCTTATGATTAACCGGTTCAGCGTTCGCTGATTTCATCCCGGATGAAGTCCAGCCTGAGCAACAGTTCCTCCGTCTCCGCAGTGCCAAGGCGCGTTGTATTGTCGGAGTTGTATTCCCCGGCCGCCGATACCTTTGATTCCCCTTCGGTGAAGTACTTCCCGTAATTAAGGTCCCTGGTGTCGGCCGGGATGCGGAAATAATTTCCGAGATCGGCCGCCTTGGCCATCTCCTCCCGGTTGACGAGTGTTTCGTATTTTTTCTCCCCATGACGGGTACCGATGATCCGCACGGGATTTTTCGCCCGGTAGATCTCCAGCAATGCCGCAGCCAGGGTGCCGATCGTCGCGGCGGGAGCTTTCTGGATGAACATGTCCCCATTCTGTCCGTTTGCAAAGGCATACAGCACAAGGTCAACTGCATCCTCCAGGGTCATCATGAACCGCGTCATTTCGGGATCGGTAATGGTGAGCGGCATTCCCGCCCTGATCTGTTCGATGAAAAGCGGGATCACCGACCCCCTTGAAGCCATCACATTGCCGTACCGTGTACCGCACAGCACGGTGCCGGCGCCGTTCAGGTTGCGTGATTTGGCGATCATCACCTTTTCGCTCAGTGCCTTCGAAAGACCCATGGCGTTGATCGGATAAACTGCCTTATCGGTGCTGAGCACGATCACCCTCTTCACCTCATGCATGATGGCTGAATCGATCACATTTTCACACCCCATTACATTGGTCCGGATGGCCTCCATGGGGAAGAACTCGCACGACGGGACCTGCTTGAGCGCCGCCGCATGAAAAACATGATCCACCCCTTTCATGGCATTGTCCACGCTGCGACGGTCGCGGACATCGCCGATGTAAAAGCGTATGCGCGCGTCATTGTATTGCTGCCGCATGTCATCCTGCTTCTTTTCGTCGCGGCTGAATATCCGGATCTCACCGATACCGGTCGGGAGGAAGCGGCTGAGGACTGCATTGCCGAAGGAGCCGGTTCCGCCTGTGATTAAAAGGACTTTGTTTTCGAACATAATTACTTTTTTGCCTGAAAAGCGTTAAGAAATGTATGCCTGGTAAACCTGCCTGATCCCCTCTTCCAGCGACAGGACTCCGGCCATCCCCAATTTGCCCATCATGCTCACGTCCAGCAACTTCCTGAAGGTTCCGTCGGGCTTGGCGTGATCCCATTCGATATTGCCGGCAAATCCCACGATGGATTTCACCAGCAATGCGATTTCAGCGATGGTCTGATCCTGGCCGGTACCGATGTTAAGGAAGGTCGTGACACCCCTCCCCATTTGGGGAGAGGACGGGGGTGGGGTCGATCGCGTGACGAGATCGCTGACGTCCACCTCTTCGAGGATCTTCACGCATGCAGCCGCCATGTCGTCCACGTGCATGAATTCGCGGTAAACCTGCCCGGTGCCCCAGAGGGTCAACGTGACGCGTGACGCGTGACGCGTGATCCTGTATTTGTCAAGTACCTGTAAAATTTCCGGTTCGGCGGATTGCCCGCTGACACCCTCCACAGGCCTTTTATCCAGATCTTTCCGGATACCTTCCCAATCGCCGCTTTCGAGGCACCGCGACAGGTGCATCTTCCGGATGATCGCCGGGAGAACGTGCGATTTCTCCAGGTCATAGTTGTCGTTCGGACCAAACAGGTTGGTGGGCATCACCGAAATAAAGTTGCATCCGTACTGGCGGTAATAACTTTCGCAGAGCTTGATCCCTGCGATCTTGGCAATGGCATAAGGCTCGTTGGTCTGTTCAAGTTCCGAGGTAAGCAGATATTCCTCCTTCAGTGGCTGGGGGGCGTTCCTGGGATAGATGCAGGAACTGCCCAGGAAAAGCAGCTTTTTTACGCCGGTAAGATAAGCCTGGTGAATGATGTTTGTCTCAATCATCAGGTTTTCGTAGATAAACTGGGCCCGGTAGGTATCATTGGCCAGGATGCCTCCGACCTTGGCTGCCGCAAGCACCACGTATTCGGGCCGTTCCTTCCTGAAAAACCCGGCGACGGCCTGCTGGTCTGTCAGATCAAGTTCGTCAATCGTCTGCCCGATGAGGTTCGTGTACCCTTTCGCCTTCAGGTTGCGCATGATGGCCGATCCCACCATCCCGGCATGCCCTGCTATATATATTTTTGACTGCTTCTCCATCACTCGAAATAGTTCAGGGTTGTAAATCCGTTCTCCCTCAGGAATTTTTCCTTTTGCATCAGCCTGAAATCCGACCTGACCATTTCACTGATCAGCATCCCGAGCGTGTATTTCGGCGTCCATCCAAGTACTGTCCTGGCCTTGGTCGCATCGCCTACGAGCAAATCGACCTCTGTCGGCCGGAAGTAACGCGGATCAACCGCTACAACTTCTTTTCCCGCCAGGCCGCCGAACTCGCTCCTTTCACTGTCCGTGATGGTTCCTACTTCTTCATTGTCTGCTCCCTTGAATTCCACGGTAAGCCCCAGTTCCTGAAAAGCTTTCCTGATGAACTCCCTGACCGTCGTGGCATTCCCGGTCGCGATCACATAATCGTCAGGCCGGTCGTGTTGCAGGATCAGCCACATCGCCTGGACATAGTCTTTTGCGTGTCCCCAGTCCCTTTGAGCGGAGAGATTGCCCATGTAAAGCTTGTCCTGCAGCCCGAGCGCAATACGTGCGACTGCCCGGGTGATCTTCCGGGTGACAAAAGTTTCACCCCGGATGGGCGATTCATGGTTGAACAGGATTCCGTTGCATGCGAACAGGTTGTATGCTTCACGGAAATTGACCGTAATCCAGTAGGCATAGAGTTTTGCCACGCCGTAAGGGCTCCTGGGATAAAAAGGCGTCTTCTCCGTTTGTGGCGTTTCCTGCACTTTTCCGTACAATTCCGAGGAGGAGGCCTGGTAGATCCTGGTCTTGCCCGACAATCCCAGCAACCTGATGGCTTCCAGGATCCTGAGCGTCCCGATACCGTCGGCATTGGCTGTGTATTCAGGGGTGTCGAAACTGACCTTGACATGGCTCATGGCCGCAAGGTTATAGATTTCATCAGGCCGGGTCTCCTGGATAACCCGCGTCACGTTCATCGAATCGGTCAGATCGCCGTAATGGAGATAGAAACTCTGGTTCTTCGTGTGCGGGTCCTGGTACAGGTGATCGATCCTGTCGGTGTTGAACAGGGAAGATCTCCGTTTCAATCCGTGGACAATGTACCCTTTCTTCAAAAGGAATTCTGCCAGGTAGGCCCCGTCCTGCCCGGTTATTCCCGTTATCAGGGCTGTTTTTTGTGAAGTCATTTTCTTTTGGATTTATTATTTGACCATTGCTTCTTTGTCACCCGTCACGCGTCACGTGTCACGTGTTACAAGCTCCAGTATTTCATCTTTTTAATCCTGTTCCTGAAGATCCCTTTTACATCGATCAGGATCCCGGGGCCATTTGAACTCGAAAGGAGGTCATCCTCGGTAAGTTCCAGGTATGGCTTGTGATTCACGGCCACAACGATGGCGTCATAATCGTTTCGCAACTCCGGCGACAGACCGAAGCCATATTCATGCAGCAATTCTTCATGCCGCGCATACGGATCGGTAACATCCACGCTGATGCCAAACTGTTTGAGTTCGCCCACCAGGTCGGCGACCCGTGAGTTCCGGATATCGCTGACATTTTCCTTGAAAGTGGCGCCCATTACCAGCACCCTGCAGGAGAGAACATTCTTTCCCGACCTGATAAGTTGCTTGACGCACTGCTTGGCAACATAGAAACCCATGCTGTCGTTCACATAACGTCCGGCATTGATCACCTTGGCGTGATACCGGTACTCCGCCGCCTTGAATGTGAGGTAGTAAGGATCGACGCCGATGCAATGACCTCCGACCAGCCCGGGGGTGAATTTCAGGAAATTCCACTTGGTTGCGGCCGCTTCAAGCACATCATATGTATTGATGTTCATCCTCCCGAAGATGATGGAGAGCTCGTTGACAAAGGCGATGTTAATATCGCGCTGTGCATTCTCTATGATCTTGGCAGCCTCGGCCACTTTGATCGACGACGCGCGGTGGACGCCTGCCTCCACCACCATTTCATAGATCCGGGCGATCTGGTCGAGCGATTCCGCATCGCAGCCCGAAACCACCTTGGTGATGGTGGCGAGGTTGTGCTCCTTGTCGCCCGGATTGATCCTTTCGGGAGAAAAGCCGATCTTGAAACCGGTGAGCGCCTTGAGTCCCGATATCCGCTCCAGGATGGGAAGGCAATCCTCTTCGGTGGCGCCGGGATATACCGTGGATTCATATACAACATAATCTCCCTTCTTCAGCACCCCTGCCACGGTTCGTGTGGCCGCGAGCAGCGGCCTGAGATCGGGCAGGTTATGGCTGTCGACGGGCGTAGGTACTGCGATGATATGGAAAGCGCATGATCTGAGGTCCTCCGCGTCGGCGGTGAACAGGACGTCGGTATGATCAAAAGCCTCACCGGGCAGCTCCCCGCTCGGGTCGCTGTGTTCCTTCATCATTTCGACCCTGTCCATACGGATGTCGAAGCCGACCACCTTTACCTTCCTGGCAAAAGCCAGCGCAATAGGCAGGCCGACATATCCCAGGCCAATCACCGACAGGGATGCCTCTTTTTTCAGCAGTCGTTCATAGAGGGTCGTTTTATTCTGCATAGGTCTCATTCAAATGTTACAGTGGTACAGTCATTATTTTTTCCAGACCAGCAAGACATCCTTGTTGTTTTTCAGAAATTGCTTCTCTTCATCGCCGGGCATGGTTTCGCAAGCAATCTCCCGCAGCAGCAGGACAGTTGTTTTGTTGATCAGATTCTCCAGGTAAAGCTGGTCGATCGGCCCCCCGAAAATGACCAGCTCAAGAGATGAATTCCAGTCCTTCCCTGCTGCAATATTGCGAAGGTAGGCGGATTCAATGTTCCCAAGCTTGCTGATCACCTTGTCGATGATCATGTCGATCCCCGTATGCTTGATCAGGATGCTGCGAATATCCGGGTATAGCGGATGGTCACTGTTGGCCGCGAACATCTTCCTGTTCTTATCAACCCAGCTTATCAGCAGTCCGGCAGCCTCGAACCGGTTCAGCTCAATGCGGATGGCGTTGGTCGACTCCCCGAATTCCTCTTCCAGCCCGCGAAGATAGGAGGTTGAACCTGGATTAAGAAAAAACCGCAACAGCAGTTTAACCCGTGTTTTGTTTGTGATCAGGGTATTAAGCAAATCGTCAGGCTTAGAGGATTTCCAGGGACTCTATCTTGAGTCCCAGCATGGCTTCGCCCTTTCGGTCACACGGACCATGTACAAATGCAAAATGCAAATATTAAAATTTAAAACAAATCACAGTCAGGTACACCGATATTACTCACCATTTCAGTTAATCACCGTTTTACCATGTTACCGTGTTACCATTTTACTCTTTAATTATTTCCGTCAGCATCGGCGAAATGGAGAGGGTGATCACCTGTTTGAGATGGTCTATCCGGATGATCAGCTTTTTCTTTCTTGAAATGCTCACAAGCTCTCCTGATAATCCCAGCAGGGGACCCGCCTTCACCTTCACCCTGACTCCCGGCCGGAAGGAGTCGGGAATGCATTCAGCCTCCACGCTCGACCCCGCGATAATTTTCAGCGTATTTATCTGGCATTCCGGGATCACGGCCGGTTTCCCGGCAAACCAAATGTACCGGACAGCTCCCGGGGTGTTCAGCACTTCGAAATAATCTGCCTGCGTCACCCTGACAAAACAATAGGAACGGATAAGCGGCTCCTCCACCAACTTTTTCCGGTCGCTCCACTGATGCATTACCTTGCGCATCGGCACATAGGCCTCAATACCCTTGCCCGACAGCAACTCCCTGAGCCGCTTCTCCGACCGCGAACGCGTATATACGGCATACCAGAGCGGCGCCTGCACCCGGACCGGGATATGCTGACCTGGACCTGTCATAAGGCACTTTGAGTAGCAAAGATACTCAAAATACCTAACAGATAAACTTATGCCCGTTGTTGCTAATTATTTTCTTTCCACTTATCTTTGCACGTTTTAGATGAAACCAATTCACGATGAGTTTAAGATCAAAAACCACGGAATTAAAGCGGAGAATGCAGGAAGCCTTCAAAGGGGGCGGCGAGCAGGCCCTTGAAAAGCAGAAGGCTTCCGGCAAGATGACCGCGCGGGAGCGCATCGTTGCGCTGCTCGATCCCAATTCCTTCCATGAATATGACCTGTTTGTTAAGCATGCCGGGCAGGATTTCGACATGGACAAGAAATACCTGCCGGGCGACGGCGTGATCACGGGAACCGGCTCGATCAACGGCTGGCCGGTCTGCATTTTTGCCCAGGATTTTACCGTGGCAGGCGGATCCCTGGGGCTGATGCACGCCAAGAAGATCACCAAGATCATGGATCATGCCATGAAGATGAAGGTACCCCTCATCGGGATCAACGACAGCGGCGGCGCCCGCATCCAGGAGGGAGTCAACTCCCTGGCGGGATATGGCGAGATCTTTTACCGTAACACACAGGCTTCGGGCGTGATCCCCCAGATCTCCGTCATCCTCGGTCCTTGCGCCGGCGGAGCTGTTTACAGTCCGGCATTGACCGATTTCGTTTTCGTGGTGGACAAGATCTCCAAGATGTTCATCACAGGCCCTGAAGTGATCAAAACAGTCCTCGGCGAAGAGATCTCGATGGAAGATCTGGGTGGCGCCCGCGTCCACGCCGAAATCACCGGCAATGCGCATTTCTTCGCCGAAAGCGAGACAGAATGCTTCGAACAGATCAAAAGGCTGGTCAGCTTCATTCCCTGGAACAACGATAAAAAGGCCGAACTGTTCCCGAAGAAAGCGCCCAAGTCAAGACAATACAAGCTCGACAGCATCTTCCCCACCAACCCGATGACCCCGTACGACGTGCGCGATGTGATCCGCTCGATCGCCGACGACAGCGACTTCTTTGAGGTGCACGAAATGTGGGCCAGCAATATTGTCATAGGCTTCGGACGACTCGACGGCCAGACGGTAGGTTTCGTGGCCAACCAGCCGATGGTGCTTGCCGGCGTACTCGACGTGGATTCGAGCGACAAGGCGGCACGTTTCATACGTTACTGCGACGCGTTCAACGTTCCGCTGGTCACCCTGGTCGACCTCCCGGGGTACCTGCCCGGCGTGGATCAGGAACATGCAGGCGTGATCCGGCATGGAGCCAAGGTCCTGTATGCTTACAGCGAAGCAAACGTCCCGAAAATAACGGTCATCCTCCGGAAGGCTTACGGCGGTGGTTATATCGCCATGTGCTCCAACCACCTCCGCGCCGATTTTGTCTTTGCCTGGCCCACCGCCGAGATCGCGGTCATGGGCCCTGAAGGCGCCGCCAACATCATCTTCCGGAGCGAGATCAAGGCCAGCGACAACCCTGATGAAACCCGCAAACGGCTGATCGAGGAGTACCGGCAAAAATTCGCCAATCCATATGTCGCAGCCGCCTATGGATACGTGGACGCCGTCATTGAACCCAATGAAACCCGAAACTACCTCACCCACGCGCTGACGCTCTCTCAGGGTAAACGCGAAGTCACCATGAAGAAAAAGCACGGGGTACCCCCCTTTTAAGGAACGCAGCATTATGGACGAATACCTGGAATTAGTCGACTTCCAATACGAGGAGATCACCTACCGGACCACGGTAACCAAAAAGTTCGCTAACCGCACCGGTTATCTCCCCCCTGATCCGCGCAAAGTGATAGCCTTCATCCCAGGCACCATACTGAAGGTACTCGTGAAGGAGGGCCAAAAAGTTAAAAAAGGAGATACCCTGCTGGTGCTGCAGGCCATGAAGATGGACAACCGCCTGCTCGCTTTAAGGAACGGTACCGTGAAAAAAATCTATATCAAACAGGGGGAGACCGTTCCCAAGCAACACCTCCTGATCGAATTGAAATAATTACCAGGGGATCATCCGCCGTTATAGATCTGCAGCAGGGCATCATCGATGACCGAGAGGATCTCCTCCCTGCCAAGCCTGTTCCTCGCCGAGGTCAGCAGCATGACGGGAAGTTCGCTCCAGTAAACTGAAAGCGCTTTGCTGTAAGCTCCCGTGTTGTGATCCAGGCCTGCTTTGGTGAGCTTGTCTGTTTTGGTAAACAGGATGACGAAACCGATCCCGTTATCACCCAGCCAGTTCATGAATTCCAGGTCGATGCGCTGCGGTTCGTGCCGGGCGTCGATCAGCAGGAAGGTCAGGGCCAGGTTCTCCCTGTGAAGGAGATAGGAGTGCATCATCGTGTCAAGTCTGGCCCGTTCCTGCTTGGAAAGCCTGGCGAAACCGTAGCCCGGCAGGTCGACCAGATACCATGCATGGGATGCGGGATGTCGGAGCGAAGCGGAGATCCCGCCTTGGCGGGACGGGATGCGGGATGAGGGATTTTTCTCAGGTTGTGATAACACACTGAAATGATTGATCAGCCTTGTTTTACCCGGTGTTCCGGACACTTTTGCCAATCCTTTTTTTCCCGCAAGCATGTTGATCAGGGATGACTTTCCAACATTCGACCGGCCGATAAAGGCAAATTCCGGGATCTCCCCGCCGGGGCACTGCTTCAGTGAAGGGCTGCTGCAGAGGAATCCGATGTTCAACATGTTCATGGCTTCGTTCGGTTGTTCTGTTTAACTTCTACCAGTCTCTCCTGCAAACCGTAAACCTGCTGCTGGACCCAGGATGCCCACTGCAGGTCACTCTTCGACTTATCGAAGGTTTGATGCGGGATCGGATCCCCGACGACGAGGGTGATGGTCTTGTTCATTTGCTTCACCATCTCGTCCACGAGATAAAGCATCTCGATATTCACCCGGATCCCCAGTCGTTTTCGCCACAGGGCCAGGTTATAGAAACGGTCGGAATTTCTTCCCTCGATGAAGACGGGGATAATGTCCCTTCCGTATTTTTTTGCCTTTTTGATGAAGGTGGGCTTCCATTCAAGATCCATGATCACCGGTTTCCCCTTGATGCGCTGCTTGCGCGACACGAGGCCGGCAGGGAAATAGAGAATGAGCTTCCCCGATGCAAAGGTCCCGTCGATCAGCTTTGCATTTTCCGTATTCCGCCCGTGCTTGTTGATCGGGATGAAGAGAGGGCGCAAACCGGGCACGTTCATCAGCAGGTCGTTGACGGGGAAAACAATATCCTCCCTGATCTTTCCCAGTTCCTGCATGAGTACCATCCCGTCGAGACCGCCCAGCGGATGATTGGCGGCGACAATAAACCGGCCGGAAGCGGGGATGCCCCCCCCGGAGGGGTCGTGCTGCAGTCGGCCGTCGATCGTCCTGGCCTTCACGCCGAACTCGTTCAGGATAGAGGTCACGAACGGCAGCCCGAATTCCTTGCGGTGCCGGTAAATATAATGGTTCACCAGATCCTGGTGGATGATCCGCTTCAGGTATGACAGGACAAACCCAGGGATAATCCTAAGCAGTCCTGGGTTTTTCGAGGTGAACAGCGCTTCGATGTCAATCAGCTTTTCTGGTATTTCCGTTCTTTCCTGATCTGTCATGTTGCAAAATTACAAAAACGCCGTTTCTTGTCTATCTTTGCAGCGCCACTCATCCAACTATTACATGGAACCCATTATTCCTCCGGTTGACCGGCAATTGCTGGAATCCGAACTCGAAGATTGCATTTTCCTGCGGAACACCAACAACGGGCATAACAAGATTTATATTTTCACGGCTCACGATTCCCCGCACCTGATGCGTGAAGTGGGACGACTTCGCGAGATCACCTTCCGGGATGCAGGCGGGGGAACAGAAAAAAGCGTTGACATCGATGAGTTCGATACCATGGAGATCCCGTTCCACCAGCTCATCGTTTGGAATCCTGTTGATTGCGAGATTACCGGAGGATACCGTTTCATACACGGGCGCGAAATTTATTGCGAACGGGAGGGATGCGTCCACAGCCCTACGGCCGAGCTTTTCAGGTTCTCGAACAGGTTCATCCGCGATTATTTACCGCTGAGCATCGAGCTCGGACGGTCGTTTGTCCAGCCCAATTACCAGCCGATGGTGAACCTCCGCAAGGGAATGTACTCGCTCGACAACCTCTGGGACGGGCTCGGGGCCATGATCATCGAAAACCCCGACATGAAGTTTTTTTTTGGGAAAATGACCATGTACCCCGAGTACAACCGCACAGCCAGGGACATGGTGCTCTATTTTCTCCGCCGGTACTTCCCCGACAATGAAACACTGATGGTTCCCGTCGAGCCGGTCCGGTGCGAGACCCCCGACCCGGAAATGGCCGCACTGTTTTCCGCCATGACTTTCGAGGACAATTACAGGATACTGATCCAGACCGTGCGCAGGTACGGAGAGAATGTCCCGCCGCTGGTCAATGCATATATGAACCTTTCGCCCACCATGCGGACCTTCGGCACGGCAATCAATCGGTCATTCGGAAACGTAGAAGAAACCGGGATACTGATCAATATCGACGATATCTATCCCCGGAAAAAAGAACGCCATCTCACGACCTATATTCAGAAGTTCTCGTCGCTGAAAGGATTACGCTGGAAAAGAAAGCGTTAAGACTGAGTTACCTCGGTTGCCTTTGCGGCATTGGCCTTGCGCATCAGTTTGCTCTTCAGGTTCGCTGCCTTGTTCTTGTGGATGACATTTTTCTTGGCAAGCTTGTCAACCTGTGAAACCACCTTCGGAAGATCCTTCTGAAGGGTTTCCTTGTCGGTTGTTTCACGCAACTTCTTGACGGCGTTGCGCGTAGTGCGTCCCTGGTAACGGTTCAGCGTGCGTTTTGTCTTTGAATTGCGTATTCTCTTTTCTGCGCTTAGATGATTGGCCATGATATGAATCTGTTTTCAAATTGGGGTGCAAAGATACGGGTTTTTGGCAAATTCCCAAAAGGAGGATGAAAAAAGCAGGACGGCATCCCGGGAGCGAGATCCCTCCCTTGCCATCCTGCCTTACAAATGTAAACGTCTATTCTGTCTTAGGCGCTTCCGGTAAAGGGGTCACGACCGGCGCAACTATCTTGACCGCCTTTGTAACCGTCTTTTTTACGGCTTTTTTCACCGGTTTTTTTACTTTTTTTACCACCGGCGGCGCAACGGGAGTCTTCTCCTTTTTCACCGGAGCGGCTTTCTTTTCAGCCTTGACCGGGGTGGCTTTCTTTTCAGCTTTGACCGGAGTGGCTTTCTTTTCAGCCTTGACCGGCGGAGCTTTTTTTTCCGGTTTTGCGACCGGAGCCTTTTTCTCTGCTTTCACTGCAGGCGCCTTTTTCACTTTCTTGGGACGACCGCGCTTCTTTGCGGGGGTCTTGACAGCTTCCTCCCTGGTCATCTCTTTTTCGATCACGCCCAGCTTCTTCAGGATATTTTTGATCTCGCTGATGTATTTTTCCGCATCGACCAGTTCCAGTTCGTAATGATTTTTCAAAAATTCAATTTCGTTTTCGCTGAATTTTATTGTTTTCATAATAAATGATTTATGGATATATTTCTGCGCAAAAATAAATAAATATTTAACAACACAATTTTTTTATCGGAAATATAC
>Ga0163209_1000393_pt1 | contig 18641 bp, 15 predicted proteins | sample Kivu_160m_FD_113538 | JGI IMG/M metagenome (GOLD analysis project Ga0163209, IMG submission 113538) | Freshwater microbial communities from Lake Kivu, Western Province, Rwanda to study Microbial Dark Matter (Phase II) - Kivu_160m | ecosystem: Environmental > Aquatic > Freshwater > Lake ...
TCCATGGGCCGAAGACCCCTGATGAAGATACTGTAACGAAGACGGAAGGGGGTGAATAATCATGAAGAAAGGATTAATTCAGGCGACGGATTGGTATGAGAGATTGGTGCACTGGATGCTGGCGCTTTCCTGCCTTACCCTGTGCTTTACGGGGCTGGGGATGATGTTTCATTCCTTCAATTTCATCGGGACCCTCATGGGCGGGCTGGTTGTTGTGAAGTATGTCCACAACTTTACGGGTCTTTTCTTCCTGATCGCTCTGTTTCTGGCTATCAGGATGTGGTGGCATGAGGCGGGGGTATTTTCGATGCCGGAGGATCTGGACTGGATGATGTGCGCCGGTGGATATTTGTGGCACGTGGATAAGGTTCCCGAGGTGGGGAAGTACAATCCCGGGCAGAAGATGTTTTTTCTGGCGGTGGCGATCTTCGGTGCGGTGATGGTGGTGACGGGACTGATCATGTGGTTTCCGTTGAGTTTTCCATCCTGGCTGGTGCGGTGGATGTTTGTTCTCCATGCCCTGGGGTTTGTGGTGATCTTTGCGTTTTTCTTTGTCCATCTGTATCTGGGGACGATCGGTTCGCCCGGTTCGGCTCCGGCGATGTTTTCCGGTTGGGTGACGCGGGCGTGGCTGAAGAAGCAGCATCCCAAGTGGTTGAAGGAGATGGAAGAAGAGGGAACACTGGTGGTTTCCGGAGAGGAAAAAGGTTCTCACTGACCCTGTAACATAGCGTTTTATTAGAGGAGATTGACTGGAGCGCCGTTCATCTGAAAACGGCGCCCTTTTATTTCCATTCTTTTTTCCACCTATAGAGAAATTCAACACCTTTTTATTCTTATGTCATAAACGGCACATTTCTTCTTGACATTATGCCACCAATGACATATAGGATTTCCAGTTTTGGCGTCGGCGGTCGTGAGGAAGGGTTAATCGTTTCTGCTTAACCATTCATGCCGCTTTGATAGGGATGCCAGGATTGAGATGCGTGCCATTACACTCCTCGTCTTAACCTGGCATCACTACATTTCAGATTTTTGTTCTGTGTTCAAACAGTATTACGCCATCATGCTATCTGTCGTGAAACAAATAAAACCGATCACAGTGAAAACGAACCATCAGGAATAGGAATAAATAATCAGAAAGGAGAAAAACATGTCCAAATCAACACTTAGCCTGGATGGAAAGACTGTTGAGTTTACACCGGGGCAGAGCATCCTTGAAGTTGCCCAGGACAACGGTATTTACATACCGACGCTTTGCCATCTGAAAGGGACGCGGGCGACGGGCTCTTGCCGCATCTGCGTGGTAGAAGTAAAGGGAGCGCGGACGCTCATGGCGTCATGTTCGACGCCGGCGGCTCCAGGTATGGAAGTCAGCACGAACACGGAGATGATCCACAAGACCCGCAAATTGATCACGGAACTTCTCATATCCAGCGGCACTCACAACTGTATGACCTGTGAGTCCAACGGCGACTGCAGGCTTCAGGATCTGGCCTACCGTTATGGCATTACCGAGATGACTTTTCCGGAAAGCCCTCAGCTTTACCCTACCGAAACCGAGAACCCTTTCATTATCAGAGACTTCGGCCGTTGTATTCTCTGTGGCCGCTGTGTTCAGGCCTGTAACGAAGTCGTCGTGAACCGGGCCATCGATCTCGGTTATCGGGGATCGAGGAGCAAGGTTGTAACCGGTGGAGACGGCCCCTACCAGTTAAGCGATTGCGTATTTTGCGGCCAGTGCGTGGAGGTATGCCCGGTGGGCGCCTTGACCGCTAAAAAAGCCAAAGGATTGGGCCGGCCATGGGAAGTAAAAAAAGTAAGGACGACCTGCCCTTACTGTGGTGTGGGGTGTCAGCAGTGGCTCCACATGAAGGATGGGCGTATCGCCAAGGTAACGGCTGTTGAAGATGCAATGCCCAACCAGGGACGCCTGTGCGTGAAGGGACGTTTTGCGTATGATTTTATTTATTCGGAAGACAGGCTCAAGACCCCTCTGATCAAAGAGAACGGCGATTTCCGGGAAGCCTCCTGGGATGAGGCGCTGGATCTGGTGGCCACAAAGTTTAAGGACATTATTAAAAAAGACGGGCCGGACGCCATCGCCGGAGTCAGTTGCGCCCGCAGCATCAATGAAGATTCTTACCAGATGCAGAAGCTCTTTCGTGCGGTGATCGGGACAAACAACATCGATCACTGCGCCCGTACCTGACACGCCCCCACGGTCGCCGGTCTGGCGATCACATTCGGTTCCGGGGCTATGACGAACTCCTTTACAGAAATGGCAAAAGCGAAAATGCTTCTACTTATCGGTACGAATATGACGGAAGCCCATCCCGTCGCATCCACCTATGTCAAGGATGCCGCGCTTGCAGGTGCTAAGATTATCGTCGTCGATCCACGGAAGACGCCGATGGTTGACCATGCTGAGCGTCACCTGCAAATCAAGGTGGGATCGGACATCGCCTTCTTAAATGGCATTATGAATGTCCTCATCAATGAAAATATTTATGATAAAAAGTTCGTTGACGAAAGTTGCGAAGGGTTTGAAGAACTGAAAAAGAAAGTCATGGAATATCCGCCGGAAAAGGCGGCTGAAATATCGGGTATCAGTGCCGACAGGATCCGTGATCTTGCCCGGACACTGGCGTCGGTGAAACCTGTCATGCTGATCTACACCCTCGGCATTACGGAACATACCTGCGGCAAGAACAACGTCATTTCCTGCGCCAACCTGCAGATGCTGTTGGGCAATATGGGCGTCGAGTGCGGCGGGGTCAATCCCCTCCGTGGCCAGAACAACGTTCAGGGAGCCTGTGACATGGGCGCGTTGCCCGTTGTCTTCCCGGGCTATCAGCCGGTCGTTGATGAAAAGATCCGCGCCAAGTTCGAAGCCGCCTGGGGCGTGAAGAATCTCCCGGCAAAGCCCGGATTGATGATTCCACAGATGATTGATGGGCTGGTTGACGGTAAAGTCAAGGCGTTCTACATCTTCGGCGAGAATCTGGCCAACACGGAACCGGACATTAAGCATATTGAACACTGCCTCGAGTCGGCGGAATTTATTGTCTGCAACGACATCTTCCCGACAGAGACGACGCGTTTTGCCCATGTTATTTTCCCGGCAGCCGCCTGGTGCGAAGACGATGGGACGTTCTCAAGCAGTGAAAGACGGATGAACCGGGTTCGCAAGGTCGGTGAACCTCCAGGACAGGCAAAACCCAACTGGTGGATCTTTAAGGAAATTGCAAAGCGGATGGGCCATGAGTGGACGTCCAACAGCGGCCAGGAGATTTTTGACAACGAGGTTTCCGTTCTTTGTCCCGGATTTGCAGGCATAAAATATTCCCGCCTGGACAAAGACGGCATTCAGTGGCCGGCGCCGACCGAAGAGCATCCCGGCACGCCAGTCCTGCACATGCACGGTCGTTTTACCAGGGGTAAAGGGAAAATGGTCGCTGTCGATTGGACTCCGCCGGCGGAAGTGCCCGATGCGGAGTATCCTTTCGTCCTCAGTACGGGACGCAGGCTCTACCAGTATCATACACGGACGCAGACAGGACGCTGCCCTGGAATAAACGATCTCCTTCCTGAAGAGACAGCCGATATTTCTCCTGAAGATGCGAAAAAGATGGGCATCGCGCAAGGAGAGATGATCAGGCTCAAGTCAAGACGCGGCGAAGTCGTGGTTAAAGCCAAGGTGACGGATCAGGTGCCTCCGGGATTGATCTGGATGGCCTTTCATTTCCGTGAAAATTGCGCCAACTGGCTGACCAATCCGGTCTTTGATCCGGATACCCAGACTGCCGAGTATAAGGCTTGCTCTGCGCGTATTGAGAGGTTGTAAGAAAGAAGAGGGTGGCATAGCGCCTCATGACGCTTTTCCACCCTCTTCTTGTATGTTGAATCATGCTAAAAATAGCATACTTACGGCAACCGCATCAATTTTCAGATGCACAATTGACAAGGTCGTAAAAAGTCAAAAAGCAGTCCCAATGTCATTTCGAGCGATAGCGAGAAATCTTATATCATTAAAATATTCCTCGTCGCTAACGCTTCTCGGAGTGACAAAACGGGGCTTTTTACGAACTCATCACCATTGAATCAAGTGAAAATATTGGAGGTAATATTATGAAACGATTGGCCATTCTTCTTCAGGTTTTGATTGTGTTGCTCATGCCGGCTCTGCTGTCGGCGGAAGAAAAGTTAAATGTGGCCGTGGCGGCGAATTTTATACAACCTGTTCAAAAAATAGCTGCTTTATTTGAAAAGAAGACAAACATAAAAATAGAGGCGACATATGCTTCAACGGGTAAACTCTACAGCCAGATCATCAACGGCGCTCCCTATGATGTATTTCTCGCCGCTGATGAGAAAAGGCCGAATCTTCTTTACAGAGACGGATTGGCGGAAAAACCGTTTGTTTATGCAAGCGGGCAGGTCATTCTATGGAGCGCCAAGAAGGAATTCTGTCAGGCTAAGGACTGGCGCGAAGCCGTGCAAAACAGCAAAATTAAAAAGATTTCCATTGCCAATGTCAAAACGGCGCCCTATGGCGCAATGTCCATGGTGGCTCTAAAAAAAGCCGGCCTGTGGGAAGGCCTTCAGAGTAAAATGGTGTTTGGGCAGGACATTGCCCAGTCATTCCAGTATGCCTTTACCGAAAGCGTCGATATGGGATTTTGCGCCCTCTCTGCCGCGTTCTCTGATCAGGGGAAAAACGGATGCTATCTCGTGGTAAATGAAGCGCCGACGGTGGTTCAGGCAGCCTGTGTCATAAAGCAATCAAAAAAAGCGGCGGCGGCACGGCAGTTTGCCGATTTTATCAACTCCAAGGAAGCGAAAGAAGTGAAAATGTCCTACGGGTATCGATAATATGGAGTGGCTCCCCCTTTATCTTTCAATCAAGCTGGCCTGTGTGAGCACCTGTGCGCTGATCATTCTCGCGGCACCTCTCGCCTATGTGCTGGCCTATTCCCGCTTTGCCGGAAAATCGCTCCTGGAGGCGCTGATCAATCTGCCCCTTGCCCTGCCGCCCACGGTGGTGGGATTTTATCTTCTCGTGGTCATGGGACCGAAAGGAACTGTCGGCCGCATCTGGGAAGCCGCTACGGGTTCGCCGCTGTTATTTACTTTCCTGGGGATTGCCATCGCGTCAATCGTTTACAGCCTTCCGTTCGCAATTCAGCCCATGAAGGCGGCTTTCGAGAAAATCGACCGGCGGCTCCTGGAGAGCGCCTATGTTCTGGGACTTTCCCGTTTTGCCACGTTCATTAAAGTGATCATACCCAATAGTATTGCCGGAATCGCCGCGTCGGCCATTCTTGTCTTCATACACAGCATGGGCGCCTTCGGTGTCCTTTTAATGGTCGGAGGCAGTATTCCGGGCGAAACGAAGGTGGCATCCATCGCCATATACGAGGCCACTGAAGCCTTAAATTACAGGGAAGCGGGATTGATGTCCCTGACCCTGGTACCGATCAGTTATGCATTCCTTCTTTTAATCAACCGTCTCAACAGGAGTAAAAGCCATGGAGCTTAGGATCGACATCAAAAAGATGCTGCCGCACTTCGATCTGGATGTTTCTTTCGTTTGTGAGGACGAGAGAATGCTTGTCCTGATCGGACCGTCCGGAGGCGGTAAAACCACCATCATTCGGATCATCGCTGGTCTGGAAAAACCGGACGAAGGGAGCGTCGCCTATAACGGTGAAACATGGCTGGACGTGGGGAAAAGCATTTTTATTCCGCCGCAGAAGCGCCGTCTGGGGTATGTGTTCCAGGACTACACTCTGTTTCCACACCTGAACGTCTATGGAAACATTGCATTTTCTGCTCATGACAAAAAGGACGCAGATGAATTGCTGAGAGTTTTCGGTATCCGGCATCTCAGAAACCGTAAACCTTATGAAATATCGGGAGGGGAACGTCAGCGCTGCGCCATTTGTCAGGCCCTGGCACGACGGCCTCAGGTACTTCTTCTGGATGAACCGTTTTCAGCTCTCGATGTGATTACCCGGAGAATGCTTCGTGATGAGCTGAAGGCGATGAAAAGCACACTCTCTCTTCCCATTGTTTATGTCACCCATGATATTAATGAAGCCCTGTTCCTTGCAGACGATATATTGCCTATCGTAGAGGGAAAGATCGCCAGGAACTGGATGCAGCAAACAATAACCAGGACTGTTTCACCGGAAACAGGCCGATCGAGGGCAGTCAGGGAACCCCGGCTGTCATTGGCATATTAGTAAATTTCTCGCTTGGAGGTGTGAGGCGCATGAATATCGGTTCCTATTCCTATGAAGAATATCTGCATCTGGTCAAGTCTTTCCACGGTAATTTGGCACCCGGTTTGATCATCGGCGGGTTCATGGTGGATCTCGCCCTCAGGGAGTTGCCTGAAGGAAAGCTGTTTGACGCCATGTGTGAAACTCCCGTCTGTCTGCCCGATGCCGTACAGATTCTCACCCCCTGTACTATCGGAAACGGATGGCTGAAGATCGTCAATTTCGGTCGTTTTGCCCTTGCCCTTTATGAAAAAAATGAAGGACAGGGCATCAGGGTATATCTGGATTCAGCCAAGCTGGAACCCTGGCCGGAGATAAAAAACTGGTTTTTCAAACTCAAATCCAAAAAAGATCAGGACTCGCAGCTTCTCCTAGATCAGATCAAGGAGGCCGGTCATGACATCCTCAGCCTCCAGGAAGTCCATCTTCACCCCCAATTCCTGAAAAAACGGAGCCTGGGTCAGACCGCCATATGCACTCAGTGCGGAGAAGCCTATCCTGCCAAAGACGGTTCCCTATGCCTTGCCTGCCAGGGGGAAACACCCTATAAGGCAGTTATAAGACTGGCAAAGGAATCAAACAACTGCACAGGGAGTCAGGACCTCAGGAAAATATCATTATCATGAGGGGCTTCTTTTTACCTGAATCTGCCTTTTCCCTTGAAGCCGCCTTTTGTGGGTTTGGCTTCATTGACTTTCAGTGCCCGTCCCTTGAAGTCGGATCCGTCCAACGTTTTTTTTGCCTTTTCAGCTTCCGATTGATTGGACATTTCCACAAAACCAAAACCCTTGCCTTCGATGATATTCACATTCTGCACTTCTCCGTACGCGGAGAACAATTCACGAAGATTCTCGATCGTAATAGAGTAATGAAGATTTCCGACATAAAGCTTGCTTCCCTGCATAATCCTTCCTTCCGTTTTGTATGTTGATCCTCATATGGCAATGAGGCGGGTTAAAGTTTGAATGTTAACTTGTTATGAGATTTCCATCAGCTGAATCTCAAATGTCAAATCCTTGCCGGCCATAATGATCCCTGACGCTATTGCCCTGTCTTGCGTTTGTCATTTCTGACTCCCTTCGGACTTCCTTTACTGATACTTCCGGGTGGTCCATTTTGTCACCGGAATCTTCTTGGAGGGCGCCTTTATGTTTGGAAAATGAGAAGACAGGCGAAAAGGGCCGGATTTTTTAATGTGGGAAGCTTCACATGCGATTTTTTTGCCTCTACTGACACGATTCGTTCAAACGGTCAAGTTTTTTCTTTTATTTTTCCAGATACATCTTGTTGATAATATCCTGAAATTTGTCGGTGACGAACTTTCTTTTAAGCTTCATGGTGGGTGTCATTTCACCCGCTTCCTGTGTGAAGGGTGTTGGCAGCAGGGTGAACTTCCTGATCTGTTCGTGGCCGGCAAGTTCTTCCGAATGTTCGGCAATTCGCTGTTGATAGAATTGGATGATCCTGGGATTCTCAATAAGGTCTTCCCGGGACGAATACGAAATGTTGTGTGTCCTGGCATAGTCTTCAAGGGCGTCGAATGCCGGAACAATCAGGGCGGATACGAATTTTCTGGCGTCTCCGATGACGGTGATCTGTTCGATGTAATGATCCTTTCCGATGGTGGTTTCGATCAACTGAGGCGCAATGTATTTGCCGCCCGATGATTTCATGAGGTCTTTGATGCGTTCGGTAATGGTCAGGTATCCATCTTCCAGAACCCCGACATCTCCAGTCTTGAACCACCCGTTTTCAAATGATTCCTCCGTTGCTTCCGGTTTTTTGTAATATCCCTTTGTAACCGTTTCTCCCTTAACGAGAATCTCACCGTTTTGCGCAATCCTGACCTCGACGCCGTCAATGGGTTTTCCTACCGTTCCGGGCCTGAAGTGGTATCTTTCATGACAGGTTACTGTCGCTGTGGTTTCCGTCAGGCCGTATCCATAGGTGATAAACAATCCCACCGAATGAAAAAATTCCTCGATTTCTTTCGAAAGTTGTGCCCCGGCACAGGGGAAAAATCGGATACACCCCCCGACAACGGACCTGATTTTTTTAAGAACAAGTCTGTCGGCAATAAAGTGTTTCAGCTTTAGACCAGGGGGGAGAGGTTCCTTTTCTTTTTTCTTCTGATATATCTGCTCACCCGTTTTGACCGCCCAGAGAAACAGTTTTTTCTTTGACGGCGAGGCGTTTTCCAGCTTTTCGAATACAGCTGAATACATTTTTTCGTAGAATCGGGGGACGGCGCACATAACTGTCGGTTTGATCTCCTGCATGCATTCGATAACCTTTGCTGTATCGTCACAGTAGCCGATGACCATCCCGCGTGCAGCAGCAAAAAAACACCATGTCCGCTCAAAGACATGAGAGAGCGGCAGAAAGCAGAGGGAGACGTCCTGGTCGCTGGTGTCGAGACGTTTCAAATGGGCAAGAAAGGAGTAATGAAAAGTGGAATGATGGAGCATGACGCCTTTGGGTTCCCCCGTCGTTCCTGAGGTATAGATCAAGGTGGCGAGGTCTTCGATGGAGGCTTCTCTTAGCCGCTTCTCGAGTTCATGATCCTTAGCCGACGATCTTCCCGTTTCGAGGAAGTCTTTGAAATACATAGCCTTTTCACCGCCATTCAGGCGGACATTGCTGTCGAACACGATAATTTTCCTGAGATGCGGGGAACTGTGGGAGAAAGCGGATACCTTGTCGTACTGATCCTGTGACCCTACAAAAATAACCCCCGCCTCCGTCTCGTTGACGATGTATTCGGTCTGTCTGGCCGTATTGGTTGCATAGACAGGCACGGATACGCCACGGATGGCCAGGATACCGTAATCGGTGATATTCCAGTCAGGCCTGTTCTGGGAAAACAGGGCAACCCTGTCTCCTGCTTCGATATTCATTTTCAGAAGCCCCTTTGATACGGCGCGAATCTGTTCTCCCATGGCATTCCAGGACATTTCCTTCCAGATGCCGCCTTCCCTGTATCTCACGGCGGTCTTTTTTCCGTACTTTTTAATCTGATCGTGAATCATCCGGGCTAAGTGTATTTCGTTCATCGGCATTTCACCTTGTATGGTTATTGTGGTTTTTCTGTATATGATTTTGTATACGGGAAGTCAAAGGCCTTTTTATGCAGGATTTATCCTTGACACACCTCTGTCCCTTCCCTATACTCCCGCACGTAAACGGAGCTTATTATTGTTTGACACACAGGTTTCTTTTTACCTATAATTGCGGCAAAATAGAGGGCCGGTCGGCAGCTTCACGTCCAATATCCGTTCGTGAAAGCAAAGTACATTTAAATATGATATCCAGTTTAGATACAAGCAGAATCGCCATTATCGGACCCGGAAGACTCGGGACATCCTTTGCCTACAAGTTCGGCAGAGATAACAAGAGGGTGACCATCTATTATCACGATGCGGATATATGCCGAACCATCAACCGGGAACGTTTAAACCCGAAGCACCTGACCGAGGATCTGGCCAGAAGGCTCGGGGGGATAGATCGTGTGCCCAGGTTATCATCGATGGTCCATGCAACGAATGATCTGGAAAGGGTGATAGAAGATAACGATTTCATTTTTCTCTCCATTACGATGAATCGCCTTCCGGAGTTTCTGGATTACCTGAAGCCGCTGATAGAGAAGAAGTCCGGAGGAACCTGCCTGATTTCCCCGATCAAGGGACTGACTGCTGATGAAATTACGAAAGAACTGATCACGCCGTCCCAGCTGATCAACAACAATTTGTATAATCTGAAGTCAAAATATGAAGTGGTCTGTCTTGGCGGACCTTTCTTTGACACGGATATCACGCTTGGAAACCCCGTTTGTGTTACCGTTGCGGGGAAGAAGCACATTGCGAACGTCATCAGAGAGGAACTCATCAGGTTCAACCGGAGAGAGTTAAATTCCTACTATAATTTTGACATTGTGGGTGTGGAGGCATGCGGGTCCCTGAAAAACATCGTGGCAAATATCAAGGGGGTCACCGATTCGCTGGATCTCGGCAATTCAATCCCGGGAACCATATTTGCACGATCCGGAGTTGAAATAAGATCCCTGTCGAAGTTGCTCGGGGGCAGCTTTCAGGCTTTTTACAGCCAGGCGGGCGTGGGTGATATGTATGTGACGTTGTCATCCGACGCGAGCAAGAATTACCGGTACGGCAAATATTTTTATGAGCTATACAGCGGCAATCCCATAGAGGCTCACCTGAAGGTTCTTGAAAGGATTGACGGCACCCCGGAGGGACCGAACACCATCCGAAATGTTCACAAATATCTGGAAAAGAAGAACATGTACAGCCCGTTGTTTCACTGCGCCTTTAAGATATTTAACGAGGTCGGAAATAAGAAAGAAATCAAGGAGAAAATAATCCAGGCCTGTCAGTTCGACAAAAGGATAAAGGAATTTATAGGCCCTGTGTCAAGGACTCTGTACAGAATCTTTCCAAATCTATGGTATCGCAGACATAAAGGGTTGCTGTCCAATCTGGAAATGTAGTTGGGGAAAGAGCCAAAAGAAAGTCCGAAATTTCGACTTGACAGATTTTATTCCGTTGTGTTAGTAAAAAAATAGTGAGGAAGTTGATCAATATGAGCAGAAAAAATAAAAACTTGCTATGGTGGTGGCAGACCCGATAGTCTGCCCGCAACAGCTCTCCTCATGAAAGAATAAGTTGAGCCGTGGGCAGGGAGGCTCCTTCCCATGACTAAGAAAAGACGAGTGTAAAAGCCATGGGAATTCCCCATGGCTTTTTTTATGGCAAATTGCAAAACAAACGAAAAGGAGAACGTCATATGCAACAGATCAAGGTATTGTTAAACGACGATGAAATTCCCAGGCAATGGTACAACATTCAGGCGGATTTACCAAAACCGATGAATCCACCCCTTCATCCGGGGACGGGGAAACCGGTTAATGCCGAGGATCTGGCGCCGGTTTTTCCCATGAACCTCATTGAGCAGGAAGTCAGTCAGGAACGCTGGATCAATATTCCTGATGAAGTTCTGGAGAAATACCTTCTGTGGCGGCCCACTCCTCTCTGCCGGGCACTGAATTTTGAAAAGCTCCTGAATGCCCCCGTGAAAATTTACTATAAAAACGAGGGGTACAGCCCTGCAGGTTCTCACAAGCCAAATACCGCTGTTCCTCAAGCATATTACAACAAGGTTTTCGGAATCAAGCGCCTTGCAACGGAAACGGGTGCCGGGCAATGGGGGAGCGCTCTGGCCATGGCCTGCAAGATGTTTGATCTTGAATGCCGGGTGTTCATGGTCAAGGTAAGCTACGAACAGAAACCGTACCGGCGTATGATGATGAACACCTGGGGGGCCGAATGTATCCCGAGCCCCAGCACCATCACGGAAGCCGGCCGGCAGGTGCTGGCTGCGCATCCGGACTCGCCTGGAAGTCTTGGTATTGCCATCAGCGAGGCGATTGAAGATGCCGTCACACATGAAGGTTCCCGTTATTCTCTGGGAAGCGTTTTAAACCACGTCCTTCTCCACCAGACGATCATCGGCCTGGAGGCAAAGAAACAGATGGAAAAAATCGGCGTCTATCCGGACGTTGTAATCGGTTGCGCCGGCGGCGGCAGCAATTTTGCCGGTATCGCTCTTCCCTTTGTCAGGGATAAAATCTACGGGAAAAAGGTGAATATCATCGGCGCCGAGCCCGCATCATGCCCCACCATGACCCGTGGTCCATTCGCCTACGATCATGGAGATATTGCCAAAATGACGCCCCTCTTGCCTATGTATACCCTCGGCCATGATTTTGTTCCCGCACCCATCCATGCGGGAGGATTGCGGTATCACGGAATGGCGCCCATCATCAGCCACCTCGTCAAGGAAGGATTGATTGAGGCGCGGGCGTATCATCAGCTTGAAACTTTCGAAGCGGGCGTGAAATGGGCGCGGTCTGAAGGTTTCATCCCCGCTCCGGAAACCAACCACGCTATTTCCTCCGTCGTTGACGAAGCCATGCGGGCGAAAGAAGAAGGCAAGGAAAAGGTCATTCTCTTTGACTGGAGCGGTCATGGCCTGGTCGATCTTGCATCCTACGAAGCATACCTGTCCGGGAAACTGGAAGCTTATGAACTTCCGGAAGAGGAAATTTTAAGGGCCATCAAGGCCACGGAAGGCTTCCCAAGGCCTTAAAGTATTTATGTGAATGATGCATTTGTCCCACCCCCTCTGATAGGAGGGGGTGGGACAAAAAACATCCTCGGTGTCCGAAGCCCCCTGGATAGTTGCAACAATTTTAGTTGTCCGGGATGATTACAGAGGACTGTATAAGAACAATGAAAAATTACAATCAGTTGGAAATAAGATGTCCGAGGCTTGGCGGAGAGGTGAAATTTTTCTACTGTGCGAGAGAAGGGGGGGACCTTCCCTGCTCGCGAATCATCGACTGCTGGAAATCTTTCTTCCCCGTTGAAACGTATCTGAGAGGGCGTATGTCGCAGGAAGCATGGGAACGCTTTTCCAGACAGGTTCCGAAGGATAAGGTTTCGACACTCATAGATCTCATCGAAGCGGCAAAAAAACGGGTAAAACCGGACGATCAGGGGTAGTCATGGATCTTTTTGACCAGAAGAACCATGAGGTCGATCCGAGGCCCCTGGCAGACCGGATGCGGCCCCGGAGCCTTTCTGAGTATATCGGGCAGCCGCATCTTCTTGGAGAAGGAAGCCTTCTTCGCCGGGCCATTGAAGAGGATGAACTTTTTTCCATGATCTTCTGGGGTCCTCCGGGTTCCGGTAAAACCACCCTCGCACGGATGATCGCCCACGTGACAAAATCAACCTTCGTCAGCTTCTCCGCGGTTCTTTCAGGCGTGAAGGAGATCAGAGCGGTAGTCGATGAGGCAAATGTACAGTGGCGGTACCACCAAAAAAAGACCATTCTCTTTGTGGACGAGATTCACCGCTTCAACAAAGCTCAGCAGGATGCCTTTTTGCCCCACGTCGAAACGGGGCTCATCACACTGATCGGCGCCACAACTGAAAATCCATCTTTCGAGGTGATTGCCCCGCTATTGTCCCGGACAAGGGTCATGCTTCTGAAGCCTTTTTCCGAGGAAGAATTATCCGTCATCATTGACCGGGCTGTTCATGACCTTGAAAAGGGGCTGGGAAAACTTTCTCTGGAGCTTGATCTCGAAGCACTTGATCACATCATCTGGTCTGCGGATGGAGATGCCCGCATGGCATTAAACAGCCTGGAGGCAGCAGCATCACTTTTGCGGACAAAGGATGAAAGCGAAAAACGAATTACCCGTGCCATTGTGGAAACAGCCCTCCAGAAAAAGGCCCTGCAGTACGACAAGAGGGGAGAAGAGCACTACAACCTGATTTCAGCCCTTCACAAGAGCCTTCGGGGAAGCGATCCGGATGCCGCCCTTTACTGGATGGGCCGCATGCTTGAGGCAGGCGAGGATCCACTGTATATCGCCCGTCGCATGGTGAGGTTTGCCTCTGAAGACGTGGGAAATGCGGACCCGCACGCCCTGACCGTAACCATTTCGGCAATGCAGGCCTTTCAATTCATCGGCCTTCCCGAAGGCGAGCTGGCCCTGGCGCAGGCCGCTGTTTATCTTGCCACGGCACCCAAGAGCAATGCCCTCTACACTGGTTACGGGAGGGTCAGGGACGCCATCAAGCTGACAGGCACACTGGAAACGCCGCTGCATATCAGGAACGCTCCGACCCGTCTGATGAAAGACCTCGGCTATGGGAAAGATTATCAGTATGCCCATGATTTCGAAGACGCTTATGTTCCCCAGGAATACCTGCCGGAAAAACTGAAAGGAAAAACCTTTTACATTCCCACGAACAGGGGCTACGAAAAGATCGTCAAAGAAAGACTCGATCGGTGGCGAAAGCTTCGGGAGAAGGCAAAATAAACAGATAAAAAAGGGTATATGATTTGCAGTTATGAATAATAAAAAAAGGGGAGACTTGAAGTCTCCCCGTGTTCAGGAGGGGTAAGGTTTTGATCTTTTATAAGTTTTGGATTTTTTATCGGTTGGTCATGCCCGGCTCAACCGATTTTTTGTCTTTTGAAATGAAAGTATGCACGTCCTGTGCCATGTATGGGTGGTATGGTCTAAGTACCTTATTATGAAAGACTATTGCGAATATTGATACCAGGAATCACGTCTCGTAATGAAACAGCCTGGGGCAAGAAATGTCGTTTTCTGAAGCATGTCTTATGAAAAGCATCCTAATAACAAGTACTTCAGTAAAAGTTATGTATTTTTTGAAAATCGACAGAATTGTCGAATTGCCGGTTCCTTTCGTTTCCCCCCTTTAGCTAAGAAAAAGAAAGCGTTGACTTTTAGCGATGATGACATATGATTGCCCGGAAGGTATCATGAATGAAAGCCCCAGTTTATATTTCAGTTGTGGACGGGGAAGTTAAAATGATGAAACGGGATGAAAAAGTAGTCTGGCAACAAGCTTCTTCTCCGCGAGGCGGACGTTTTTTACAGCCCCTTGCCATTGCCATCGTTTGTGCTGTCTTTATAGGCCTTATCCTGATCACAGGGATCATGGATATCCGCAGGCTTGATAATAACCTCGTTAGTTTTATGGAGAACCAGGGACTGAGCATCGTAGGAGTTTTACAGAAACTGACACAGGAAAACCTGAACAGTCTGCGGCAGACGCAACAAACCACGGTCGAAAGGGGATCCGTCCCCGTGACAGCTTTTTCCCCCAAACAGCAACTCATCACGGAGATGAAAAATTTTGCTGTTGAAGTGGATAAACAATGGAAGGCGGATCGCCTCAGTGAAGATTATTTAAGGAAATTTGCCCTCGAAAAAAAGTTGTGGTTGATTGCCGTACTCAATGACCGGGGAGAAGTTGTATTTCAGAATCGCCTGTTTCTTTCAGAAGCCGGAAAGGCAGCGACGCCCGAAGCGGGAGGCGAACGGAATATCGGTCGGGAATTGATCAGACAACTCGTTGCCAGAAAGGTCCCGTTTGTCGCACTGCAGCGCCGCGACAAAAGCGGGATTGTCATCATTGCCCTGGATCGTGAAGGGCAAAGGTATTGGGCAACAAAAGTGTCCATAGAGAAGGTGATAGAAGAATTGGGAGAAGCCCAGGGGCAGAACCTGAAGTATATTGTGGTAATGGATCAGCAGGAAATGGTCTTCGGAAGGGCAGGAGAAATGCCGCAGAAATGGGACAAAAGCGATGTCCTCATGTCCGGGGTTTTTTCAGGCACGAAAAAGGTTCTCAGCCGAAAAATCAGTCATAACGGAAAAAGCCTGTTGGATATTGCGGCGCCTCTGTATCTCGACGACCAGGTAGCGGGTGTTGTCAGGCTTGGCCTGGATCGGGAGGGCATGGACAGGATTATTCAGGAAAACAGGCGGAACATATTTATTTTCATGGCCGTTGTTGTCCTGATCACACTTCTGTCCATGTGGATTCTCTATCGTAATCAGAACAAACACCTTGCCGGAATCATTGAAATAGAAAGAAGGCTTGAAAAGGCTGAAAGGTTATCCGCCCTCGGTCACCTTGCCGCTGGTGTGGCCCATGAGATTCGCAATCCTTTGAATGCCATCAGCATGGCAAGCCAGAGGCTGAAGCGGGAATATGTTCCGGCGGACGATGACAAGAGCAGGGAGTTTCAGATGCTTGCCGGCGTTATTCGGGACGAGATCAGGCGTCTCAATGGGATTATCGAAGAGTTTCTGACATTTTCAAAAAGCCGCCGGCTGGAATTACATGAGTATCCCGTCAAAGACGTTTTACAGAAAATCGTCAATCTCATGCATGAGGAGGCTGCGTCGAAGGGAATCACCATGGAAACCCGTTTCAGCAACAGTCCTGCGATCATCCCCATGGATGTGGATAAACTTCAGCAGGCATTTCTCAATTTTATTAAAAATGCCATGGAATCGATATCCGGTGAGGGTTCCATCGTGATAGCCGTTGAGCCCTCGGGAAAGGACAGGATCAGTGTAAAAATCTCGGATACGGGATGTGGTATGACACCCGAAGAGGTAGATCGGATATTTAATCCCGAGTATACGACGAAGGAAAAAGGTCTGGGACTCGGACTTCCCCTCGCCCACGAGATCGTCCGCGGTCACGGGGGTGAAATCCGTGTTTTCAGCGGGCCCGGTTCGGGAACAACCTTTGAAATTATTCTCCCGTCCGAGAAAGTGAATGATCGGGGAGCAAAAGGATAAAGGAAGTCACGCATGAAAAAGTTAAGCATCCTGGTTGTAGAGGACGGCCAATCCCAACGGGAGATGCTCCGGGATTTCCTGATCAAGGAAGGCCATGCGGTGGCGGAAGCGGAAAACGGGGATAAAGCCGCTCAGTCTGTATTGAAAAGCCACTTCGACATGATCCTGCTGGATTACAAAATGCCCGGCATGGACGGTATGCAGGTGCTCCAGGAAGTGAAACGCATCAATCCTGAGATCGATGTGGTGATCATTACTGCATATGGAACCATTGAAACAGCCGTGGAAGCTATGAAGGCGGGCGCCATCGATTATATTACCAAACCCATTGAGTTCGATGAACTTCTGATCCTCGTTGACCGGGTTTCAGAGAGACGAACCCTGATCAAGGAAAACGAACTCCTCCGCCAGGAGCTTGGTGCGAAGGGAATCACCACAGACAGGATTATTTACCGGAGTCCGAAGATGGAAGAACTGATCAACATGGCCGGAAGGGTTGCAAACAGCCGCGCCACAGTTCTGATCCAGGGAGAAAGCGGAACGGGAAAGGAATTGCTGGCCAGATTGATTCACCATCTCAGCCCCCGTTCGGGGAAACCCATCATTGCGGTCAACTGCGGCGCCCTGCCTGAGAGTCTTCTTGAAAGCGAACTGTTCGGCCATGAAAAGGGCGCCTTTACGGGAGCGTCAGCACGACGAATCGGCAGATTTGAGGAGGCGGACGAGGGAACCCTCTTTTTGGACGAAATCGGTGAAATTTCTCCGCCCGTGCAGGTCAAGCTCCTGCGTTTTCTTCAGGAGCGGGAATTTCAGCGAGTGGGGGGTAATCAGACGTTCCATGCCGATGTGCGGATCATCAGTGCGACGAACAGGGATCTGGAAGCAAAGGTCAGAGAAGGCGCTTTTCGCGAGGACTTGTATTACCGCCTGAATGTGGTGGTCATATCCGTTCCCCCCCTGCGAGAGAGAAAGGAAGACATTCCTGTACTGATAGACCATTTTTTGAAGAAGTATGCTGTTGAAAATGGGAAAGATATTAAAGGAATAACCCGTGAGGCGAGAGACCTGCTCGTAAAATATGAGTACCCGGGAAACGTCAGGGAACTGGAGAATATTATAGAGCGGGCCGTGGTGATAACCCGCGGCCCCACAATTTTGGTGGGGGATCTGCCGTTCAGGGAGGATGCAGCTTCACAAAGGGAAACTGCTTATTCGATGGAAGCCTATAAGAAGGGAAATGGCATGCTCCGGGGATCCATCGAGGAACTAGAGCAAAAGCTGATTATCGAGGCCATGGAAAAGGCAGGCGATCATCAGACAAAGGCCGCCGAAATCCTCGGTATTAGCGAACGCATGCTCCGATACAAACTCAAGAAGTACGGACTGAAAGATTGATGAACTCGTAAAAAGTCAATTTTGGCCTGTTTTTGTCATTCCCGCGAAAGCGGGAATCCAGTAATATTATATAGTTTTGGACTCCCGTCTCCGCGGGGGTGACATGGTTTTTGACTTTTTACGAGTTCATCAAATTTGACTGGCCTCAAAATCGACTTGACGATATCATTTGTTACACTCAAAAGATTTGCCAAGACTCATCTTCACACAGTCCAAGTTGTCGTAGAACTTACGCTTAAGGAGGGAATCATGATTCTTGGACAGTTCTTTCAATCAGGAAATTAGCAAGAGGTGGACAATATTCAGGACAAATTATGCTTGATAAATTAGAATTATACTGTATTTGTATAGCGTTACAAAATAATTTATCTGGACATTCTTGTGGACATTTCTGGAGACAAAATATTATCCGGTGATCTCAAGAAGCGTGTAGAAACCTCTCGCTTCGGTCCATTTACCTTTCAGGTCGGCGTGGATGAACGTGAGGTAGCAATGCTTCTGCAACGTGTTGCCGATGCACAGGAGCGGTTCTTGAGTTCTCCTCTTTCTCAGGTGGCTAACCGCCTGGAGCAGGAAGTTCTTGTTAGCAGTATCTTCAGTACCAACACCATTGAGGGGGGCACGCTGACTGAAGAAGAAACGAAAGATGCTCTCGATCTCGACCCCGCGCAGGCACAGGCCGAAGAACAGCGATGCGCCATCAACCTCAAGACTGCCTATGACATCGCTCAGAAATCAGCGCA
>Ga0163209_1000394_pt1 | contig 18620 bp, 16 predicted proteins | sample Kivu_160m_FD_113538 | JGI IMG/M metagenome (GOLD analysis project Ga0163209, IMG submission 113538) | Freshwater microbial communities from Lake Kivu, Western Province, Rwanda to study Microbial Dark Matter (Phase II) - Kivu_160m | ecosystem: Environmental > Aquatic > Freshwater > Lake ...
TGATTGCAGTGCGCCCATTCGATGCTGTCGTTGCCTTGTTCGTTCATTGTTTCGTCCTGGAAATCCAACGGGGCGTGCAATAAGCCGCCGTCGGTGGGGGCGGAAATTGCATTTTGATGCAATTTCCCGTGCCACCGACCAAGCGGAGCGAAGCCGAGGGGTGAAGCCTCGAGGGGTCGGCTTGATTGCGTTGATAGGTGGAGCGCCTTTGGCGCGACACCTGAAACGCAATCATTATTGCACGACCCGATAGGATGGAGCGCCGAAGGCGGTCCATCCTATCATTGCAATAAGTCGAAAATTGTCCGTCCTATAATCAAATATAGCTGGACGGATTTTCCGTCTATACTCATAATGTACCATAAAAAATGGAAATTCGGTCATATTTCTTTCCACTTATTACAAAACGACTTGTAATATTCCGCTTATCAAGATATTAAAATACGCAATATGGAAAATAAACCGAAGTTCCGCCCGAATCCCAAACTCAAGCTGATGGACCAAGTGCGGGAAGTCCTGCGATACCACCACTATGCATATCGTACGGAGCAGACCTATTGCCAATGGATCCTGCGCTATATCCGCCACTTTGGAGGCAAGACCCATCCGAATTCTCTCGGGGCAAAAAAGGTTGGCTGTCATACCCTGCGTCATAGCTTCGCCACCCATATGCTGGAAAACGGTGTTAATATCCGCGTTCTCCAGGACCTGCTCGGTCACGCCGATGTCAAAACGACAGAGATCTACACCCATGTTATGGCCCGGGATATCCGCAGCCTGAAAAGCCCCCTCGACAACATCTGACATTCGCCAATAAATCAAAAGACCATAAAACGCGGATCATTTCCTGTATGATCTTTCCTTCCAAAAGAAACATCCTGAATACCTTGTATTGAAAGATGAACCCCATCCGTTCCAGAGGCGGGGCAATGCGGAAAATGCTTTTAGCGCCGCTTGAACAGACATCCGTGATGAAAATTTTGAAAAATTAGAAGTGGGTTATGATTCCCCCTTGACAAATAACTGCTTTTTCTTATAAAAAACATCATCAGCAATCAAATTGCGAACGGATGAATGTGTGGAAGAGGGGTGAAACGCCCCCGCTGCCCCGCAGCCGTGAAGGGAACGAAAGCCGAATGAGTCACTGTCCCGCAATAACCGGGATGGGAAGGCAGGCAAGTAGGGTGCCCGAAGCCGGAAGACCGGTTCATCCGAAGAACCTCGAGGGGGGAACGCCATGACAAAATTTCCATCACTTTCCGATCACTTTGCTGTCGTCAGCGATTCCCAAAGCAAAAAATTTGTGTGACGATTCGTCAATTCCTACAACGGAAAGCGGTTCCATGCCGTTTCACGTAACCAAGAATATTCCAAATGGAAAGATCGGACGTAACGCTGTTCCGTTTTATTGAAATTAGATTCGTGCTGTTTGCGGCATTCTCCGTGAACGTCGTCATTTTTTATCGGTCCTGCGTGGATCCATTTTATCCAAGAATTACGGGATTGGATCTCCGACAAGGCGCCCGCGAAATCAATATTAAGGAGGTCGGATATTCTCGGTGATCCCAATCCCGTAACGGGATCGCTGTAAGTTACCTTACCATAATCAAATCCATCGGATGAAGGAAGCCGATCAAAAATCGGCGCTGCCCCGCAACTGTAGGCGGAACGAACCCCACAGCGTGCCACTGTCCCGACAGAACAGGGATGGGAAGGCGTGGGAAGTAGGCTGTTGCCGCAAGCCAGGAGACTTGTCCGACGGATATAAAAACTGACCTGACCGAGGGGAAAGGAGTTTATGATGAAATATATCAATATCCATGATCCGCCTTTGTGACCATATTTTTCAGTTGAAGAATGATCGATCACAAATACGAATTCATGGAGGAAAAAATGGAAAGTAAAAAAAGATTGGTTATGTGTCTCGCGGCAGCTGTATACACCGGTCTTTGCATTGCTACGGTCATTCCGTCATTTGCCGTGTCAATGGAAGAAATCATCGTGACAGCGAGCAGACTTGAAGAGGAGTTGAAATATTCACCCGACTCCGTCACGGTTGTGACGGAAAAACAAATGGAACAAAAGGGACAAAAAACAGTCATTGAAGTTCTTCGGGAGGTTCCCGGCATCGTCATTCCTCAAAACGGCTCCTTCGGAGGTACGTCAAGCATCTTCATTCGCGGAACCAGCAATGCCCATACACTCGTTATGATCGACGGCGTTCGTGTGGACGATCCGATAACCGCAGACGGCAAGGTAAGCTTGTCGAGCCTTTCAACGGATAACATCGAAAGAATTGAAATTGTCCGGGGCGCCCAAAGCGTTCTCTACGGGTCCGACGCCATCGGCGGCGTGATCAACATCATCACGAAAAAGGGCAAAGGCAAGCCCACATTTATTATCTCTTCGGAAGCGGGATCTTTTGAAAGTTTTCGAGAAAAAGTCGGCGTAAGCGGTTCGAATGACCGGCTGAGTTATTCCGCGTCGGCAGAGCGCTTCGATACAAAGGCGGTATCGAAAGCCGACAAAAAGCTATCGGGGGTTAAAGAAGACGATTACTACAATACGACAAGCCTTTCAACCCGCTTGATCGGTAATCTTTCCGAGACAGTCAAGGCAGGCGTTTCAGCGCGCTATACGAAATCAAAAATGGACTACGACAACACGGGCAGCGACGCCGACAAGGTGCAGGATACGACCATCACCACAATAGCCGCCAATTACGATCAAACATTATTCAATTGGTGGGAACATGTGATCAAGTTGGGAAGCACCAATGTGCAACGTGATTACACAAAGAACGACGGCCAGTTCGACGGATCATATAACGGATCGAGTCGTCTGGCGTCATGGCAGCACAACTTCTTCATCGGCAAGATTGACACAATCAGTGCAGGCTTCGATTATGAAGAAGGAGATGGCGACAACCAGGGAACCTCTTCCAACATCAGGAAAAAATATACGAGCACGAAAGGCTTTTTCATTCAGAACAAACTGACTCCCGTCACAGACTTATCTTTGACCTTAGGATACCGCGTCATCGATCATCAGTCTTTCGGAGGCAAAGACACCTATAAAGGCGCTGTCGCTTATTTTTTCGAAAAAACAGGCACAAAAATACGGGGAAGCTACGGAACCGGGTTCCGTTCGCCATCTCTCTATCAGCTCTATTCTTCCTATGGCGATGCCACCCTGAAACCGGAGACGAGCAAAGGCTACGACGTGGGCGTCGATCAATACTTTTTTGCCGAAAAGGTTCACTGTTTTCTGACCTGGTTCTACAATGATCTCGAAAATATGATTGCCTGGGATAGTGCAACTTCCAAGTATAAAAATGTTTCTGCCGCCAAAACACAGGGATGGGAAACAGGCGTCTCGATCACTCCTGTCAAGTGGCTGAGCTTCAATATCAATTATACATTTACGGAAGCAAAAGATGAAACGCCGGGCGGCGCGAACAAAGGAAAGACTCTCACCTATCGCCCTCAACATTCGGGAAGCTCTGCCATAAATATCAAGCCGATGGAAGAGCTGAATATCAATATCAACGCCCAGTATGTGGGCGAACGTTACCGGGATTACAGCAATAAAGACGAAATGCCCGCATATAAGGTATTCAACCTCGCGGCATCTTACGACGTGACGAAATGGCTGCAAGTGTTCGGCCGGGTAGAAAACTTCACCGACGAGAACTATCAGTCCATTTATCAGTACGGCGAGCCGGGTATCGGTTTTTATGGCGGTGTAAAACTGACCTTTTAATTCTTTGTCCGCGGGAGCGAGACGCTGTCTCTCTCCCGCAATAACAAAAATAACCCGCAGATCATTTGAGAGGACAGCTTATGAAAGGATATGTTCAGGTCTACACGGGCAATGGCAAGGGTAAATCAACAGCGGCTTTTGGTCTCGCTCTTCGGGCTGTCGGTGCAGGCCGTAAAGTCTACATCGGCCAGTTCGTGAAAGGCATGGAGTACAGTGAGCTTGCCGCCTTCAAGCGAATGGAAGATGCCGTAACGATACGGCAGTTCGGACGGGGCTGTTTTATCAACGGCGCGCCCGCCGCCGAAGATGTGACAGCGGCCGAAAAGGGCCTTCGCGAAATCAAAGAGGCAATGAGGTCCGGGCGCTATGATGTTCTCATCCTCGATGAAGCGAATATCGCGACACGGTACGGCCTCATATGCGTCGAAGACTTGCTTTCTCTCATCGCCGAAAAGCCGGAAGGCATGGAAATTGTCATTACCGGACGGGATGCCGACCCCCTCATTGTCGAAGCAGCCGATCTCGTGACGGAAATGAAAGAAATCAAGCACTACTACAATAAAGGCGTAAAAGCACGGAAAGGCATCGAACGGTAGCGCATATGACTTCAACTCGGCATGAAGCGAGAGAGTGATGTCGTGACGGATCGCGTAAAGAAGGAATACGGCGCGTACGGTAAGGGGATTGATGGAGTGTTTCGTGTTTCTTCATCGACGCTGTATCGGATTGCTTTCAGAGGTGTCATAATCCTCTGTTTGTCTTTCAGTTTTGTTGCCGATTCTCTTTCTGCAACACCGATTCTCTGGTGGGAACTGGATCAGGCCGAGCGGTATCTTCTCAGACAGAACGACACAAAGGGACATTGGAAAAACTGGCGAAAAGAAAGGGAAAAAAGAAGAAAAGCACAAAGCAGGCACAAACGTCTCGTCCTGAGGGATGAAGAGTACGGTTCAAAAGAACAAGGCAACGGGGACAAAGAAGAATACACGAAACGCTATGATTCAAATACGGAGGTGTTCGTAAAAGATCCTCTGGGTATCGTGTCAAAAGTAAAGCCGGTGCAGGAATCGGGTAAAATCGTCGTCTATGTGCCGAATATTCTCGATCTCAACGGGCGTTATATTCTTGGAAGCCGAACGACCGAAGCAGTCGACGGCGCCGGTTCTAAAAAGAGTGGCGCTAAAGTTTTTGTTTGTGCCAAAACCTTCGTGGTGCATATGAAAAGCGGAGGAAAGACGGAAAACAAAACGGGATTGTTCTTCAATGATCCGGAAAAAATGCCTTTGGAAATCGGTCCTATGCCGAGTTCAGACAAAAATCCCTATGCAGGCATGATGCAGACGGAACATGATGAACAAGTGATGCAAGTCCGTTACAGAGGCAAGCCCCTCGCCGGCATCGGTCTTAGAGTCAAGGCGGAAAGCGGTTGGAGCAGGGACTACAGGACCAGTGAAAATGGCGCCTGCACCGTCATCCCCATAGAAGACAGGAGTGATGACCGAATCTGGCAGCGATACCTCTACGAGGCGACATACTACGACAAAATTACGGGGAATCACTACCGTGCAAGTTTTACGACAATTGTGTACGATTATCGGAATAAATGGCAAAGCATGTTATTGGGAGTGACCGTATTGTCGGCTTCCACCGTGGGGCTTGTCGTGTGTGCGGGCACAGCTGTGTTTTATTACAGAAGAAAAAAACGAACTGCATTGCCTGTCGTTTTAAAGGACTGTCAGCTTGTACGGAACATGAGAAAATAAATGAAGCTGTCAAAACTGCGTTGGAGTGTTCAGTCTTTGGCCTTTGTCGTTCTTCTTTTTGGAGGAACGGCGGGAATCTTTCTGGGATTCTTTCTTCCAACACTATCATGTCCTTACGTGGGATACATGCGCGGCGGAGACTGCTTTCTCCTGAATCTCCAGTTTCATCTCGCTCTCGGCGGATGGAACGTGTATGCAGGCATTATCAAGAATTTCCTCATTTTCTCGCTCCTCGTCGTTCTCGCGGGCAGGTTCTGGTGCGGATGGATCTGCCCTTTTGGATTTATTCAGGATATTCTAAACACGCTGCGCGTTACGTTGGATGTGAAATCCATTGCTTTTTACGAAACTGTTAAAAAAAATTTTTTGCCGATCAAGTGGTTTTTTTTGGGGCTGAGCATTACCGTACCCGTCTGGATCGCTTATCCTCTTTGTGCGCCGTGTATGCTTTACGATCTGTCTATGCCATTCTGCCAGCTTTGTCCAGCGCGCTACATTCTTCCCCTTGCAGCCGGCAATCCCGAAAAAGTGTCGCTGAATTTCAAGAGTGCGGCGACGGTCGTCATGACGTCTCTTGGACTGGTGATTGCTTCTGCAGCGCTCGTCGGTTCTTTTCTGAAAAAGCGTTTCTGGTGTTTTCTCTGTCCCATGGGTCTTTTGCTGTCTTTGTATCAAAAGATCAGTTTTATGCGCCTGAAAAAGGACTGTGCAAAATGCACCATGTGCGAGGCGTGTTATCTCGCTTGTCCCATGAATATCGGAGAGGTGTTTCGGGAACGCAAGAACGCAGATGTCACGTATGGCGACTGTATTTTTTGCGGAAAATGCATCGACGCATGCCCGGAAAACGATGCGCTTGGTTTTTCCTTTTTGGGAAAAACGTTTTTTCGCTCCTCCGCAGATGCTTTCTTCAGGAATCATTACAGGATCGATCCGGGACGTCCCGCGGCAAGGAAAAAAGAATGATACAAGGAGAACTTAGCGAAACAATGCATCAAAGGCACTCGGAACATCTGAAAAGAAAAATCGCTGCCAATGCGTCGAGACTGCTGGATGCCGTACGGCAGTCACCGGTGCGACCGAAAGGTCTCGATCATTTCATCGATGTTTTGGACAATGTCTACGTGTCGGACGATGTCCGCAGTCATCTCGGCGGCAAAGAGGAGACACCTGCCGTTATCGGACTCTACTGCATGATGGTGCCCGAGGAACTCATCTATGCGGCGGGGTTTATACCCCTCAGGCTTTGCGGAGGCAGCTACGATGCTTTCCTTGTGGGCGGCGATTATGCGCCGCGAGACGCCTGTCCTGTCGTAAAAGCCTCTCTGGGCTCTTCCTTGAGGGGTGTGCCGTCCGTCTATGGTCTTTGTGATGTCGTCATTGTGCCCACCACCTGCGACGCGAAGCGAAAAGCGGCAGAGGAATTGTCCCGTTTTTCCGAAGTCTGGGTGCTTGAAATGCCTCACGTCAAGGATTCGGAGGCTTCAAGAGAAGGATGGCGTTGTCAATTATATGGTCTTGCAAAGGAGTTAAACAACCTTGGCAAGCGGAAAGGATCAAAGACAAAGATCAACCGCTCGAACCTCAAAAAAGCAATGGAGCTGATCGGCGCCGCATCTTATCAAGCAAGACGGCTTTTTTCGCTGAGGAAATTGTCGCCTCCGGCTCTTTCCGGCATGGAAGCGTCGATTGCGCTCAGCGCATACGGATTTGACAGGGCCGACATTTGGACCAGAGAAATGAAAAGCCTCAACGATGAACTTGAAAATAGACAGGGGGAACGTGTTTCCCGGTGCCTTCAAAGAAGGCCCCGACTGCTTCTTGCGGGAAGTCCGTCGATCTTTCCCAACTGGAAAGTGCCCCTGATCGCAGATGAAATGGGCGCCGATATCGTCGTCGATGAATCCTGTGTCGGCGATCGCCTGCTGTACGATGTCGCGGGGCTTTCTGAAAAAACACTGGATTCCATGATAGAGGCACTTGCGGCGCGGTACCTTGCCCCCTGCGTATGTCCGGTCTTTACGCCCAACGACGATAGACTGTACCGCCTGATCGAGCTTGCCGGTGAGTTCGCCATTGATGGCGTAATCTATCACGTATTAAAGGGGTGCATTCCATATGATTTTGAACTCTATCGCGTCGAAAGAATTTTCAGAGAACGGAAGGTGCCTGTTCTTCGAATCGAGACAGACTATACGCTGGAAGACGTGGAACCGCTGAGAACCCGGATCGAGGCATTCATAGAAATGCTCGCCGGGAAAGAAAAAAAATGACGAAAGGGTAAACTGGTGGCGATGAACTGGTTTTTGGGAATTGATGCCGGGTCCACATACGTGAAGGCCGTTCTTATCGACGAAACGGGATTCGTGAAAGGACGGCGCGTCTCGGCAACGGGTTTCAACGCCGAAGATGTTGCGTCCCGGCTTGTCGAGGAAATCTGTGGTGAGGCATGCATTGCTTCGTGCGACATTTGTGGCATTGTTGCAACGGGTTACGGAAGACGCAGGATCGGCGATGCGGGGAATAATGTAACAGAAATAAAGGCTCATGCGATGGGAGCGCTTCGCAACGGCGATGCAGAAAATGGACGGATACGCACGATCATTGATGTGGGGGGACAGGATTTGAAGGTCATTATTCTCGGCGATGCAGGTGAAATCGAATCTTTTGTGATGAATGACAAGTGCGCAGCCGGCACAGGAAGATTTCTCGAACATATGGCGCGCATACTCGATCTTTCCCTTTCCGGCATGGGCAAACTTGCGCTCACGTCGACCTCTCCGTGCGAAATAAACAGCACTTGCGTCGTTTTCGCGGAATCTGAAGTGATTTCACTGTGTGCGAGCGGGAAAAACCTTGCTGACATTGTGTCAGGCATCCACTATTCGCTGGCCAGGCGCATTGCCCGGATGGCGCGCAATGCATCCTTTAAATCAGGCGTACTGCTGACAGGTGGCGGCGCCCTGAATCCGGGTCTTGTGAAAACCCTTGAAGACGAGTTGATGACCGATGTCCACGTTCCCCCGTATCCTCAGTTCAATGGTGCTCTCGGTGCCGCGTTTGCCGCTCTCGAAGCCGGACAGAAAACACCGTTAACAGGGATGTCTTGATAGTTCATCTCATCTTCTCTCGGTCTGAATGGCCACTTTTTTAAATCCCCGGCAGTTCAGAAGATCGAGAACATTTATGAAAATCTGAAGCCGGATGTGACAATCTGGCCGCACAATCAGGGGCGTCTCCCTATCGAGTTCCTTGATTGCGATGCTCAGTTCGTCCAAGGTAATCTTAGCCGTATTGAGATAGATATCGCCGTTCTGATCTATGGATATGATTTGCCTCTTCATGACCTCGGCCTGGGCGTGGGACGCCTTAGGCAAGGCTACGGAAATCATTCCCGTAGCCATAAAGGTCGATGTCGTCAGAACGATAGTCAAAAGGACGAGCATTACATCGACGAGAGGGATGACATTGATATAGTTGAATTCCTTATCTTCCATTTTCACTCTCCCAGCGAAGAAGAATTCCCTTCACTTTCCGAAGCAGCAGGTTGTAACAAACGATGCACGGAATGGCGACCAGAAGCCCTACTGCTGTTGCCTTTAGCGCCATGGACAAGCCGATCATAATTTTACCCGTATCGAGGAAACCATCCGTTCCCATCGTGTAAAAAGTGAGCATGATGCCCAGCACGGTGCCCAGCAATCCGATGTAGGGTGCATTGCTGCCGATGGTGGCGATGAGATGAAGACCTCTTGTCAATTCGAATTCAAGAGCGCGTTTATCCGGAAACTGTTCTGTCCTGATTTTTTTATAAGTCAGATGCCTTTCAATCACAATGGATATCGCGACGATGCTCATCACAACGAGCAAGCCGACGACACCGTAATCAACGATTAAACCCAGATATCCCATGACTTATTTCATCCTTGAATCTATTTTCATTCCGACTCCAATCTGAAACGAACGGAAAGAATTACCCTGGAGGCGACTTTTTCTCCATTTCGGTTCGCCGGTGCGAAAGTGGATTTTCTCACCGCCTCGACAGCCGCTTCTGTAAAGCCATATCCGGCAGGTTCGAGGACGGTAACATTCAGGAGCCTTCCCGTGTGATCGATGTACAATCTCAATACAACTCTTCCCTCGCGTTCCATTCTTCGAGCAAGATGAGGATAAACCGGCAATTCCCGATGAATGAATCTCGGGGCATCAATATTCCCGAATCTCGTATCTGTGGCGTCGCCCGCTATTCGTTTTCCTATGGCTGCGGCAGAGCCGCTCGTCCCAACCGGTTGCTCTGCCGTTCTCAATCCGGAGCCACTTGAAGCGACCGGCGCCGGTGTCATCCTTTGCACGGGAATCGGGACAACCGGACTCTGATCGACAGGGATTGCCGTTTTTTTTTCGACCGGCGCATTCGTTATGCGGCGTAAATCCGGAGACAAGACTTTCTGCCGACGCACGTCAACCTTTTCCGGCTGAGGCGCAGCCACGATCCCTTCTTGTTGCACGAAACTGAGGTAAAAGGTTTTTACGGGTATCGGCTTCACTGCCGGAAGGAGCAACAATAACGATAGAAACCACATGTGAATCACCAGCGATGCAAGAACACCAACCCGTTGGTTACTGTTATAAGACACGGCCTCTACCTCCCTTCACAAAGTAAAAATCCCCGGCCACATTGATGACCGGGGACTAACCGTTTTTATAATCCCTGAAATATTCTCCCTCTTCGCCTTCTTTTCCATCGAAGATAACACGAAGACATCCCTGGCAGGTCTCCTGGCTTGCAGGTCATCCTACTACCCATACCTTCCCATCAAGAAACGACAGTGGTTTTTCACGCAGAACCTCTCATCCAGATCATAATACGGAAAAACTGGCGAAAAGGTTCCAAGTCAATCTGGGGTTCGTCGCTGCTCACAGTGGCGGATCCGCTCCCGATTCACACGGGATTCCCTATTCTACCCCCTCTTGTGGGTCACCAACAGTGATATGAAAGAACTTTTTCAATTTTAACAATGCGTTTTCATACACAAAAACTCAAGACCGTCAATAATTTCCCTTAAAAAACACGACGCATCGGGCAGGATTATTGACATTCCGTTATCACCTCTCTCAATTTATCGATAAAAACCAGATTTTCTTCATGCTTTCTGACAGCGATACGGAAGAGAAAATTCCCCATTCCTTGAAAATTGCTGCAATCCCGGATCAAAATATTTTCGTGAAGCAGTCGTTCCCTTAAAACCGTTGCTGATAAATCCCTCCGGGGATCAATCCGGATCGACAGATAATTGGCGACGCCCGGGAAAGCTTTCAACCCGGGAATACCGTTTATCGCACTGCGCAAAAAGACTCTTTCGGTTTCCACGTATCGTCGTGTTTCCTGGATGAAGGCGCTGTCGGAAAGAGCCTCACAGGCGCAGACCTGGGCCAGGGCATTGATCGTCCAGGGCGGCTTATCCCTTTTCAACCTCTCGATAACGGCGGACCCTGCGATGACATATCCCACGCGAAGACCGGGGATGCCGAAAAATTTCGTCATGGATCTCAAGATGATCACGTTGGAAAATTCCGCAACTGCAACCTTGAGAGATGCTTCCTCCACAAAGTCGATAAAAGCTTCATCGATGATTACGATGGTTCCCAATCGTTCGGCGCGGGCTATCAGGTGAAGGAGGTCTTCTTGGGGAGTCAGAACGCCGGTGGGATTCGCGGGATTGCAAAAGTAAAGAATATCGAAACCTTCCGCCAGCCGTGCATACAGATTATCCATGTCTACGACAAAATCGTGTTCCTCGCTTGCCTGAAAACACATTGCCTGGGAACCAACCAGGCGGAGGCCCTTTTCATATTCGCTGAAGGCCGGCGTCACAACCAGAGCCCGTTTTGGTTTGAGGACGACAGGAAGCCAGTAAATGAACTCCGTGGAACCATTTCCGGCAATGAAACAATTGCGGTGCATTCCATGATAGACGGCCAGTTGCGTAATGAGATCGTAAGCTTCTGTGTCGGGATAATGCAGGACATCGTCAAAAGACCTTATCATTGCATCTTTTGTTCCTTGAGGATAACCCAATGGATTGATATTGGCGCTGAAGTCGATGAGACGATGAGCGTCAATTCGATAAGCTCTCGATATCTCTCTGACGTTTCCACCATGGTCATATGCGTTCATCACACCACGCACCCCATCATGATCATACAAAAAATAAACATTAAGCCTGAGGAAGAAAACATGATTGCCCAGGCCATTTTTACATCCCCGTCATCTATTGATTTTATCCCGTCGCCAATAGCCGGTTTTTCCATCATTCTGCCAAAATAGCTCATCGGACCCGCAAGCTGCACGCCCAGGGCGCCGGCAACGGCAGCCTCCGGCACGCCGCTGTTCGGACTGGGGTGATTGCGGGAATCTCTCCTCATAATGCGCCAGGCGTTTTTGCCGTTCAATCCCAAGAAAAAAGAGACAATCACGACGATGAAACCCGTCATTCTGGCCGGAATCCAGTTCAATATATCGTCCATCCGTGCCGAAAAATATCCGATATCCCGATAATGGTCGTTTTTATAACCGACCATGGAATCCAGCGTATTGACGGCTTTATAGGTCATGGCGAGGGGAACTCCTCCGAGGAGCAGATAAAACATCGGAGCGACGATACCGTCTGACAGGTTTTCCGAAACCGTTTCGACGACAGCCCGCAATATCCCCTTTTTATCGAGATTTTCAGTATCCCTGCCCACAATCATGGAAAGCGCCTTCCTGGCGTCGTCAAGGCGGCCGGCATTCAAGCGATCGATGACGATCTTGCTCTCTTGAAACAGCGACCTTACAGCCAATGTCTGTGAGGCAAGCATAACCGTTACGACACAGCCCAATATCCAATGAATTTCACAGGACGCCGTCAGGATGCCCCAGGTTGCAAAATAAGTCGTCAAAATCACTGCAACCCAGAGGATAATGCCGCCTGTTTTGAAACAACCAGGCGAAAAATAGACCCGGATCGCCCTTTCCATACGATTTATCCCCCTCCCGATGATAATCACGGGATGGGGAAACCAGCGGGGATCGCCGACGATGAGGTCCAGCGCACAAGCGCTGAAAAACATCACCGGGGTTATGATGCCGTCATTCATAAACATCGCCCATGACTGATATCAACAAGTTCTCCTCATCCAACAAATCAATCATAACACTACGGGACAATAAACAGATCATGAATGCCCCCCCCTTGTCCTGATCCATACGGATAGCCCACCACAGCGGACAAGGGGGGAGCCCTTCAGGAGATTTTATTTATAAAATATCGTAATGCCTCCGGGCGGGAAGCAAGATGGAGATGAACATAGCTTGCCAATATATTGCCTCTGTGAATGCCTTCCTGTATCGTATCGGCGGATCGGCGTCTTTTCAATGTGTAAACGGTCGTCCACTCTGTATTTTCTGTCGGATCGGCGGTCAATTCCGAGTAGTGGAATTCATGGCCCCTCAGGGTTGCCCCCCTGATGCCCCAGAGAGAATCAGCATTCAGCGTCACATCGACATATGCCAGGGATTTCAGCCGGTCAAGCATCCGGGTTGACGCCGGAATCATACCGACCATGGGGTATTTATTTCCGTCTTTCGTTTCCAGAACCCGACTAAGGTACATCAAACCGCCGCATTCACCGTAAACAGGCCGGCCGGAAGATGAAAATTTCCGGATGTCCGAACGCATTTCCTCGTTGGCGGCAAGGGACTCCGCATGTTCTTCCGGGTATCCTCCGCCGATATAGAGGGCATCAATTCCCTCCGGAAGGCGGATATCTGAAATCGGTGAAAAGAACTTCAGCATGCACCCCAACATTTCCAATTCATCAAAAAAGTCCCTGTAATAGAAATGAAAGGCCGCATCATGGGCAACTCCTATGGAGATGCGTTTGGATTGCTTCGGGGGAAGCGAGATAACGGATTTTACCTCAAGAAACGGCGCATTTCGGGCTGTTGCAACGACCGCATCAACCGATGCATGGTTTTCAAAAGAGTCCGCAAGTTCATCGAGAACAGACCGGGAGAGGTTGACTGTATCGGCCGTTACCAGACCGAGATGCCGGCTGGGAAGATGGGGAAACCCATCCATCGGAATGGCCCCCGCAAGGGGGGGCAGTGACGCCGCAGTGAGCGACTCAGAGAGCCACAGTGCATGGCCCTCGGAACCGCAACGATTGGCTATTACCCCGGCAATCTTCAAGCCCGGCTCGAAATCGGTATAGCCTTTCACGACGGCGGCAATGCTTCGGGCAATGCCATAGACATCCGCGACCAGAAGCACAGGGGCATCGAGCCAGCGTGCGATTTCCGCTGTGCTCCCCTCTGAGTTGTCGGGATCGGCGCCGTCAAAAAGGCCCATAACTCCTTCGATAACGGAGATATCGGCCCTTTCAGAGACGCGGGCAAAAAGCCTGCAAACGTAGTCCCTGCCCGACATCCAGCCATCGAGATTATAGCAGGGCATCCCCGAAGCCATAGCCAGATAGGAGGGATCGAGAAAATCCGGCCCCACCTTGAAGGTCTGCACCCTGTAGCCGCGCTTTCTCAATGCAGCCACGACGGCAAGGGTGACGGACGTTTTTCCCACACCGCTGTGTGTACCTGCTATGACGATCCGTGGACAATTCATTATGAATACCCCAGTCCTTATATATTTCCTCGTTTCATGGCATTCTCATGAAACACGCATGTCATTCATGAAATCGTCAATACCTGTTATTTTAAACAGTTTTTCCATATTCAAATACGCCCGGAAGTGGTCGGCCAACAGATCATACTGACGATCCTTAAAGGTGGATGCATGGCCGGTGTCGCAATCGTTCTCATCGGTTCTGTAATTAGCGGAAACCGTTTTCAGAAAGGCATGCCTGAACCCGGGGGTATCAAACATGCCGTGGAAGTAGGTGCCCCAGATTCTTCCATCCGGACTTGCAGCACCATCAAAGCTATCCACGGATTCCCCGTTTTGCGACAGAACATGTATAACGGAAAGTACTTCGGGGCCGCGTTCCGTGACGCCCATGTGTATTTCGTAACCTTCCACGTATTCGCCGCTGTCTTCCCAGACACCGGTGGAACGGGAGAGTATTTTCTCCCCGTGCAGAGTGGTTTCTATATCGAGAAAGCCGAGACATTGTGTGTCTCCCGGCGCACCTTCGATACCGTAGGGATCGCGGATCAGTTTTCCCAACACTTGGTAGCCTCCGCATATACCGACGAGGCGACCGCCTTGACGGACGAACTCCTCAAGGTTTGCTGCCCAGCCCGTTTGCCTGATCCATTCCATATCAAAGCGGCCGTTCTTCGTGCCGGGGATAAAAATCACATCGTATCCTTGCAGAGGCCGGGGTCGTGCGAGGTAGTGGAGATTAATAAATGTGTCGCGCTCGAAAGGATTGAAGTCGGTAAAATTGGAGATGTGCGGCAGCCGGATTACCCCAATGTTAATTTTTCCCGGCAGAGGACCGGACGGCGGATCGATCAGGGTATCGAGCGGCAGACCGTCTTCAGAGTCTATCTGAATGTTATGGAAGTAAGGGACGAGACCCAGGACGGGCAGGCCGGTTTTGCCTTCGATAAATTCAATGCCTGCTTTGAAAAGATCCGCATCGCCGCGGAAACGGTTGATGATGATGCCCGCCACCCTTTTTTTGTCTTCTTCCGGAATTACATCCAGGGTTCCGATAATCTGGGCAAAGACGCCGCCCCGGTCTATATCGGCGACCAAGATCACCGGCGCGTCGGCGGCGTGCGCCATACGGAAATTCACAAAATCACGGGAACGCAGATTGACCTCGGCGCAGGAGCCGGCGCCTTCCATGAAGATGAGCGAGTATGAGTCCCGGAGGCGCTCCATGCTGGCCAGCGCCTTCCCGAACAGCTCTTCCGTGTCGGAGAAGTATTCCCGCGCCTCTCTGTTCGCCATCGGTTTACCATGAAGGACGACCTGGGCGCCCGTATCCGTTGAAGGTTTGAGAAGCACCGGGTTCATATCCACGTGGGGAACAACGCGGGCCGCCTCCGCCTGGACGATCTGGGCCCGTCCCATTTCTCCGCCTTCGGGCGTGACGTAGGAATTGTTGGACATATTCTGGGCTTTATACGGAGCAACGCTAATGCCGAGATCGTTGAAGATTCGGCAGAGGGCCGCGACAACGACGCTTTTCCCCACGTCGGAACCCGTTCCGAAAACGGCGACACATTTTGCTTTGCGGTGTTTCTCTGTCTTCTTCATCTTCCTTTTTTATCAGTAAATCATTATACAAAGCTACTCAGGACATCCATCGACTGATTAAACGCTTCTTCATCGAAGATCTCCATCGTCAAGACCCTGGAAATATCTGAACCATTGTCCAGATGATCTATTATGTTTGTCAATAACCCAGCGGGCAAAAAGGACAAGCTGCAATGATCCTGTCCCTCCTCGATCCCGTGGAGGTGGAGCACCCGCGTCCGCGGCAGATAGCGGTCCAGATACTCTTCCGGCATATGCCCGCACAGAAGGAGATGGCCGATATCCAGACAGACGCTCAGATCATAGTCATTGATAATATCTTCTATAATCTCATAACGATAATCGAGTGTTTCCACACACAGGTTCCGCGAGTCAACAGCCTGCAGGATGCTTTTCACAGAGCTCCGGTGGCCTTCGATCCACCGATCAACATCCGGCGACGGGTATTCGCCCCGCTGATCTCCATGAAAGTGAAGGACATAGGCAAAAGGATTGAGTTCCTCCGTGCGCTCGATGACGCGGAGACACTTGTCCACAGAGTTCTCACGGACCGACTCCTTCCGATGTCCCAGCCAGGTATCGAGCGGCAGATGGACCGTATAGGTCAAATCATGCCTGTCTGCCGTTTCTTTCAGCGCTTTTATCGTTGCGGCATCGGGCAGATTGCTGATTTCATCCGATTCAAAGAGCACCAGTTCGATATCATCCACCTTGTCTGCAAGGAAGTCGATATTCGCCGTTAGATCCGCAGGAATGATGTACGACGTCGTTCCCAAACGGAAGGGAAACCTGTTTTTGAGAGAAATGTATTCCTTAAAATTCATACTTCACACTGGCAAATACAGATCTCCCCGCTCCCGGATAGGCCGAAAGGGTTGATGCCCCGGTTGAGTCATAGAAAGTGGTGACATATGTTTCATATTCCTGGTCAAACAGGTTATTTCCCTGAAGAGTCAATATCCAGTGTTTATAGATGCGCTGTTCTAACTTCATATCTGCCGTCCAGTAGTGGGGCAGTGTTTTTGTCGGCGTGACATCGGTGGCATTTGCATAATATCCCGGTCTGGATCCCACATAAGCCGCCGTAACCGTAGCGGTGAGCCCGAATTCCGTTCCGTAGGCGAGACTCCCTTTGAACTGGTCGTCTGGTGTATACAGAGCCTGACGCTTGACACCCCCTTGTTTTGTTTCCTCCGCATTTGTTTTGGTATAATTGAGGGAAAGAGTAATATTATTGATCGGGCCGATCCTGGTTCCTGCTTCCCAACCTGTCGCTTCGTAACTGTCAAGGTTCTGCGGCCGATAGAAGAAGCTGGCATTAGGAACCCATTGTATCTTATCGTTAATGTCCCATTTGAAATAGGAGAAAGTAAGAAATGCTTTATTGCCGAAGATGGCCTGTTCCACTGTCGCATCCGAGTGCCACCCCGTTTCCGGTTTTAAATTTCTATTTCCTTGAGCGCCCATGCCCCATCCCCAATCTTCGTATGGCCAGAAGAGATCGTTGGGCGATGGCGCTTTGAAATGTTTTCCACTGTTCAGTTTTATCGTGGTGCTTTCCATCGGATTAAGAATCAGACCAAAGCGGGGGATATTTTCATTGCCAAATGTCGAATGCTGTTCGTGACGGACACCGGCAAGCACCTTAAAATACTTTAAAGGCCGGTATTGACCCTCAATAAAAGCTCCCTTTGTAAAGAGATGGGCCGTTGTGGACGTTCTTGAAGTTTCATCTTCGTTGCCGTAGCCGTTAAGATCGACATTTTCATTTTTCCAATTGTAGCCTCTGTAGTCTGCGCCTATAAGCAAGCTCGCCCCTGTGAGAGGCTTCAGCTCAACCGTTCCTTCAACGGTCGACACCTCATTCGTTGTCCATGTTTTGCTTCCCGGAACATTTCCTGCCGTCCAGGCATCGTAGTACCGCGTTAAATTATAGTTTTTCATATGCGTGTAATCCGTGTGCAGCTTGAAGCCGATCCATTTGGCGGGAGCGCTCGCCACCTCCAAAACCAGATGCTTGTCTTCATCACTGCCTCTGTCAAGGGTGCTTGCTGCATTGCTGCTGTAAACCTTGGTCCCGCCGGCATAAAAGTCATTTGTTCCCGGGGGCGGTTTCACACCGGGTCGCCCAAACTCCCGATCGATGTAGTCTCCGTATACGCTTACGTTGAACAACGGTCCCCTGTCATACACGAGCTTGAGCGACACATCGTTGTGAGTGAGATCAGAGTTGTCCCTGAATCCGTCAGTTTCTTTCCTGCTTGCCGTGAGGTAGTATCCGAAATCTTTTGCCACAAACATACCGTTTTCGGCCATAAACCGGTATGTATTTTGAGAGCCATATCCAACACTTGCTTTTAAGTCCATCTTGTCACGTTGCGGGGTCTTGGTAATAATGTTCACCGTGCCGCCCATCGCACCCGTACCGTACAGGAGTGATCCTGATCCTTTCACGATCTCAACGCGATCTATGCTGTTAAGAGGAATCTTTCCCACGTCGGCAATTCCCAGAGATGGTGAGTTGACATTCACACCATTCATGAAAACCTGCGTCGAATCTCCACTCATTCCGCGAATATGGATTTCCTCTGCGGCTCCTCCGAAGTTTCCGTACGTTCTCCAGTCTACACCCAACTCGTTCGCAAGCAATTCGCCCACGCTGCGTGCCGTCGATTCCTGGATGTCTACGATATCTTTCGTAATAACCGCATTAGGGACATCCTTGCGCTTTTCAACTGTTTTCGTTGCGGTGACGATGACTTCTTCCATTGTGATGGCCGACTCCTGCGTCACGTCCTTCGTTTCAGCAGAAGCTGAAACGGTTACA
>Ga0163209_1000395_pt1 | contig 18586 bp, 14 predicted proteins | sample Kivu_160m_FD_113538 | JGI IMG/M metagenome (GOLD analysis project Ga0163209, IMG submission 113538) | Freshwater microbial communities from Lake Kivu, Western Province, Rwanda to study Microbial Dark Matter (Phase II) - Kivu_160m | ecosystem: Environmental > Aquatic > Freshwater > Lake ...
ACTCAACTGGCTCACCGGAGTCTCAGAACGAAGATTGGCTGCTCTTGTATCGATATGGTGTCCGAGACAAAAAGCCCTTGATTTCCAATGATCTCACGCAAGAAATCCTCTCCGTATTCCATCCGATCCCGATTCCCATAGAATGAGTCCACTCTCTTGAGAAATGCCGGTTCGCGTCCTGCGATGTAGTAGCTCGCCAAGAGCAAGCCCTGTGGTGCCATGAGGCGTCTGCATTCCTCTAGCAGGCCGACCATCTCATCTGGGAAGATGTGTGTGAAGACGGAGTAGCACCATATGAAATCGAAGTGTCCGTCAAGTGGGATGAGGATCTTCCTCATTTGGCTTGTCACGAAATGGAAGTTCGATCTGGCATAGCGTTTCCTGCAGAACTCTATCACTTCCGGTGAGATGTCACATCCATAGTATTCGCCCTGCTCGCCAAGGTACGGCAGTAATTGCGTTGCTAGTCTGCCAGTCCCGCATCCAAGGTCAAGTATCTTGGAGTTCTGCTTGAATCCAAGAGAGATCAACCGCTCTAGGATTAGCTTTCCAGTCTGGTCGAATTCCTCTTCGGATGTGCAGCCTGTCAGGGTCTTGTATTTTTGGTCAATGTCGGATCTAGCGTAGTGCCTATAGTAGTCGAGTCTTGAGATCCCAAGAAACGCTAGCACTCTCCAGACGATACCGAATGCGAGTTCGCTGAGCCGACTTCTCATCCAATGACCTCTGCAGTTGCGGGTGTGAACCCTTTGTCGGTCGTATATATTGGGATCTCATATGCCTCTTCCTCTCACAAATTCTGCGGACCCCTCGGATGGGGCGATTGAGTTCCTCATAGTTCTCTCTCAGTACCATAGTGCGCACGAATCGCCATAGAGCCTTGGTGCCATTCAGGGAGATCGGCAGGCCCCGGCCGGCGGTGTGACTGCCGTCTTTGCCTGCCACTGCCCTAGAGCTGTCTCAAGTGTTAAACACCCAATCGCAGATGCTTAACGCCTTGAGAATCGATAGTCCGGTCCGATTCGCGGGAAGGTCTTACGCCGAGCTGGGTGGGAATTCCGTGAGGGTGTCCTCCGCTTTCTCTGGGTCAGAGTTACGTTCGCCAATTGTGGCTCAAGGGCATAGGTTGGGAGATGTAGACCTGTTTCATGGCGGAATTGCCGAATGCCATATTTCCCGCAATCCATGTAACTCCGAGTACTCAGAACCTCTGCAGGGAGCAGGTCCACTTGTATGAGAGTATCAGAGATTTCGGCATGATCCTGCTGTGAAGTGACACGCGATGTTCTCCAAGGCTTGGTACAGAGTGCTGAACGCAGGAACGCAGTTCGAGAAACAGCTGCGTTGGCTCAGGTCGTTTCAGTATTCCTCTCCCCAAGAGATCTACGAGTTCCAGCTGGTTGCCCTGCGTAGTCTCTTTCACCACTGCCATAGCAATGTTCCGTTCTACAGGAAGTCATGGAATGCGTGTGGCTTTCGGCCCAATGGCTTTCGAGAAATCGAGACGCTAGATGATGTTCCCGTCACTACTCGGGCAGATTTGAGAGCAAACTTCCCTGAGCGCATTTGCGCGCACAATGTTACTGTGCTCCGCCGAATCCTCAAAGTCACCTCTGGATCAACGGGTGAACCACTGAAGTTCTTCAACGACCGGGGGACTCTTGGCGTTCGACTAGCTTCGCGTTTTCTCCACAATGAATGGCTTGGATTGAGACTGACCGATAGGATGGTGAGGATGACTCATCATCAGGCACCCCATCGATCCATGGTCAACGAGTTGCAGATATCCACTCTGGCCGCAACTCGGAGCATGGCGAGCAGAGTAATCAGATACATCAAGCGAACTCGTGTACCCGGAATAGTGGCCTTCCCTTCTGTCCTGAGAATACTTGGAGAATGTCTCCTTTCGTCGCCGCGGAATTCCGTGCCTTCTCTCAAAGCCATTGTGAGCGCGGGAGAGACGCTCCTGCCATCTGACAGGAGGAGACTGTCCAATGCGTTCGGAGCAAAGGTGTACGAGCGATATTCGGCGCAAGAAGTGCCAGGGGAGTTCGGGCAGCAATGTCAAACAAATGCCGGAATGCATTGGAACCCTGGAATAGTATTCCTCGAAGTCCGGAGGAACGGAAGAGCGGCACGAATCGGTGAGACTGGACGAATCCTGCTAACTGACCTATGGAACCGCGTAATGCCACTTGTCCGATACGACATAGGAGATGAAGTGGAAGTAGGAGGCGGCTGCAAGTGTGGACGAACTTGGGGGACCATCATTGGCCCGATCGGACGACTGCAAGATCGCCTGACAACGAAGAACGGTGAGCTTATGGCGCTCACGGATCTCGCTACCGAGATCGCAGAGAGGTTTGAGCAAGAGATATCCCGCTTCCAGTTGGTCGAGACCGGCAAATCCACGTACAAGATTCGAGTAGTGTTGGATCCTCGAGTCAACAACTTTGATGTCTTGGAGCTGAGAGATTTCCTGCACCCCTACCTCCGAGACGTTGTAGTCGAGGCACGCGATCCAATGAGGCTCCCCTCTGGTAAGAGTCCTCTGCTGGTGAGAATCTAGCGTGTCGGTGATGATTGTGGAGTATCAGTTGTCTGACACGCGGCATTCTCTTCGCTGTGGGCCAACTTGGTGCTCCGATGTCACGAGCTTGAGTTGCGTTTCGCTATTGTCCCAGGTCGGACGCTAGTAGGTGACCAACGCGCCATGAGAAGATTGAAGGAGTCGCTTCCAGACAGACAGCAGATCACCAAGCATCTCGGAAGCGGCGATTTCTTCGTCTGGGAATGCTATGGCAAGGGGCTTCTAGGGAGGATTCAAGCGTGGATCTTCACAAGTCGCCTGGAGGCAGTTGTCGCTTTCCTTGAATCTTCGAAGTCGGAGCCCAGAATGATTCTGGACGTGGGCTGTGGTCCCATGTTCATGGCCTACCCTCTGCTTCAACGCTCGACTTCGCAATACGTTGGTGTTGACATACTCTCTTCTGCGGCACTGAGAAAGTACAAGCACACCTTCAAGAATCTTGGCATGGGGTCGCTGGAAGTCATAAGAGCCAGCGCCCAATCACTTCCCTTCAGGAACGGCACATTCGATCTTCTGCTGTGCCTTGATGTGCTAGAACATCTGGAGGAACCTAAGAAGGCCTCCGCGGAGATGAACAGGACAGCCGAAAGTGGGGCCTCAATTCTGGTATCGCTGCCCTTGGAGAATTGGCTGCAGAAGTTGTCTCGTATAGGCTTCGTCTGGATGAGACTGCTCGGGGAACCTACAGCTACGAGAATTGGCCATATTCCCATCATGCAAACGCCGGAATACCATTACGCAGGAGACATCAAGTCACACAAGCAAATGCGTGACGAGTTGACAAGTCATTTACAGCTTCTGGGCACGAAGTACACCCCGACAGGGCTTTTCAAATGGTTTAACATTAATTCAATTCACATGTTTCGGAAACGATAGTATCGCTGGATGCAAAGAAGAGGCGATCCCGATTGCAGCATCAAAGCGGTGTCCCTCACAAGCGGCAGAGCCGCAGGTAGACCCCACAGATCCGGTTCAGCGGCACAGCAAGCGTGCCAACGTAGGGATGCTGAAGGTCAGAGACGAATTCTCGAATGATGGCGATATCAGGGATCTTCCTCTTCGATAGTAGTCTTCTTCTTCTGGCTATCTCTCCTCTCCGGCCTAGAGCGTGTGCGTAGGTCCTTATCTTGTGGGAAAGCCAACGTCTCTTGACTGCATGCAAAAGAACGGCTATCTCGACCAGCAGGAGGATCGGCGCCAAGAGAACGATGGTTCCTTTCGAGTAGTTCTTCCATATCGAGATTAGCCGTTCCAGTTCTAGGTAGTACATCTTGACAGGAGAGCTTCCGAGTACTGCGCTCCATCTGTGATAGACTCTCGCGGCGGGCACGTATGTCGATCGGTACCCGAGCATCTTGGCACGCCAGCCCCAGTCTTTATCCTCTCCATAGGCGAAGAAGATCTCGTCAAGAGGCCCAATGTCCTCCAGTGCTTCGCGAGAGATCAATACACAAGCGCCTGACGCGTAGCCGACGTTCTCGATCCTGTCATACTGACCAGAATCCACGGTTCCGATGCCTCTGCAGATGCCGAAGCCGGCGACGTGTATCTCATTTCCGGCCGAATTCAGTATCGCATGATTGCTCATCAACAGTATCTTGGGCTGCAGAAATGCTGCCTTAGGTGTTTGTTCTGCCACCTGCACAAGATTGGTCAGCCATTCTGGTTCAACCTCAGTGTCGCTGTTCAGCAATGCCACGTACTGCCCGGTGGTCGAACGAATCCCGATGTTATTGGCAGCTGAGTATCCCAAATTCCTCGGCAACCTGACTATTCTAGCAGCGGGAAACCGCTCGGCGATCACGTCCGGGCTTGCGTCAGTTGAAGCGTTGTCAACAACCGTCACATCAAAGGAAGAAAACCTTGTCTCGAAAAGACTTCGGAGGCAGTTTTGGACAAGAGTTCCCCCGTTGTGATTCAGGACGACAACACTCACGCGGCGGCCATGTGTGCGCGGATGCATTGTCTGAAGATCCTCTTTCTCAGCAAGTCTTGAAGGATTGAATATGGAGGTGCGGCCCCTCGATCCGAATCGTTGGTACTGAACTCGCGTCTGACTGAGGAGGGGTTATGCGTGATCGCTGAGATCGATCGCCCAACACATAACGTTCGCACAGTATGTCTTGCATGTGTGCTAGCCATCGTTTGTCCGTTTCGCCGCCTTGCTTCCATCACCTGATGAACCTTGGGCACTCTCAGCGGTCGTACTCCAACTCGTGCCTCGTCGCAGTTCTCTCGGAATCTCCCTGATGACGGTTATCAATGTGAAGAGGATCACAGCAGCGAACAATGCAACGACGGAGATAATCCCCAAGCTGAGTGTCAGAAGTGCCAGGTTTGTGACGACTCTGCCCTCCGCCTGATAGATGCCGAGTGTCCATACCCCAAAGACGAGAGCCAGAGATGCGGCGATCGCTGACATTCCTCCATAGAACGCCAGAGGGTGCCTCATCGAAGTGAATTTGACTATGCTAGCTACAACCTCCAGCGAATGGTACAGGGGGTTATGGGTTGACGTCTCCAGCCCACTGTACTTTACAGTGACAGGAACCTCAACCACTCTGAGATTGTCCTCGGCGGATTTCATGAGCATCTCCGCGCTCGCTCCCATGCCTTGCTCAGCGGGGGCAACTCGTTCGATCGCACTTCGGTTGTATGCTCGGAAGCCGCACTGCGCATCGGTGAGTTGTGTGCCGGAGGCGGTCTCAGTAAGAGAGGTCAAGAGCTTAATGCCAGCCGCTCTGTAGCGAGGAGCTAGGTTCTTGTCGTTCATATCGGAGAAACGCGATCCGACGACTACGTCGGCTGATCCATCCTTGATGCCAGCCAGTAGCTTGGGAATCTCATCTGCGTCATGCTGTCCGTCTGCGTCCAGAGTGACAAGAACATCGGCTTCCTGGTTTCGAGCCGCTTCGAAACATGACCTGATAGCCGTGCCGTAGCCTGTTCTTCTCTTGTGGCTAATCACGATGGCGCCGAGTGCCTCGGCTATTAGTGCAGTATCGTCTGTGCTTCCATCATCGACAACTACTACAACATCAGAGTGTCTCCTGGCCCTTATGATCACCTTGGCAATGGTACTCTCCTCGTTGAACGCAGGAATGCCAACGGCAACCTTCAATCTACGTTTCAGTCCTTTTCACGGCTAGAGATTGACACCGAATAGACCAGCCGTCCGAACGTATATGTCTTCGCAGCACGCGTGGCAGTGTGGGAAATACCAATTGCATGTCGTTTCAAACGAGCGCTTCCAGTCCAATCCTTCGCGTGTACCTAGCTTGTGCTGCGAGGTCTCCAAACTACACGCAAGCGTTTGGCTGAGCACTGGCTAGTGTGGGATTCTTCTCTGTCTCAGGCGCCGTAGGGCGGGTCAGCGCACTAGTACGCAAAGCAGCGCGATCTCATGAGAAGGATCATCGAACTTGCGCTGCTCCTCAATTGGGAAGAAGGATTCTCTGTTATCGAAGTCATCTCACAAGTGAGGTGGAAAACGCGAACTTCTCTGACGGAATATTCCTCTGGAAGAACGGTCGGTGCTTGAGCTGCGTGTGAGAGGAGCGCAGACTCCAGTTGCACATCCGCCAGTTGCTCTCCAGACCAAGAACGTATCCCGATGACAATGTACACACCTCCGCTACAGGTTGATGAGATTCTGTCACGCAACTCTTCTGGCGGATCGACCAACAAGTTTTCGAGTTCTGCCGCCTCGATCAGTCTTCTCTCGCTTATCGTTTGAAATGCGTCCTGGAGAACGCTGTACGGACATGGCTTGCTCGGTGATGGGCATAGAGTACTCGGCGGGGGGCGAAGTAAGAAAGCACTAACGCACGCTTCTGTAGTACTGTGATCCCGTATCCAGCTCAATGCAGAATAGAGTTCGCTGGATGGAGCATCGAATGCCTTTCCGTAGCGAAATGTTACAATCAATCCCTGACCGTTATCGATGGCGCCTTGTAGGTCGCTCTCAAGGATCTGGTCAGAGAACACGGCTTCATACCAACCCCTATAGAAGGTGGCTCCTCCATAGTTGGCCGGTGAGGAGTTAGCCAGCACTACCAGAAGTATGAAAAGCATAGCCAATACCCGCGACCATCTTCCCTTCATCCAGTTGGACGGCCCCGTGGTCGCAGTCCACGTCTCAAGGGATGGTGTCACTGCATCAACAGCTGCGATCAAGCCGATGGCAGCAAAGATTGCCAAGGGCAAAGTCAGACTAGAAAAGCCGTAGTACAGACCAAGCCACCCCAGGCGCGTGGACAGGGCAGTCAGAGCAAGTATCGAGAAGAAGTAGGTGACAAGAAATGCCTTTGCCGTATCCTGCTTGGACGAGCGGCGCGACAAGACGTACACAAAACCCGCAGATCCGAGAGCAAGAAGGACATACCCCCATGACCCAACAAGATCAGGAGGCGGAGTCACCGCAGCTACGGAAGAGGAAAGCCCAAGCGATCTTGCGAGGAGGCCCCATCCTGAGAGTGGAACCCAGAAATACCATAGGAATCCAGCAGCAAGAGCCGACATGAGAGCGACAGCCAATAACCTCCTGCAGTACAGTCGATCTCGCAGGCTTACGATGCCAAGGAGCGGAAAGAGAAGAGCGTATATCGCAATAGGATAGTGCCAGAAAAGTACTGTCGCTGTTACGAAGACACTGCTGATGACTGTGTTGCGCCATGTTGTCTGATCTCGCATGCGAAGCAGGAACAGTAATGACAGGACAAGCCAGAAGTGAGTGAAGCACTCTGCGCCGGCGATCGAGGTCCGTATCGAATACCACTTCGAAATCGTGACTAGGATTATCGTGGCTGTCGCGACTCTGCGCGACTTTGATATGAAGAATGATAGGAAATACATTGGAATCAGATTAAGCGCAGAGATGACTGGGTAGAATCGTACAGCTTCATACCCGCTTGCTCCCGAAGCCAATGCGATCAATGCGGATAGTACTGGATAGCCTCTCGGGTAGACGATGGGACCCCAACCCCCTGGAGCAAGTGGTTCATAGATTCGCTCGATTGTGAGCCCCTGTGCATAGCTCTCGATCTTCGGCGCCCACCACCACGGATCGATTGCGCGGAGAACGGGATCGGTCAAGGCCAGATAGAGCCTAAGAGCGAAGACGCACAGCACAACTGCAAGCAATGGAAGAAGGTTCACGGCATCCCGTTTCACGGGTACTTGTGTCATCTTGGATGTTGGCATCGAGTACTGGTGCGATGTAATTTCTTGCACCCATTGCTTAGGAAATGAGTCTGGCATTTTCCTCACGTGTTCACTTGTCGATGCGGTCTATGCGTCTCGCGAGTTCCTCAAGATTCTTGGTCAGGCCGCTGAAATCCAAACGGCCGATATGAGCATGTACCAGGATCTTCTGAAGAGGTGGAATAAGTCGTTGGGTTCGCCGCAGAAGGGAGAAGATTGTCGCTTTCCGATCGTACCGGCGAGCAAACCTTACGAAGGTCCAAATCGGTAGGGCGATCAAGGTCGCGGCAGCGGTCCGGAAAGGACTGATGAGTTGTCCTATGAAAAGAGGCAAGAAGACAATCGGCAAGACCACGGTAAGCGCGCAGAAATTGCGCAGAATCCTGTACGAGCGATAGTAGCGCGTCTTCAACTCAGCAGAGCGGGGTCTTCGTCGGGCAATTGCATCTTGAGCCGATGATTGGTACAGTCTGTCAATATCGTCAACAGTCTTTGTGAGAGTGAACTCTCGGAGCATGAGTCGACGGCCGTTTTGTCCGAGCACTCGGGCCGTCTGGCGATTGTTTAGGAGTGTCAGGATCGCCCGTACCAACTCATCTCTGTCATCCGGAGGGACAAGTAGGCCGGTTTGCCAGTCGCGGACACTGTCAGTCATTCCTCCCACTGCGGTAGCAATCGTGGGTCTGGCCATGAGCAGTGATTCGATTGTTCCGCCGAGGTTTTCGTTGAGCGAGCACTGAACAGAGACGTCAAAACTGGCGAGAACATCAGGCACATCCGGGCGGGCACCCGCGAACATGACGGACTTGTCGAGGCCCATCTCTCTGGCACTCGTTTTCAAACGGGTTTCATACTGCTCGCCAATTGCGCCCCAGCCTTTTCCAACAAGAACAAACTTGGCCTTGGGATTCTTCCTGAGAACAATCTGTGCCGCCTGTAGGAACGTCTCATGTCCCTTGACGCCTCGTCCTTGGAGATGAGGCGGAGTCCATGGTCCCCTTGGCAGAGGCGCGTAGAAGTAGGCAACCATGCCCACAACTGACGCGCCTTTAGGAATTCCCAGTTCGCGTCTCAGTTTCGACGGGTCGGACCTCGCGGGGTCAAAACGGGATTCGTCTGCTCCGTAATAGATTCGTTCGATCTTTTGCCATGGAACTCCCCTGCTCCTGTAGAGCTGGCGCGTATACTCACACGACGCGATTACCTTCGTGTCCATCCATACCGTCTTGCAGTCGATCCTGCTGGGCGCCGGGGCTTCCAAGTGATACGGCCCTGTGATCATCGAGTAGCGCAGCGGCACATCGGCAAGATATGCCGCGATTCGTCCGGAGATCACTGAGGAGAAGAGGTGGTAGTGGACAATATCGAATCGATGCTTTCGCAGGAAGTTTGCGAGCCTGAGCGTCCTTGGAACTGCATGTATGGGGCTTGAGAAAAGGTCGAGTTCTCCGACATGGTAGGGGATGCCCTCTTGCTCAAGTCTGGGCGCCAAGTCGCCTTGCGTACCTGAAATCAGTGCACTGACATCATATCCGCGGTTTCGCAGATCACGAAGAATATCGACCATCCAGCCAGCCCCGCTGGCTGTTGCAGCGATGTGGAGGATCTTGAGCCTCTCGATACGACCAGGTCTGCTCTCTGTCACGTGTCCGGTCTCACTTGGCGACGGAATTGGCTTGTGTCCCAAGACGATCAGATTCTCAGCAAGCAGCGATTGCCAGTGTCGGGCTCGCTTCCCGACAAGGCGCCTGACAAGTGGTACGCGGAGGCCGCGTACGAACAGATCTTGATTGGGAGGAAGTACTGCGATGGGAGAGAACGACCAATCAAGATCCCGAAAGCCAGCGTTGAGCAGCATCTTTTCCAGCATTAGTTTGTTCATGTACCGGATGTGCCCCTCTGTTCCCCCCATCAATGGGTGATCCCAAATCCCCAATGTGAATAGGATGCGATTCAAGAGCCAGGTAATGTTCGGGGTGAGAATCACCACGTGTCCTCCGTCTCTCAGGGCGGAGTAGGCATGCCTAATGAGTGCCTCAGGATCGAAAACGTGCTCCAAGATAGCACTTAGGACTGCTACGTCAAATTGCACTTCGGGGAACGGTTGCCGAAACGAGTCAGTTGAATCTGCCGTCGGGTTCTCAACTGCGTAGCCCCGCGCCGACGCAGCCTTCAACGCGATCGGAGAAACGTCTGTGCCATACATTTCGCAGTGGTACTTCTGAATCAAGAATTCGCCGAGGGCACCGTTGCCGCAGCCAATGTCTAGGACCTTTGTGTGTGGCAAGATGCCCAATCGTTCGAAGACCGGGAGAAGTGCGTCAAGATAGGGAGGCGTGTACTCCTTCTCCCAGTATTGGTCGTAGAGTGATGCGATGCGATCGGTTGCCTGAGGCATTGGCGTTTCCCTCAGCCTGTGTTGATGCCGAAGACAATATGGCGGGAAAACGACAACTCAGACTCGCCTGCTTGGTCCAAGAACTGTCGCACCCAGGCTCCAATTGCAGCTCTTCTTGGTGATGTGGATCGCCCGGATACTCGTCGAAGAGGAAGTTCCAATTCCGAGTGACAGGTGGTGCGAATCGAGCATCTGTGACCCCAACCCAGAAGCGAGGCGATCTGACGCGAGTCGTGTATCTATTTGACGACAATCTCTGTCTAGGCCTATTTTTTGCGCTCTTTTGCCGGCCAATTCTCTCTATCTCGGCGACCTCGTTCGGGAAGTGAGTGCTAGACGAATGGACCCTTCCTGAACTAGGCGGTCGGTCCCTCCGATCTAGACCTCGGCCCCAGAGACGGATACGTGGAAGACTAGAAAAGAGTATAGTCGGACGCCAGCTTTTTCAGTCCAATGATGGTGCGGTGTGCTAAGTCAGACATTCTGACTGCTCGGACAACAGTGCTCATCGAGTAAGGCTAAGGTCGTTCCATCCTGTGCCGACAATTCGTTTCCTTTCAGACTCTTCTACGACACATCTGCAGTTGGATCGTGACTCTGTCGGAATCTGTCTGTCGTGGGTTTCGGCCAGAAGCCGGCCTCTGACGTAGCAGAACACCTTGCATTCATCAGGAAAATCTCCATGAATGACTCTTCTTCTCCAGTCTCTAATACTGCTCCCGTTTCGCTGCTTGAAGTCCTTCTCCAGACAAAGGTGTATTGCGATGCAGCAGGGCGCTATCTCTCCTCTATAATTGAAGTACACTTGTCTGAACGGTAGGTCGCACTTGTCTAGATAGAAGGGGTAACCAGGAATGTCGTTGATGGTACATTCGATAGCGTAGTCCTTGGCTTCCTCAGTAACCCTCCGTTTGATCTCCTGAAACTCGCCAATGAGATCGACGATCCTCATCCTTTCCGTTTCGCGATTCCAGGTTATCAGGTGCTGCACATTGATTCCGTCTGCTCCCATTCGTGAAACTAGTCTTGGCAAACCCGATAGACTGTGCAGATTCTGTCGCATCACTGTGTATTGGATCACGGTTGGTATCGTGGATATCGATTTGAAGTACTTGACATTCTCAACAATTTGCTCAAAAGGAAACCCCCTTATGCTTTCATAGGTCTGTTCGTCGGTCCCATCCACACTGACAAACATCCGATTCAGTTTGGATGCCTGAAGTCTCCTGGCCACACTACGAGTCAGCATTGTCCCATTGGTCGTGATTGAGAGCGTTTCCGGGTGGCATTCTTCCCACGCGTAGTCTATCATCTCAAAAATGTGGGGGTGTAGGAGCGGCTCTCCGCCTCCGTGACAGCAGATGTGGTTTGCCCCTCGTAGTGTCTGCGCGATCTGCGTGAACAGGTTCAGGTCCATGTCCCCCATTCCGCGTAGATGTTCGAGTCTGTAGCACATTACACAATTCAAGTTGCACCGGTTGGTGGTCTCTATGACCGCAATCTCTGGCGGGCCATGAACCATCCCTGTCTCAAAGTCGTACTTGGAGGCTTCAGACTTGATCAAGTTTCGCGGCCTGCTGAAGTGCGACAAGACTCGGTACATGAACGCCTGTCGGCAATAGCCTTTTCGTCAGCAAGACCGCTGTCCTTTGGTACGAGATGCATTCGATTGGGCGGGTCCTGCTGCGATGACTCCGACATAATACAAAGGTCACCGTCGACTTCGCATTAGCCCGGCTGGCAGGTCGTCACGTCAGGCGGGGAGTTACAGTCACCAGCGAATATGGTGCAGGTTGGCCAATGGTCGCTCTGGCACACAGAAGAAGTCATCTGTTGCGATTCGTGTACTCCGTTGGCGGATTTGAGTGGCCAGCTGTAGAAGCCTTCTTAAGGAGTCGCTGACGGACGGTAGTTCGGCTGAGAAAATGTCTGAAAACACTCAAGAGGGCCCTGATGGTGTGTTCTCCCCGAGACCTTGGCCCGGTACATCCGTAGGGGCGAGTTGTCCCCTCATCCGATAGCAGCCCTTCAGTCTCGGCCGGATGGTGTTCATTGATATGTCAAAGAGATTCGGGAAATGGAAAGCTCCCACTTTTGACAAGAACGGGTTGACTAGATGGCATTGGATGTGCCAGCACCCAGAGAAATTGAAGCTCGGGAAGAGCGTTGACATAGGCGCCTTCAGCTACATCAACGCCGAGGCAGGAGTCGTAATGGAAGACCTCGTGCAGATCGGGTCTCACTCCTCAGTATACTCCGTGTCCACGATAGACGGGAGAACTGCCCAAGTCGTATTGAGAAGGAATGCTAGAATCGGAAGTCACAGCGTTATCATGCCAGGAGTAACGATCGGGGAGAATTCAATGGTAGGCGCGTTCAGCTTTGTCAATGAGGACATACCTCCAAACGTTCTCGCGTACGGGGTCCCAGCAAAGGTAGTTCGCGAACTAACCTCAGACGAGATCGCATCAGGGTGATCCTCAGCATGCATTGGAACGTGCCCCTCTTCAAGATATGCTGGACGGAGGACGACATAGAGAATGTCAAAGATGTGATATCATCCGGGATGAACTGGGCCGTCGGCTCCCACGTGGAGGAATTCGAACACATGATAGGAGCCTATCTTGGGACTAGACATAGCTTGGTCTTCAGCTCTGGGACCTCAGCACTCCACGCGGCTTTGTTGGCATGTGAGATCGGACCTGGAGACGAGGTCATCGTTCCTTCGTTTACATTCATTGCGACAGCGAATGCACCCCTATTCGTGGGCGCAAACCCGGTGTTTGCAGACATAGAAGAGGAAACTCTGGGCTTGGATCCTGAAGACGTGAAACGTAGGATCAGTCCCCGAACCAAGGCGATAATCCCGGTTCACTATGGCGGGTGCCCGTGCAGAATAGGGGAACTAAAAGAGATAGCGGATGACCGCAAGATTCCGCTGATTGAAGACGCGGCCGAAGCATATGGCGCTTCGGTTCGAGATCAGAAAGTCGGCACGTTTGGGACATGTGCGATCCTGAGCTTCTGCCAGAACAAGATCATCACAACCGGCGAAGGCGGAGGCGCTGTAACCGACTCAAAGGAAATCTACGACAGACTCAAGTTGATCAGATCTCATGGCAGAGACGACTCGGCCGGGGACTACTTCACTACCGCTGACTCGGGCAGATACGTGACGCTGGGATACAACTTCAGACTGGCCAACATCCTTGCAGCTCTCGGCGTGTCCCAGCATAGAAAGGTGGACTGGATCATTGAGCGGAGAAGGAACAATGCGTCGCTGTACGACTCAAAGCTTGCCGAGTTCGGGGGCAAAGTGAGACCTCTGAAGCCGCCCGCGGACCACCATCAGGTATACCAGCTCTATACGGTGAGGGCAGACCCACACGTGAGGGAAAGCCTCCAAGAAGGATTGGCAAGAAGAGGAATAATGACAAAGGTCTACTTCTCTCCGATACATCTTACCGAGTTCTACAGGAGAACTCATGGACATCGCGAAGGAGAACTGCCGGTTACAGAAAGAGCGTCGAAGGAAGTCCTATCGCTCCCGCTGTATGTCTCCCAGACTGAGGAAGAGATAAGTCGAATCGCGACAAGCATTGGCGAGATCGTGGCGGGAAAAGAGGCGTAGCCCATGGCTTTCAATCTGGACGGAAGGACCGTACTTGTCACCGGAGGATCCGGATCCATAGGAAGCGCGCTGGTCAAAGGCCTTCTTGCACAGAAGGTAGCGAAGGTAATAGTCTTCAGCAGAGACGAAACAAAACAGTTCGTGATGAAGAGGAGAACCGCAGACAGTAGGCTGGACACCGTTGTAGGCGACATAAGAAACTACGCGACGATTGAGAAAGTCGTGGCGAGCTGCAAACCCGAGCTTGTGTATCACGCTGCGGCGATGAAGCATCTTACTATGTGCGAACTCTTCCCGCTTGAGGCCGCCAACACAAATGTTGTCGGCACACAAAATATGGTGGACATCGCGCGAAGATATGAGATTCCACGGCTGATTAACATAAGCACAGATAAGGCTGTGTATCCGACAAGCGTACTGGGATCGACGAAGCTCATTGCGGAAAGGAGCACCGCGAACGGCGGTTACACTTCCGTGAGATTCGGAAACGTGACAGGGTCGAGAGGGTCCGTCATACCAGTGCTCATAGACGAGATGTTCAGGCACAAGCGGCTGACCATAACTGACCCGCGAGTGACCAGATTCTTGATGACACTTGAGGATGCGGTTGGGCTGATCCTGAAGGCCACGGGTCTGGCCGCGGGAGGAGATGTCTTCATACTAAGGATGAAGGCGTTCAGACTATCAGATCTTGTCGAAGTGTTGGTCAGCGAGGTCGGACCTCGAGTCGGAGTGGACCCTGACAAGATAGAGGTGAGGGAAACCGGTCTTCTCAATGCAGAGAAGCTTCACGAAGAGTTGGCGACACACGAGGAACTCGCTCAGGCATCTGAACTTGCCGACATGTATGTCTTGACAAAGGATCGAAAGAGAAACCTGACGGTTGGAACAGGAGGCGCAAGCTTCAAAGATCGCTCCTCTGAGCATGCGGAGCGCTTGTCACGAAATGACTTGTCAAAACTGATACATTCCGTACTAGACAGCATGAAGCATCCCAGCCTAGATATCGATAGATAGACCAATAGCTACCTTGGTCGATAGGAAACCAACTTCTATTGCAGTTTCTGTTCAGTTTTCTGTCTGCCCCGGATTGGGACAGTTCCATCTGGCAGCAGCCCCACAACGACTTGGCTGTTTGTGCAGAAGGGAGCACTACTCGAGAATTCCAAAGCACCTGGTAAGGTTGCACCAATACTTTGCGTGGAAGTCATTCTCCTGAGCAGATCTTCGCGGACCTGCCAAATAGTACCGGCCCACGACCTTGCTGACAAACCCTATTCTTGCGCCGGCCTCTTTCATCCGTCTCCACATGTTCCAATCAGCCGGCTCACCATACTTCCAACAGTTGGTATCGTACCTCAAGAACTTCAGTCTTGAGCTGTAGAGAACTGAAATGTGAGAGATAGCTCCGAATGTCAGTGGGTAGGAGCCCATCTCTACCCATCGATCTGGTCTAGCTTCATACTCCACCTTCCCATAAACCATCTCGTAGTCGTGTTCCAAGGCGTGATTCAAGAGAGCTTCTATGTGGTCGTTTGAGAACTCGTCATCATCATCCAAAGGAGCTATCCAGTCACCCGAGCATAGGTCGAGAGCTAGATTACGTGGAGGCGCACCAGCAACCATCCACCTGTACCTATGATTCTCCGGATACCTAGCCTTATCGGGGAGGTTGTAGAACCTAACTCGTTTGTCGTTGAGACCGCGGATGAGTCGTTCAGTGTCGTCTGTGCAGTGGTCTCCGACCACGATCACTTCAAAGTCCTGATAGGTTTGCTTGAGAACGGAGGCTATCGCCCGTTCGACGAGAGTTCTTCCCCTGTTGTAAGTCGGGATCAAGATGGACACTAGAGGGCTCCTGTCGCCGGAAGGTTCACTGCGGCTCGCCCTAGCAGCCTCCAGTAGCCTCCTATTGTTTCTGCGTTCAGTTTGATTCGCAAGGTAGTAGTTGTATCTCATTCTCATGGCAGTCGCTTGGACTGTTCCCCAAGCTTCTGAACGTGCATGGACGAGCACGTTTCTCATGAATGTGCCAGGGCCTTGCGCTTGAACTATCTTGGGTAGGTTGCGAATCAGAAGCTGAACTCGCGTCGTATTTCCCATCCAGGTCTACAGGTGATCATGCCTGCGAGTGTGTCGAGAAATCGAGGGACTCCGCAAGTTCATAAGCATTCTGTTTCTCGAAGTCGTGGTCAATGCAAGAGATGATTGGGCTGTGATGATGCTGGCGAAGAGTCTCGAGTCATCCGGCAAGCAGGGCATTGACCCATGGTCTAATTAGGCCAATGTCACTGCTGATTGATTCGACTAAGACAAGGCAGGAGGGACGGAATCTTGGACGGCAAGTATGGTCACTATCTGGATGTGATTATCATTCTTGCTCAGAAGGATTTCAAGATCCGATACAGGAACTCCGTGCTTGGTTTTCTCTGGTCACTTCTGAATCCTCTGGCATTCATGGCCATCCTTACGGTGGTCTTCTCGCTCTTGTTGCGAGTCGATGTCCCAAACTTCGCAGCGTGGGTTCTCATCGGGCTTCTGGTCTGGAGGTTTTTCGCAGTAGGCACAGGCCAAGGGCTCTTCAGCATCATCGGAAATCCCTCCCTTGTCAGCAAAGTGTACGTCCCGCGTCATATCATTGTCCTATCGAATAACGTGGCAAACCTGGTGGGCGCCACTTTGGAATTCGTGGTTCTTCTTCCCCTGCTAGTCTTTCTCGGCGTTGATCTCAGCCTGTACGTCCTGTACTTGCCTGTGATCTTGATCATGGAATTCCTGTTGGTCTTTGGGTTGAGTCTATCGTTGTCCTCTCTCAGCCTGAGATATCGAGACTTCTACCAAGTGTGGGATATTGCTCTTCAGCTAGGGTTCTTTCTCTCACCAATCGTCTATGATGCCAAGTTGGTCCCGCAGAGGTTTCAATTCCTCTACTCGCTAAACCCCGTAACGTGCTTGATAGAGTCAACAAGAGCGATCTTCCTGCAGCAACAGTTTCCGTCTCTCTTTAACGGCGCCGTGGTTGTGGCAAGCGTCGCCATCTTCCTACTGCTAGGCTCCATGATCTTCCGAAGACTCGAGAAGAGGTTCGCGGAGGAACTCTAGCGATGGCTATGATGGAGATCAGCGATGTCTGGAAGCGATTTAGGATCCCACATGAGCGGCGCTCAACCGTCCTTGAACACGTGGCCGGTTTCTTGTCGATTCTCGAGGGGAAGAGGTATGACTATGAGGAGTTCTGGGCACTCAGACAGACCAGTTTCAGGCTCGAGCATGGAGAGTCGTTGGGGATAATTGGTCCAAACGGCAGCGGCAAGAGCACGCTCCTGAAACTGATCGCTCGAATCATGATGCCTGACAAGGGTAGAATCGAGATAACTGGGCATATCGCACCTGTCCTGGAGCTGGGAATCGGCTTCCACCCGGAGCTAACAGTGAGAGAGAACTCGATGATTTATGGGGTCATAGTGGGAGTGCCACGTTCCGAGATGAAGAAACGCACCCTGTCAATTCTCGACTTCGCAGGTCTCACAAGATTCCAAGACGCCAGACTCAAGACGCTCTCCTCTGGCATGGCCGTAAGATTAGCCTTCTCGATCGCAATACAGACAGAGGCCGACATATTCCTGATCGACGAAGCGCTTTCTGTAGGTGATATGGAATTCCAGGAGAAGTGCCTCAACAGATTCCGCGAATTCAAGAAAGAAGAGAAATCGATAGTACTTGTCTCTCACAATATGGAGCAGGTCAAGAGCTTCTGCGAGAAGACGCTCTACCTTGTGAATGGCGAGACGAGATTCTTCGGGCGAAGCGAAGAAGCGACGCGGCAATATGCCAGTGATGTGAGCAGGCCCATTGGAACAAGCCAACCTGCTTAGGCGAGAAGGTAGTCTGTTCGCTTGAGAATTGTAGTCGTCAACAGTTTCTTTCCGCCTTGGAGGGGAGGAGCTGAAACGTATGTCAGTAACTTGTCCGCTCATCTGCAAAGACATGGCCATGATGTTTGTGTGATTTGCGGGAGCCCGCCGTTGAGCCCTGGTCCAAGATACAGGGGTGGGGTAAGAGTTGAGCGTTTGAGAGTAGCCTCGAAGCTGTATGGCACACCAATCATGCCCGGCCTGGCAGGGGCGCTCGCTCGTGAGAACGCTGACATTATCCACGCGAATTTCCCAAGTCCGTACATAGCCTTCCTGTCTTCTGCGGTCTCCAAATCCCGAGGAATCTGTTCAGTGCTCACGTGGCACAATGATCTGCCGCCTGTCACAGCTGCCGCCCGTGTTCTAGTTCTGGCTCATGACCATTTGGTCCTGCCTTTCTACTTGTCTCAGTTCAGCTACATAATTGCAACATCAGGAACCTATGCTGAGAGCTCACCAATCCTGAGCGTTCGGAAGGATCGAGTTGTTGTGATACCGAATGGGGTCGATACGCAGAGGTTCAATCCTGACGTTCCCGGCGAAGAGATACGTTCTAGACTCGGGGTCGATCGAGCGAAGATCGTGCTCTTCGTGGGCGCTCTCACGCAGTGGCACAGGTACAAAGGCCTCGACGTGTTGATCAAAGCCATGGCCCTCATGAGGAATCGCGTCCCCGAGGCAAGATTGCTCGTCGTCGGAGCAGGCCAACTTGAGACCGAATACAAACAACTAGTCAGTCAACACAATCTGACAAGCTGCATAATCTTCGCAGGAAACGTTCCTGACGACGAGCTCCCAAACTACTACGCTTGCTCCGACATGTTGGCCCTGCCCAGTAAGGACAGGTCTGA
>Ga0163209_1000397_pt1 | contig 18557 bp, 19 predicted proteins | sample Kivu_160m_FD_113538 | JGI IMG/M metagenome (GOLD analysis project Ga0163209, IMG submission 113538) | Freshwater microbial communities from Lake Kivu, Western Province, Rwanda to study Microbial Dark Matter (Phase II) - Kivu_160m | ecosystem: Environmental > Aquatic > Freshwater > Lake ...
ACTATATGTAATATTTTGTCAAAAATTAAAAGAAATATGTAATAAAATAAGGAATAAAATATATAGTTATGGATTTTCAGTATTCGTTATACATCATCATATTTTTCTTGGGAATTGTTGCTTTAATATCTATCTATTTTCTACTAGTAAATAAAAGAACCCCGGGTTTTAGAATAGGATTAATGCTGGCTACTGCCTGGGAAACTATCATTAATAGTATAAGAGACCTTATCATTGTTTTGGATAATGAAAATCGAATGCTGTATTTAAATCCATCAGCCGGGGATATATTTAAATATAAGGATAAAGATTTCATTGGAAAATCTATAACCGATGTCCTGTCTGATTATTATGATTACTTGAATGATAATGATGTCGAAAGTCCCGAGTTAAAAACCAATATAACTATCAAGAATAAAGACGAAAATAAATACTATAACATGATAATAAGTCCGATTATTTACCGCAGGAAAAAACTTATAGGTAAAGTGATCGTACTAAGAGATATTACAAAACAAACACAGATAAATGAATCACTGGATTTCAGAATTAAATTTGAAGGTCTTATTACCACACTGTCAACTAAATTCATAAAACTTTTACCGGATGAAATAGATAATGGAATAAATTATACACTTAAAGAAGTTGGGGAATTCAGTGGATCAGATAAAAGTTATATATACTTATTCAGCGACAATGGATCGATGGTCAAAAAAACTTATGAATGGTGTGCGGAAGGTATTAAATCAAGAATAAAAAAAATGGAAGAGATAAATGTAGAAAAGATATCATGGTTTTTAAAAAAGCTGGAAAGTTTTGAACCAGTCTGTATCCAAGATGTTTCCAAACTTGGGCCCGAGGCAAAGAAAGAAAAAGAGTTTCTTAAATCACAGAGAATAAAATCTTTTATAGCAATCCCGATTATTTGCGGTGGTGCCATTACCGGATTTCTTGGATTCGAGTCAATAAAAGTTAAAAAAATATGGACAAAAAATGATATAACTCTTTTAAAACTGCTGGGAGAGATTCTTGCCAATGCTATGGAACATAAGGAAGCTGAAAAAGAAATCAGATATCTATCACTTAAGGATAAGCTGACCGGCCTATATAATCGCGCATATTTTGAAGAAGAAATTAAAAGACTTAATACCAAAAGGCAGCTCCCTCTGAGTATCATTATGGGAGATGTGAATGGTTTAAAGATAATTAATGATACTTTTGGCCCCAGAGAAGGTGATAAATTGTTAAAAAAGATAGCAAGGATAATAAAAAGCTGCTGCAGGGAGGAAGATATAATCGCAAGATGGGGCGGAGATGAATTTTCTATACTGCTGCCTAAGACCATGGAAGATGATGCGGAAGAAATACTAAATAGAATAAGAGATTCGTGTTTTAAAACCGGTGACCAGAAAATACCCGTAAGCTTATCTCTGGGAACCTCTACCAAAAAGGTTAATGACCATGATATAAGGATGACGGTAAAAGAAGCCGAGGACTGGATGTACAGAAGAAAATTACTTGAAAGAAATAGTATATCCAGTTCCATAATCTCATCACTTGAAAGAACACTTCAGGAGAAAAGTTATGAAACAGAGGAACATGCGTTACGATTGAAAGATATGTCACTGGTACTGGGTCAATCCTTGAAACTTACAGAAAATAAGTTGAATGAATTAATATTGCTTTCGGCTCTTCATGATATTGGGAAAATAGCCATACCTGATGATATCCTGAAGAAAAAAGGAAAATTAACCAGAAAAGAATGGGGAGTCGTAAAGAAGCATCCGGAAATCGGTTTTAATATTACAGCGTCATCTCCGCAGCTGGTACCTATTGCAGATGCAGTCTTATCACATCATGAATGGTGGGACGGGACCGGTTATCCCCGCGGATTAAGGGGTGAAGATATTCCATTAGTTTCAAGGATAATATCGATAGTCGATTCATACGATGTTATGACGCACGACCGTGTGTATCGAAGAGCAATCAGTAAGGAAAAGGCAATGGAAGAGCTTGAAAGATTTGCAGGAATTCAATTCGATCCTAATCTTGTAAATATTTTTCTGCAAATCCTGAGATAGATCGTGGATATCACTATGCTTATTCTAAGGAGTTTTAAAAAGTGCGAGATATGCTAATAAATGTTTCTTATATAGTTTCGATTGTCCTGGAAATAGGGATACCTGTGATACTTGCATTCTATATGTGGAAAAAATACAAGACTTCCTGGGCAATATTCTTTCTTGGAATGCTTTTATTTCTTGTTTCACTTTCAAGGATACCACTGAACAATGCTTTTTCATCTTATATTACACTTAGATTTAGCGGAGATATGGCTCTTATATTGGCCGGGTTATTTGTGTCGTTAACTGCAGGGATATTTGAAGAAGGAGTAAGGACGCTGGCATTTGGACTGATCATAAAATCCAGAAGCTATGAAAAAGCAGTCATGTATGGAATAGGGCATGGCGGCGGGGGAGAATCTATGATATTTGTCGGTATTTCTGTTCTTGTGAGTTTTATTATTTACAGATTCTTTCCGGGTATCTTACCTGCAGATTTATTACCGCAAATAGCAGGCGCCGAGTGGTATTTACCGCTAATAGGTGCATTAGAAAGAATCTTTGCCATTGCAATACAGATTTCTCTTTCTGTTCTGGTCATGCATGCTTTCCTGAAGAGAAAGTATTATTTTATCCTGATTGCAATACTATATCATATGACCGTAGATTTTATTTCCGTTTATATAAATTATAAATTCGGAATTTTTTTAACTGAAATAATGGCATTTATTTTTGCTGGGATCAGTATTGCCCTTATTTATATTTTAAGACCCGGAAAAAGAGAATTTGAAAAAAAAGAAACATAAAAAAATAGTATCCGGTTGTAAGGATAATTTTTTTCCATTAAAAAACCCCGAGTTATCTTTTGTCATAGCTAGCGCTTTAGACTACTAAACATCTCGGGGCATATCTTGAGAACTTTTCTCAGGGACTTTTCAAATTATTAACCTCTTTTTACTTTCTTTCGAATATAAACCTCAGTTATATTTGAAAGTTGCCTCCTGTTCCAAGATGATAAAAAGATATCAAAATTGAAAAATGTTGTCAATAGATAGACAGAAAAATCAACAGGATTTAAAAAAATTTTATATTTTTTTTAATTAATAAAAATAAAAACTATAGTAAAATGATCAGTATCGGTTAGATTGTTATTCACAAAAAATGATAATTTTTATATAGTATAAAAATATTTCTATAAACTACTGATAGTATAATCATACTAATCATGAGGTGGCCATTAAATGAAAAATATTAAAAATATAACTGTTATAGGACTCGGGCTTATAGGCGGATCCATGGCTCTATCTCTAAAAAACGTAGATGAAGATTTCAAGATCACAGGTTACGATATAGAAGGTGAAGCAATGAATATTGCTAAATATCGAAACGTAATAGATATTATTGCCAGGGATTATAAGGGAGCAGCATCTAACGCAGATCTAATAATCATAGCGACACCGATAAGTAAAATAGTAGAAGTAGTTGAACATATCAAGGATTATTTAAAAAAGGGAGCAATTATCACGGATGTGGGAAGCGCCAAGCAAAAGATTGTTAAAAGGGTTAGCGAGATATTGCCTGAGGGTGTATTTTTCATAGGAGGTCATCCGATGGCCGGATCTGAAAATGAAGGAATCTTGAATGCCACTCCTGAATTATTCAGGAACACATTTTATATTCTCACTCCTATCGATACAACTGTATCAGAACCGCTTGTCATGCTGCATTCCTTATTTACAAAAATTGGTGCAAAGGTGATCTCCATGTCGCCCAGGGAACATGACGAAAATGTAGCGCTTATCAGTCATTTGCCTCATATCCTTTCCACAAACCTTGTTGACATGATAGATGACGAACAGAAGAAGATGAAAAATCTATTTAAACTGTGTGCCGGGGGTTTTCGCGATATGACAAGAATAGCTGCTGCCAATACGAAAATGTGGCTGGATATAAGTCTGGAAAATAAAGATGAGCTAATAAAATCAATTGATAATTATATAAAATATCTTTCAAGATTTATGACCTACCTTCAGCAGAACAAATCGGAATCAATAAAAGACCACTATCTCAAGGCTCAGAAAGCAAGAATCAATCTTCCTAAATATGTGGAGAAGGACATTTCGAAATTATATGAAATCAGAGTGTCGATGATTGACAGGGCAGGTGTCTTGAGTGAGATAACACAGGCAATAAGTTCACATGGAATAAATATCGAAGATATATCTATTTTCCACTCAACGGAATTCATCGGAGTAGGAATCCTTAAGGTACTGGTTCAAGGTGAAGATGCAGGCAAAATAACAAAGGAAGCAATCGAAAAAGCCGGTTACGAAGTAACTGTAAAAAAAGTTTTAGGTGAGTAATAATGGAAATACATGGAGTAAAAAGTATAAAAGGGGAATTTAAAATCCCGGGCGATAAGTCGATTTCTCACAGAAGTGCGATCCTTTCTTCAATGATAAATGATAATGTTGCAATAGAAAATTTTTCATTCTGTCAGGACTGTATAAAAACCCTGGATATTTTAAATAAACTGGGCGTAAAAATCGAAAAAATAAACGGCAATTTAATTGTATATGGAAAGGGCATTAGAAATTTAAAGGAACCCGATGAAATACTGGATGTCGGAAATTCCGGAACAACGATCAGAATAATGAGCGGTATGTTATCTGCCACAGATTTTATGTCGGTTTTAAGCGGAGACAAATCGATAAACAGTAGGCCCATGGAAAGAATAATAACACCACTAAGAGAAATGGGTGCAAAAATCTATGGTAGAAAGAATAATACAAAAGCTCCCCTGACAATATTCGGAAATCCTGATCTTGAAGGGAAAAAATTTAAGCTTAAAATATCGAGCGCACAGGTAAAATCCTGCATCCTTCTTGCAGCACTTAATGCAAAGGGCACGACAGAAATAATACAGCCCCAGGTTTCAAGGGATCATACAGAACGCATGCTTGAGTATTTCGGAGCCGATATAACCTATGATGGTAAATATACAAAATTAAAACCGGGTAGGAAATTAAGTGCCAGAAAGGTCTATATACCGGGAGACATATCTTCAGCAGCTTTCTTTATTGTAGCCACTCTTATATCAAAAGATTCCCATACTTTTATGAAAGATATAGGCATGAATCCTATCAGAAGTTATTTTATAGAGATCCTGAAGCAGATGGGCGGTAAAATAGCAATTAAAAATCAGAGAATTATAAACAATGAACCGGTTGTGGACATTGAAACCTTCTCGAGTAAATTGAATTCCATAGAAATAAAGAAAGAAAAAATACCAGGTATAATTGATGAGATACCAATATTATGCGTTGCTGCAGCTGCGGCCAGGGGGAAAACAGTTATCAGGGGTGCAGAAGAACTAAGATTCAAGGAAAGCGATAGAATAAAATCAATCGTTAGCCAATTTAAAAGACTTGGCGTAGATATAAAAGAAAAGGAAGATGGCATGATAATAAAAGGAGTTGTCGACTTCAGGGCTGGCGAAGGAGTGGTAGAAAGCTTTGGAGATCATAGAGTAGCAATGTCTCTTTCGATACTGGCTTTGCTTTCAAAAGGAAATGTGACCATCCTTGATTCCGATTGTATAAACACCTCCTTTCCAGGTTTTATATATAATCTAAAGAAGATTATGTCACAATAAATTTGATTATTAGTTACAAAAATAATATTTCAATATTTAAAATCAGATTGTTCAAAGGATGCCGGAAAATATTATAACAATAGACGGACCCGCAGGCAGCGGTAAAAGTACGGTTGCCAAGATACTGGCAAAAGAATTGAATTTGAAATATATCGATACAGGAGCAATGTATAGGGCAATTACACTGCTTGCGCTGCAAAATAAAGTAGATTACGGGGATGAGGAATCTATATTGGAACTTGCAAGAAATACAGATCTTGAACTGGACAGCAAATCAATAGATGCAGATAAATATACAACTGTATTGTTAAACGGGAAAAATGTCACAAATGAAATCAGAGGCAGGGAAGTAGGATCCGCAGTTTCTGTGGTTTCGAAATTATCCGGAGTGAGAAAGTATCTTGTAGAACTGCAGAAAAAGTTTATTGAAAACGGTAATGCCATACTTGAAGGCAGAGACACAGGAAGCGTCGTATGTACTGATGCGACTTTAAAAATATATCTTACGGCAAATTTAAACGAAAGAGTAAAAAGAAGAGATCTCCAGGCAAGGAGTCTTGGACAGATTTTTAAGAAAGATCTGATAAAAAAAGAAATAATAAGCAGGGACAGAATAGACAGCAGCAGAGAGAATAGTCCGCTTATAATACCGGATAATGCAATTGTCATTGACACTTCTGAAATGTCTATAAAAGAAGTTGTGGACAAGATAAAAAAAATATATTTAAGGAAAATTAATGTTAATAATAAGACATAGTAAATCCTATCTTGTACTTTACAAAGTTCTACAATTTTTTCTTAAAGCAATATTCATCATGTTGTTTAGAGTTCAGACCATAGACTTTTTTAAAGTGCCCAGAAAAGGCAAGTTGATAATATGCCCAAATCACATAGGTTATCTGGATGCGGTATTAGTAGGAGCATTTATACCCAGGTGCATTTATTTTATGGCAAAAAAAGAGTTGTACAGCAGTAAGATCCTGGGACCTCTTATAACTTTTTTAAATGCCTTCCCTGTGAACCGTCAATCTTTTGACAGGAAAGCATTCCACACTTCCTTTAAAGTTTTGAATGCAGAGAATGCTATGGGTTTATTTCCGGAAGGAACAAGGTCAAGGGATGGCATATTGAGAGAAGGGAGGAAAGGTATAGGGTTTATAGCAAAAGAATCGCGTGCGCCTATTTTGCCTATGGCTCTGAGCGGTACAAATAAAATAATACAGAAACCGCATAAGAGAATATTCTTTCCAAAGATAAAATTAATCGTAGGGGATATAATTGATGTCAATGATATTGTTGAGAAAAACGATAAAAAAGAAGCAATAGATAAAATATTGGATAAGACGATGGAAGAAATAAATAAGTTATATAAAAAAATAAAATAGAAAATTAGATTTTTAATATATGGAAATAAAGACTGCAAAATATTCAGGATATTGTTTTGGTGTAAAGAGAGCTTTAAAAATAACAGAGCAAATACTTAAAGAAAATAAGGACCATAAAAAAATAAAAGTCTTTACGCTTGGATCTATAATACATAATTCCGGAGTTTCCGATGAACTGGCCAAAAAGGGCCTAATTTCGGTCAGTGATTTAAAAAAAATAGAACCCGGCAGTATTTTTATAATAAGATCCCACGGAATGTCCCCAAACCTGATAAAAGAAATCAAGGAAAAGGATGTAAAGATCATAGATACTACATGTCCATTTGTTAAAAAAGCTCATGCAAGAGCCGGAGAACTCAGCAATCGTGGATACTTCGTAATTATTATCGGGAACAAAACTCATCCTGAAGTAATGGGAATAAAAGATTATATCTTAAATGGAAATTATGCAGTGATTGAAAATAAGGCAGACTTAGAAATACTTCCTGAAAAAGATAAAATAGGAATCGTTGTCCAGACCACGCAAATCCTGGATAGACTTATTCAAATAAGCGGTAAATCATTAAAAAAAACAAAAGAACTTATTATCTATAACACTATTTGTGACACTACAAGAAACAGACAGAATTTTACCGGAGAACTGGCAAAAGAAGTCGATATAATGATTATAGTAGGCGGGAAGAACAGCGCCAATACAAGAAACCTTACATCCATATCAAAAAAAATAAATAAAAAGACTTATCATATAGAAAGTTACCGGGAAATCAGGCCGGAATGGTTTAAGAAAGTAAAAAAAGTCGGAATCAGCGGAGGTGCATCTACTCCGGCAGAGGATATAATAGATGTAAAGAAAGCTATTGAAAAATTATAAATTAATATCAAAAAGAATAAAAACCTGTAAAAATAATTGTATATTTTGTTTCATAAAACAGCTTCCTGAAAATTTAAGGTCTTCATTATATGTTAAAGATGATGATTATCTTCTTTCCTTTATGTATGGTAATTTCGTGACCCTTACAAATGTTACTGAAAGAGATCTGGATAAGATAATTAAATACAGACTGGAACCTCTTTATGTTTCCATACATAGTTTAGACAAAGACATAAGAAAGATTATTTTCAATAGCAAAAAAAGTATTTCCGGACCGGAGAATCTAAAGATACTCGATAAAAATAATATCAGTACAAATATTCAGATAGTGCTTTGCCCGGGTATCAATGACAGCAAAGATCTGGAGGCAACTCTTTTAGCCTTGATCAGTGAATTTAAAAATATATTATCTATAGGTATTGTTCCGGTAGGGATCACAAGATTTAATAAAAACCCTAAAATCAAAGCTTACACCAAAGAAAATGCCCTGAAAATAATCAATGAAATAAACGATTTTAAAAAAAAGCACAGGTCTTTGAAAAAATCGGAAAATATTTTTCTTTCAGATGAGTTCTATATCCTTACAGATACTGATTTCCCGGAATACAAATATTACGGTGATTTTTATCAGATTGAAAACGGAATAGGAAGGAGCACCGTTTTCTTAAAGGAAATAGATGAAGAAATAAAATTCGATCGATTTGTTAATATATCCGGCAGTGATAAAAGATCTATACTTGTGGTCACATCCGAATATGGGAAAAAGGTAATAGACAAGTCTTTGAATATTATTATTAAGAAATTAAAAACAGCAGGGAAAAAAATATTTTCATGTGTTAAAGTATTAGAAGTAGAAAATAAATTTCTGGGCGGTAACGTAAAAGTAACAGGATTATTAAGCGGACAGGATATAAAATCATCTCTGGGCGAAGAGAACATTGAAGGATATGACAAAATATTAGTTCCTGCCGGAATTTTCAATGAAGAAAATTTTACAATCGATGATTTCAATAGAAAAGACATCGAAGAAATCAGCAGCAGGATAAAAGTAATATCCGAAGATGGTCATAGTTTCATAAGAGAAATATTTTTTAATTAAGTATCAAATTAACTACGGTTGAAGAATATGGACAAGAACATACCAAAAGTTGCAATTATTGGAAGACCAAATGTAGGAAAATCCACTCTGATCAATAGAATATGTAAAAAAAGTGAAGCAATCGTCCACAAAGATCCTATGATCACAAGAGACCGTAAACATTACATGACTGACTGGAATGGTAAAATCTTTTATTTGCTGGATACCGGTGGAATAGATTTGAAATCAAAGCAAAGGATGGATATTCAGGTATTTTTACAAACAAAAAAAGCCATAGATGAATCTGATATTATTTTATTTATGGTTGATCTGAAACAACCCGTATCCCCTATGGATGAGGAAATAGCGTCACTGATCAGAAAAACGGACAAGGAAATAATTTTTACAGGTAATAAGTACGACGAAAAAGAAGGGGATTACTATACCGAAGATTTTTTGAAATTCGGTTTCGGGTATCCGGTAAAAATATCCGCACTGCACGGCACAAATACCGGAGATCTTCTGGATGAAATAGTTTCCAAATTTAAAAAAGATTCTATTGACATATATAAATACGAGGAAGAAAAAGTCCCAGCTGTTTGTATTCTGGGTAAACCGAATACAGGAAAATCAACATTGTTTAATGCTATTATCAGAGACGAAAGGGCCATAGTTGACGAGATAGAAGGGACCACAAGAGACAGCATCGACACCATAGTAAATATAAATAATAAAAGATATAAATTTATTGACACTGCCGGGATGAAAAGAAAAAAGAAAAAGGGAGAAGATTTAGATTATTACAGTGAGATCCGTACTTTAAGATCAATAGAAAATTCAGATATATGTCTTATACTTATAGATTGCAGTAAAGAAGTAACGGAGCAGGATCTTAAAATCATAGAAACATGTATAAAAAAGGGTGTGAGTATTTGTGTTATTTTCAATAAGATCGATGTAGCAGATAAAGAGATGATCGATAATATTACAAACATGTTTCACCTCAAACTTAGATTTGCAGATTATATTCCTTTTTTAAAGGTAAGTGCTCTGACAAGAAAGGGTATCGGAGATATCATAAAAATGATAGATAGACTTATAGATGAGAGAAAAAAAGAAATATCGGATAACATGCTTACAGGCTTTTTTAAAAAACTGGATCAGGAAGAAACGGGTGTTTTCATTAAAGGTAAAAGATTTAAAATCAAATTTATAAGACAGATAAAAACATCGCCTCCGGTTTTTTTAGTTTATTCGAATATGGATGTAAAAAGAAAGGCAAATATTATAAGATATATTGAAAACAGTATAAGAGATAAATTCGGTTTTAAAGGTACTCCGATATTTTTTAAATTCAAATATTAGATTAAAAGTAAACGGATTATGAAGAAAAAGATCGTTATAACTGTAATAGGTGCGGGGAGTTGGGGAACGACACTTTCAGTAATCCTTGCAGGAAAAGGCTACGATATCAATTTATGGACAAGAAGTAAAGACACTTATGAAGAGATAAATAAATCAAGAAAAAATAAAAAGTACACTTGCGATTTATGCATTCCTGAAAACGTCACACCGTTTACAAAACCTGAAGATGGTTTCGGAAATCCGGAGATCATTATTTTTGCGGTACCATCGCATGCTCTGAGAGAAATAATAAAAAAATTTTATGAAATTATAAGGAAAAATATCAAGTATATAAAATGCATATTAAATGTATCAAAAGGACTGGAGATTGGTACTAATTTAAGATTATCACAGGTGATGAAAGAATGCCTGCCCGGAAAATCCATTTCAAAGATCTGTGTATTATCCGGTCCTAATATAGCTTCAGAAATTGCGGATGGACTTCCCAGCGTGTCTGTAGCGGCATCAAATAATAAAGAGACATTAAAATATATCCAGTCTATAATCTCTACTAACAAATTCAGAGTCTATACCAATAGTGATATTATTGGTGTCGAGATTGGCGGAGCAGTTAAAAATATTATAGCGATTGCAGCGGGTATTTCCGATGGCATGGGATACAAAGCAAACACAAAAGCTTCTCTTATTACCAGAGGGCTGTACGAACTGGCCAAACTGGGAACCAGACTGGGTGCCAACCCTATGACATTTTCGGGTGCAGCGGGAATGGGAGATCTTATAGCGACATGCATAAGTAAAAACAGCAGAAACAGATGTGTTGGTGAGAGGATAGCAAGCGGTGACAGTATAAGTAAAATTCTTGAGAATATGTATATGGTTGCAGAAGGCGTTAATACTACCAGAGCGGTTTATGATATTTCCAGGAAAATGGATATCGAAGTTCCAATTACCGAATGTGTCTATGAGATCATCTATAAAGATTTAAGTCCGATTGAATCTGTCAATAAACTGATGAAAAGAAAGTTTAAATCCGAGGTTTAAGATATTACCAGGATAGATAACTTTACTAATCATTTGTATTATCTTAAAATAGAGAAAGACGGGACGTAGCGCAGTTTGGTTTAGCGCACCAGTATGGGGTACTGGGGGTCGGAGGTTCGAATCCTCTCGTCCCGACCATATGTTTTTGTAAATCTGGATTTAAAATAATGTGATAATAAGAAGTAACAATATGGGAATAAGAAATGGAAAATAAACCAAAAAATAAAAAAACCGAATCTATTATTGATAAAAAAATCGAAGGCATAGAAGAGATAGCCAGTAATATCCTCGAAGAAATAAAAAAAATACCGGAAGGCAATAGCGGGCTTGTTATTATAAAAGGCCCCAACATAGGAGACAGATTTCTGATGAAAAAATCTAAACTTACAATCGGAAGAAATCTCGAATCGGATATATTTCTTGATGATATAACTGTATCCAGAAAACATGCAGTAATAAAAAGATCCGGTAATGGTTTTTTAATAAAAGATTCGGGAAGCTTAAATGGAAGCTATGTAAACGGCGAAATAGTAGACAATGTAATTTTAAAGAACGGGGATAGAATACAGATCGGGAAGTATATTTTTTTATTTTTCTATACCGGCAGAAAGGATTAAATGGGCAAGCAATCACCGGAAAGAAAATATCTTACGATAGGTAAGGTCGTTAAAAATTTTAAAAAGATTTATCCTGATTTGACCAATAGTAAAATCAGATTTTTAGAATCCGAAGGACTTATTGCACCTAAAAGGGCATCTAATAAATACAGAATTTTTTACAGAGAAGATATTGAAAAACTGAACTTTATATTGAAGATGCAAAAGGACCTGTACATGCCCCTGGATGTTATAAAAGAAAAACTAAAATCAAAGGACTTTAAGAAATTTCTGAGTGAAGGAAAATCTATTGAAAATCTTCAGCTTAAGTTGGGAGAAGAATTTAAACCCGAGTATGAAACAAAGTCATTATCGCTGGAAGATATTTCTAAAAAGTTCAAACTCACGCCATCTTTGGCAAAAAGTCTGATTGAAAATGAAATTTTCGGATGGAGCGAGGAAGATGGTAAATATACCATAGATACGGATGATATCGAGATTCTAAAGATCATAAGTGAGTTATCAAGATATGGGATACAGATAAAACATTTGAAATTATTTGAAAATTTTGCCAGCCGTCACTCTTCATTTATTCAGCAAATCATTTTTCCTTTGATGATGTCAAATAAAAAAGATGCGCATATAAGAGCAGTCAGGATTGTGAGCAAATTAGAAAGGGTGCTCTGTGATTTTCAAGAACTTTTGGTGAAAAAAGGAAATAGGAAGTTTCTGGAAAAACATAAATGATGGTTAGAGGTTCATCGGTCTCAATTCAAAGAAGTTCAAAGAAATACTGCATATTTGCGTGTCTATTAACCTTTCTTATAATTTTTTCTTTCTTCTTTTTTACGGATCCTGATGAGATCTTATGTGATCCGGAAACTGCTGTTTATAACGACAGGATCAATATATCTGCAGAAGCCGCAGTAGTTGTTAATTATGAGACAGGAGATATTCTCTGGGAAAAAAACTCCTCCGCATTGATGTATCCTGCCAGCATTACAAAGATACTATCGTCAATTGTCGCTATTGAAAACATAAATGATATGGAAGCAATTACGAAGATCTCAAAGAATGCATCAGGGAAAAATCATTCGACATTTAGATTTAAATCCGGTGACAGCATGACACTGCTCGACCTGCTTAAAGCATCTCTTATATGTTCACATAATAATGCCATAGTTGCTCTGGCTGAATATGTTTCGGGAAATGAAGAGGATTTTGTGAAGTTGATGAATGAGAAAGCAAAAGAAATCGGAGCAGTAAATTCTTTTTTTCAGAATACAAATGGACTGGATGATGCGGCTCCTTACCACAAGACAACAGCATCGGATATTGCCAAAATCGCCAGTTACTGTATTAAAAATGAATTATTCAGAGAAATTGTCAATACAAAAGAAGATGTTATCAGAAAAAATAAAGAAGAAATCGAGATAATAAATACAAACACACTTCTAAATCATGATTATATAAAAGGTGTAAAAACCGGTTACACCATTAACGCTGGTTTCTGTCTGGTACTCTATTCCGAGAAAGAAAATTTAAAACTTATTACTGTAACTATGGGCAGCTCTTCTCTGGAAGAAAGAGATCGAGATGCATTAAAATTACTGGACTGGGTTTACAGTAACCTTGAATATGTGAAAATCGTTGATTTAAAGCAGCCGGTTCTGACTATAAGTACGGGCGGACCGACAATTGCAGGAGTAGATTTATATCCTGGTAGAGATTATATAAAACTTATAAATATAAATAGCGATGTTGTCGACATAGAGAACAGGGTAAAAAGCGATATAGTTTTACCTGTTAAAGAAAATGATATTATGGGAACCATGGAAGTCATAGTTAACGATAAAAAGATAGAAGAAATAGATCTTATTGCAAGAGAAGACATCAGCGATGCCTTAATTTATGAAGAATTATCCACACAAAAAGAAGTGGAGACCATTTATATATTGATATTCTTAATAGTATTTTACTTTTTAACATTTACAATTATAATAGTTAGAAATTTGTTATTAAAAAGACATATATGAAATTAATTCGGAGGTATAAAATTGGGTTTCAAAAACAATAAATCACAAAGCAAGCTTTTTTTATTAAGATTATCGGTGTTACTAACGGCTATTTCTTTAATCTCTATTCTGGTTTTTACAGGTTGTGAGTTTGGTCAGGTAAACTCGGAAGAGGAACCAGGCACTTCAGAAGAGGAAACAGCAGAAGAAGAAGTGGCTGAAGAAGAAGGCGAAGAAGAACCCAGTAATGAGGTAAACGGAACGGAAATAACCGGAAATATAAATATCTTAAGCGGATTGGAGATATCCGATACCATAAAAGAAAGCAGACCATTGGCATTTATGGTAGATAATAATATACCGGCCAGACCGCAGTCTGGGCTTCATCTTGCTGATATTATTTTTGAAGTAGTGGATGAAGGAGGAATTACCAGGTATGTAGCAGTATTTTCTTCCAATGAAGCTGAAATTATAGGCCCCATGAGAAGTGCAAGAATATATTATGCAGAAATAGCCAGAGGATTTGATCCAATATACGCATTCTGGGGAACATATCCTGAAGGATACGATGCAATAACAATTATGGATATGGACCTCATGGATGGAAATTGCGACAATTGCGGTGCTCCATTTGCAAACTCCGGCTGGAGAGATTATAGCAGGATTGAACCTGGAGAAGATACAGCTCATACTGCTTTTATGTCTACTGATGGAATAAAAGAAGATGCTTCAGAGTATGGGTACTCACTTGAAGGGGGACAATCTCCTCTAAGATTTAAAATAGATGCAGGTGATTCCGAAAGAGGGAATATCTCTGATATATCGATTAATTTTTCTGACAAAGATAGTTTTAAAGTTGATTTTGAATATAATGCTGATGAAAATAATTACTTAAGATATCTGGCAGGGTTACCCCACACAGATTATGAAACAGGTGAGCAGATTGTGGTAAATAATGTGATTGTCATGATTACAAATATCGAAGGCCCGATAGATGCAAGCGGTCATATGGCAGTCAGAACAACCGGAACCAGCGATATAGGCAAAGCATTCTTCTTCATGGATGGAAACGTTATTGAAGGAACCTGGGAAAGGACATCGATTTTCAATGCATTCCAATACAGGGATGACGAAGGAAAGCTTGTGTTATTTAACAGAGGTTCGACATGGGTGGCAATGGTTCAGGATACTGGTAGACTTACATATTAGAAAATTATATTTAATTATCACGGTTATATTTTGAGTGATCAAACCGAAAAAGAATTAATAAAAAGCGATATTCTAGGAAAAGAATTATTTACGGGCCAGGATAAAAAATAGAATTTCCGAACTGGGACGGGAAATCACAAGGGATTATAAGTATAAAAACCTACTGCTTGTAAGTATATTAAGAGGGGGAGTAATATTTCTGGCAGATCTTATCAAAGAAATAGATCTTCCTCTGAGTATAGATTTCATGAGTATTTCTACGTATGGCATCAATAATACATCTACAGGTGTGGTCAGGATCACCAAGGATCTCGATGAATCCATTGAAGGGAAGGATGTACTAGTTGTAGAGGATATTATTGATACCGGACTTACCATAAGCTATTTGTTAAGAAATCTAAAATCAAGATTCCCCAGGAGCATTGAAATATGTACGCTTCTGGACAGGGATATTAGAAGAATTGCAGAAATAAATATTAAATATGCTGGTTTTAAGATCGGAGAAAAATATATCGTAGGTTATGGGCTTGATTATAAGCAAAAATTTAGAAATCTCCAATCGATATATGAATTAAGATTGGATACTGTAAAAAAGGATATCGAGTCTCTGAAAAGCAGCTCCATATGATGATCTTATGATCTGTTATATAATTTACAGGCAAAAATATTTTAAAAAAAGTTGAAAATCAAAAAGAATGACAATTTAATAAAGATGATACTTGAAGGTGTAAGGATAGAGCTGCCATCCAACAAGCCAATTCTGCTTTTAAAAGAAGAAAAAGGAAACAGGTATTTACCAATATGGATAGGACCTTACGAAGCTTCGGCAATTGCTCTTGAACTGTCAAAAATAAAAACACCCCGGCCCATGACACATGATTTAATAATAAATATTATAAATAATTTGAAAATTAGTATAGATAATATAGAAATAACGGAAATAAGGAATAATACTTTTTATGCTGTAATTAATATCATAAATACGGATAAAAAAGTAATTAGAGTCGATTCAAGACCCTCCGATGCAATCGCAACCGCAGTCAGAAGTAAATGCGATATTTATGTAGCAGAACAGGTACTGGAATCGGGTGGGCTCAGAATACAATCAATCGAAGATGAGATAAAAAAATTTAAAAATTTCCTCGACAATGTAGAACCTGAAGATTTTAATAAAAATTTCTAGAATAAATATTATTCAAAAACATTCTTTCTTTATTAATTTCTTAAACTTCAAAAAAGTATTTTATCTTTAGGCATAGAAACATGAAATTCATTATACCTTCTATTGACTTTGATAGGTTAAAATTTTAAAATTACAATAATGTAATTACAATGATGTAATTTAGATTATTAAAAGGTAAATAAAGAATAGAAACTAATGGAAAGTTCAGTTGTAAAAAAATTTTATGGTTCAGCGGAAGTATGCAGGATAATAGGAATCACATATAAACAGCTTGATTATTATGATAGGACAGGTTTTATAAAGCCCTCAGTAAATAGAGCAGGGGGATATGGAAGCAGAAGGATGTATGACTTTAATGATTTAATGAAGTTGAAGGTCATAAAAAAATTAATGGAAGCCGGTATAAGTCTGCAGAAATTAAGAAAAACAAAAAGATACCTGGATGAATATGATACCGAAACCAGCCGTGGCAATGGACTTTTAAGGCTGACGTTGATTTCCGATGGAAATACTGTTTATGCCTGTGATTCGGATAAGGCGATAGTGGATACATTAAAAAGCGGCCAGGGTGTTTTCGGTATAGCTCTTGGTAAGGTATATAACGATCTGAATGGTGACATAGAGAAATACCTTATGAAAAATAACAAAAAAACAGAGATAGGAATAGATTCAGGAAGTTATAGAAGGTAATGATATCTTAAAATTTTAATGGAGGTTTCTTAAAGTAAATGGGGAAAAATTTATTGGAAATCAGAGAAAATATAAATAAAAACAATAATCTCGGGGGTAAATTTAAAAGTCCCGAAAATATTAGATTTGCGCACACCAGTGAAAAAGAATTTTCCAGAATACTGGATTTTTATAAAATAAGATGGGAATATGAACCAAGGACCTTTATACTGGAGTATGACGCAGAAGGAAATCCCGGTGCCAGTTTCACTCCTGATTTCTACCTGCCGGACCTGGACCTTTATATTGAACTTACCACTCTTAATCAGAATCTGGTTACAAAGAAAAATTATAAAATAAAAAAAATAAAAGAGTTATATCCTGATATAAATATAAAATTATTCTATAAAAAAGATTATGACAGTTTGTTATTTAAGTATATAAATAGATAATTTTTAATATATTCAAATCCTAAAAATCGTGATTTTTCTTGTTCTATAATCATTAGTATTAAAATTTAGTATTAATAAAAAAGTATTTTCTCGACGAAATGAAAAACAACAATAAAAACAGTGGTAATTTAAAGGGCGATGTTAGATATCTCTTCAGCAGATATGGCACAATCAAGGGTAAGCCCAGCATATGGGGTGCTTTTAGAATAATACTTGTAAAACCAGGGGTACAGGCCATAATATTTTATAGATTCTATCGTAAGCTCTATAAAATAAGGCTAGGGCTGATTGCTGAAATATGCAGCAGGATAAATTTTTTCTTTAACGGAGCGGAAATAGATCCCGGTGCAGAAATAGGTTCGGGGTGTAGAATATGGCATTCTGCCGGAGTTGTAATCGGCAGGGGAGTAAAGATTGGAAATAATGTAAGTATTTTTTCCAATGTTACACTGGGAGGCCTTGGACATTCAATATTTCATAATGGCGATCCCGGTTATCCCGATATCGGAAACAATGTCATCTTATATACAAATGTCACTATACTTGGTCCTGTTAAAATCGGCGATAATACTACAATAGGTGCGCACTCATTGGTACTTGATTCTATTCCATCTAATAGCCTGGCAGTGGGGAATCCAGCCCGAATAGTCAAAACAACTGGTATTTAAAATAAATAACATTTGATAAATATGGATAATTTAAACTATTATATTAAAGTTAACATAATATATATTATCGGAAGTTAACTATATATAATAAAATAAGCACTTTATTTGTATATAATATATAAGAAGTCAAATATCACGCGAGGTTTTTCTAACCTGTACTTCCGAAACCGGATTCTCCTCTTGTTGTTTCATCCAATTCATCCACAATATCAAGATGAACTTCTTCGACTCCAAGTACCACCATCTGACAGATCTTGTCTCCTTTTTTTATATGAAAAGTATTGTCAGGATCAAGGTTTATAAGAAT
>Ga0163209_1000399_pt1 | contig 18543 bp, 13 predicted proteins | sample Kivu_160m_FD_113538 | JGI IMG/M metagenome (GOLD analysis project Ga0163209, IMG submission 113538) | Freshwater microbial communities from Lake Kivu, Western Province, Rwanda to study Microbial Dark Matter (Phase II) - Kivu_160m | ecosystem: Environmental > Aquatic > Freshwater > Lake ...
ATATCGTGACACAGCAGGAAACTCTTAAATTTTTGCAAGACCAGCTTGTCTATGCAAGGGATAATTACAATGCTGTTACAAGACAATTTGAATTCGGACTATCACAAAGCCTTGATGTAATGGATGCAAACACACTGCTTGTTACAGCAGAGAGAAAAACTGCAGATGCCGTTTACAGTTATCAGCTGTCCATGCTGAAAATGAAAAAGGCAACAGGAACATTTCTCAAAACCGTTACGGACGGTTCATGATAAAAAACTCTACGGATGACTTACTTTGGTTGATTACAAGATGGGGGAGGAAGCATTCATGCGAAGGCGACAGCCGCTGTTGGAAGAGAAGGATATGGGTCTGATGGTTTCTTTTCGAAAAGAAACCATCATCATGATTGTTCTTCTGTTTATGATTCTATTGAATCCGGGATGTAAAAAAGACGAGAAAACCTCCGAAGAGAGGGTCATGAATGTGAAGGTTTCGACGGTAGAAAAGAAATCCTTCAGGCCGTTTGTGGGTACAATCGGCACATTGAAGCCCTACGAAGAGGTGATTGTAAGCTCTGAAGTGGACGGAATCGCAAAAAAAATCAGGGTTGATGAAGGAACATCTGTATCAAGAGGCATGCTGCTTGCCGAGATCAATGAGACGGATTATCGCCTTGAAGTGAAAAGATCTGAAGCCATGTTGCGACAGGCGGAAGCAAGCCTTGTCAACACAAAGCTGGAGTATGAACGGAAGGCATCCCTGTACAAAGAGGAGCTTGTAACAAAACAGCAATTTGAAGACATATCCGCACGAATGGCTGTCTCTGACGGAGACCTTGATCGGGCAAAGGCAGGCCTGTCCCTTGCAAAAGAAAAACTGGCAAAGACAAAAATTTATTCTCCGCTTCGGGGGTTCGTCAAGGAAAAAAAAGTAACAACGGGCGACTATGTCAGAAACGGGACGCCTCTTTTGTGGATCATTCAATCTGATCCGATTAAATTGAGTTTTACGGTTCCTGAAAAAGAAGTGGGAAAGCTGAAAACAGGCCAGGATGTTGTATTCCGGGTTGATTCTTTTCCTGATCGGGAATTCAAGGGTCGCGTCAGGAACATCTACCCGAGCCTTGAAGAGAGGACCAGAACTCTCCAGGTCGAAGCCCTGGTGCCGAATCACGATAACCGCCTGAAACCGGGTCTCTTTGCCAAGGTAACGCTGTACACCGGGGAAGCGAGAGATGTGGTTGTTGTTCCTGTTACGGCTATTCTTTACGATAATGCGAAGGTCAAGGTCTTTATCGCTGAGGAAAATGTGGCGAGGGAGAGAGAGGTCAAAATTGGAAGTAAATATGGAGAGTATCTGGAGATAGCGGAAGGACTGAAACAAGGGGAAATCATCGTGGTGGCCGGTCAAAATAATCTGTCTGAAGGGGTGAAGATCAATGTGGCTCGCTGATACGTCCATAAAACGCCCCGTCTTTGCGACCATGTTCATCATGGCCCTGGTCGTTTTTGGCATTGTCAGTTATCCCGAAATCGGTGTGGACCTCTATCCAAAGATCGATTTTCCCATCATCAATGTTACGACAACGCTCAAGGGCGCAAGCCCCGAGATTATGGACATTGATGTGACGGATAAAATTGAAGAAACGATCAATACCATCAATGGCGTCAAAACCATTACATCACAGAGCGTTGAAGGAGCTTCCATTGTAAACGTAGAATTTGTCCTTGAAAGGGATATCGATCTTGCCGTCCAGGACGTGCGGGAGAAGGTTTCTGCGATACGCTCGAAACTTCCCACGGATATTGACGAACCAATTATTGCAAAGGTCGATCCTGACGCCAATCCCGTGCTTTGGCTCAATCTTAGCGGGAATAAGCCGATCCGCGAACTGTCGACTTATGCGGATGAGGTGCTGAAAGAGAAATTCCAGAGAATTCCCGACGTCGGCGCCATCAGAATGGGCGGATTGAGGCTGAGACAGGTCCGGGTCTGGCTTGACCCCGACAGGCTGAGAGCTTACGAAATCGCCCCTAGTGATATTATGCAGGCACTCCAGCGTGAGAATGTGGAGCTTCCCGGGGGACGGATCGAAAGCAGCTCCAAGGAATATTCCGTGAAAATAAAGGGAGAGTTTCCGAAGATTCCTGATTTTAACGATCTGATCCTGGCCTACTACAAAGGCGCGCCCGTACGGATCAGGGACGTCGGCAGGGCCGAGGACGGTATGGCGGAGAAGCGTTCCATCGCGCGGTTTAACGGTGTTCTCGCTGTTGGTTTCGGAATCCAGAAGCAATCGGGAACCAACACGGTGGAAGTGATCGACCGTGTCAAAAAGGAACTGGTGAAAATCAGGCAAAATCTGCCGCCGGGCATGAATATCAACATCGCCTTTGACCAGTCCACATTCATCAAGAGATCCATCAATGAGGTGCAAAGTCATCTCATTCTGGGAAGTTTCCTCGCTGTTTTAGCTGTTTTCCTTTTCCTGAGAAATGTCAGAACGACCCTCATCAGCGCCGTGGCTCTTCCTGTATCGGTCATTGCCACATTTGCCCTGATCAGGTTTTTTAATTTTACCTTCAACAATATGACCATGCTGGCCCTTTCAATTTCCGTCGGCATTTTGATTGATGACGCCATCATCGTGATCGAAAATATCCACCGTCATATTGAAGAGGGCATGGCTCCGAGAGAAGCGGCTTCTTTTGCAACCTCCGAAATCGGACTTGCCGTCATGGCAACCACCCTGGCCATCGTGGCGATATTTCTTCCCGTAGCCTTTATGAAAGGGATCATCGGTCGCTTTTTCATGCAGTTTGCCTTTACCGTTGTTTTTGCCGTTTTGGTGTCTCTCGTCGTCTCTTTTACATTGACCCCCATGATGGCTTCGATCATGTTGAAACCACATGAAAAGCGAATATCCAAAGACGGAAAGGGTGTGTCACGATTTGCTTTCCTATTCAGGATTGGAGACTCCATCGAAAAAATATATAAGAAAGTAGAGAACCTGTACAGGCGCATTCTGGAAATTTCCCTTCACCATCGCGCCATTGTTTTAATCGGAGCTCTTGTTATCTTCGTCTTCAGCATTTATATTACCCAATTTATGGGAAAGGAACTCGTGCCGCCGGAGGACCAGAGCGTATTTATCGTCAGGCTTGAGGCGCCCATTGATTATTCCATCGATATGGCAGACGGGATTTTAACAAAGGCGAATGATGCTTTGAAAGAATTTCCTGAAGTGAAGGCGATTTATTATTCCCTTGGTTATGGCCGAACGCAGGAGATCAATAAAGCCGTAATGTTTACCACCTTGAAGAATAAGGGTGAGAGAAAGAAAAGCCAGGATCAGATCATGAGCGAGCTGAGGAAGAAGTTGAAACAAATTCCCGGCCTCAAGGCATCGGTGGAAAATGTGTCGCTTATAGGAGGCGGTGTAAGAAATGTGCCGATTCAGTACAGTATCCGTGGGAGCGATCTTGGGACACTGCAGACCTATACACGACAGATTGTCGGCGAATTTTCAAAGCTGCCGGGTATCGTGGATGTGGATACCTCCCTTGAAACGGGGAAACCGGAATTAAAGGTTTTCATTGACAGGGACAAGGCGGCTGATTTTGGCCTGAGTGTTGCGACCGTTGCCGAGGCTGTCAATCTTCTCATCAGCGGGGAAGTGGATGTTACCAAGTACAAGGATGAAGCAAGGGGAAGAAGCTACGATTTGAGGGTCAGGCTGAATCCGGAGAGCAGAACGAATCCGGAAGACTTGGGGCGGCTTTATGTGAGGGCAAAGGATGGAAGGCTTGTGGAACTTGCCAATGTCGTCAGCATCAGAGAAGGCGGTGGTCCGAACATCATCAACAGGGTGGATCGGCAGCGGGCCATCACGGTGTTTGCAGGTCTGGAGAAAAAACCTCTCGGTCAGGCGAAAGCTGAACTAGATGCCATAGCGGCTAAAGTGCTCACACCGGATTATACACCGAAATATAAGGGGATGGCCGATACCATGGCGGAATCTTTTCAGTATCTCCTGTTCGCCCTTTTTCTGGGGATTATCATGGCCTACATGGTTCTTGCCTCTCAGTTTGAGAGCTTCGTTCATCCATTTATTGTCCTCCTGTCGATGCCACTTTCCTTTGTCGGGGCGTTCGGTCTATTGTTTGTCATGGGAAAAACGCTGAACATATTCAGTTTTATCGGTGTTATTCTCCTGATGGGTCTGGTGAAAAAAAATGCCATCCTGATTGTGGATTATACCAATACATTGAGAGAAAGGGGAATGGCAAGGAAAGAGGCCATTCTGCAGGCCGGGCCGGTGAGGCTGAGACCGATTCTGATGACGACCTTTGCCATGGTCTTTGGAATGCTTCCCGTGGCTCTGGGGCTTGGCGAAGGGGCGGAAACCCGTTCCCCCATGGGTATCGCCGTTATTGGAGGACTTCTCACCTCGCTTTTTCTGACACTGGTGGTCGTTCCGGCGGCGTATGATCTCTTTGACGACTGGCGGGAAATGATGAAAAAGGGAAAGCGCTTCAGGATTTTTCATTCCAAGAAGGAGATTGATGTCAACAACAATCAAACATCATGAAAAAACAGATTTTCCATATTTCCGTGAACCTGGAGGGTAGGAGAAATGAAGATGTTTTTCATCGTTTATTCCCGAGCTGCCGACTGGGATGTCATTGAGACATTTAAGAAGGCGGGTGTCAGTGAATATACAAAGATGGAAGAAGTTCATGGGGTAGGAACGGATACGGAACCGAAACTGGGTACGCATATCTGGCCGGGAGCAAACAACGCCCTTTTCATGGCTGTTTCGGATGAGAAAGTATCTCTCATCACAAATCTGATCAGAGAAGTGAAGATCAAGCATCCAAGATCCGGTATCAAGGGGTTTATTTTACCCATGGAAGAGTGCGTTTAAAGCATTTTTAGAAAATATTTGTAGAATTTACTGAAAAATGCTGTTAAGTTAGCAAAGTTAATATATTTGATCGGCGACTCTCTTTGTTCTTGTGTACGTACGACCCGGGATTTTCATGTTCAGATTCAACATTGACATCATGTGTAATGAGGAAACCGTATGAAGAAGTTAATGAAAACAGGCATGTCAGACTTTATCATCGGGCTTCTGCTGATGCTTCTGACGCTCTGTGCCTTCTATTTCGAATGGGGACCGACGGAATCTCTGGAGTATAGTATTTACGATGTAGGCTTCAGTCTCCAGGAAAAGGCCTCAACGGCGCCCGTAGTCATCGTTGCCATTGACGATGACAGCATTGCCAATATGGGGCGTTGGCCCTGGCCGCGGGGTTATGTCGCTCATATGGTTGATCTTCTGCACGGCTACGGAGCAAAGGTAATCGGTATCAATATCATTTATTCGGAAAATGATTTTAGCCAGGGACTGCTGGAAGTCCGGGATCTCGTAAAAAAAATAGAAGGAGATTCAGGGTTATTAAAAAACAGGCAGGTCAGTGACATCTATGAATCTTTGAAGGATTCGGAAAAGAAACTTGACAATGATGCCATACTCTCTAAATCCATAGCGGAAAGTAAAAAAGTGATCCTGCCCACCGTTTTCATTCTCGGGAGATCCATGGGTGGAAGCGGGGCCGAAATGCCCGAATATCTAAAACGCAACTCGGTGCCCTCATCCGATGGGACGGGCAGTCTAGCGGCGAAAGAAATGATTCCGCCCATTCCGGATTTCGCGACGAAAGCTCTTGCCCTGGGGCATATCAATGTAGTGGCTGACAGGGATGGCGCCGTACGGAGTGAACCTCTGGTTATCAGTTATGAGGATCGGTTATTTCCGTCGTTTGCCGTGCAGTTAATCCTGAAATATCTGAATTATGATATAAAAGATGTCAGCATATACAATGGCTTGCAAGTCGGTAATATTCATATTCCGACCTTTGACAGGAATAAGATGCTGATCAATTTCAACAAAAGCTTCCCCTATTTTTCGTTTTATGAAGTCGCCAGCAACAAGGTGCCTCCCGAGGCATTTAAAGACAAGATCGTGATCATTTCCCAGAGCGCGATTGGTCTCGGCACCATGCAGGTTACACCAATAGGATCCAATGTCCCGTCATGGGGGATTGTTGCCAATGTTGTTGATAATGTCCTCAACAGGGATCATATTGTGCGTCCCGATTGGGCCTTTCCCCTCGAAATCGGTGTGATCGTCCTGTTCGGCATCTTTCTGGCTGTGGCAATTCCCAGGTTGAAAGCAAAAATCAGCGCCGTGGCATCACTGCTTCTTCTTCTGGTCTGGATAGGTGCCGGAGAGTTTCTTTTGATCCGAAACGGATACTGGATCAAGGTCATATATCCGTCTTTGCTTCTTGTCCTCGGCTATACGGTGCTTGTCTCAAAAAGGTATTTCTTTACAGAGAAAACAAAAGAGAAAATCGAAGCGGATAGCGTTGAAACCAACAAGATGCTCGGCCTCTCGTTCCAGGGCCAGGGCATGCTTGACATGGCATTCGAAAAATTCAGGAAATGCCCGATCGAGGATGAATCCATAAAAGAGCTTCTCTACAACCTTGGACTTGATTTTGAAAGAAAACGGATGTTCAATAAAGCTGTGGCTGTATATGAGCATATCGGACAGGAAGGAAACTTCAAGGATATCGATGAAAGGGCCAAGAAACTCAAAATAGCGGGTGAAACAGTCATATTTGGGCTGGGAGGTGCGAAAAAAGACGGGACGGTCCTGATGGATAGCGCCGAGACGAAACCGACCCTGGGACGTTATGAGGTGGTCAAGGAACTGGGTCGGGGAGCCATGGGAACGGTTTATCTCGGCAAAGATCCTAAAATCAACAGAGAAGTGGCAATCAAGACCCTGCGGTATGAAGAAATTGATGAAGAACAGCTTGCAGAGGTGAAAAAAAGATTTTTCAGAGAGGCGGAGGCCGCCGGCAAGCTGTCTCATCCCAATATTGTTACCATTTTTGATGTCGGAGAGGATTACGAAATTGCCTACATGGCGATGGAGCTTCTCGACGGATCGGACCTGGCAAAATACTGTCAAAAGGATAATTTGCTGCCCCAGAGCGATGTAACACGGATTATTTCAGCCGTTGCCCATGCCCTTGATTATGCCCATAACAATGGTGTGGTCCATCGGGATATCAAGCCTGCCAACATCATGGTTCTGAAAAACGGCGAAATCAAGGTGGCTGACTTCGGAATTGCCCGGGTGATGGCGTCCTCCAAGACTCAGACCGGTGTCGTTCTTGGCACTCCAAGCTATATGTCGCCGGAACAAATTGCAGGGCAAAAGGTGGATGGTCGATCCGATCTTTTTTCTCTTGGAGTCGTATTTTATGAGCTTTTGGCCGGCGAAAAGCCATTTCAGGGAGACAGTATTGCTACCCTCATGTTTAATATCACCACATCATCGCCTGTATCCATCAAAGAACTGTTACCTGATCTTCCGGATTGTTATGTGCCCATTATTGAGAAATTGCTGTCCAAGGATCGAGAAGCCAGATATCAGCATGGAAAAGATCTGGTGCGCGATATTGCCGAATGTATGAATGTGTAAAAAATGACATTGGAACTTTTCGCAGAAGGCAGAACAGACAAAGGTCTCATCAGAGCGAATAATGAGGATAATTATTACCTTGACGTATCCTCGGGTCTCCTCGTTGTCGCGGATGGTATGGGAGGTCATGCGTCAGGTGAAGTGGCAAGCAAAATGGCCGTTGATGTAATCAGAGATTATTTTAAAAATGTACATGAAGGGCGGGCTCCGGTTGTGGGAAAATACCGGGAGGATTGCTCGGAGATGACGAACCGGATCGGGTCGGCAGTCCGTCTTGCAAATATGGCGGTATTCGAAGCTGCCAAGAGTGATTCGAAACTGCAAGGAATGGGAACGACGATAGCAGCGGTCCTGGTAAATGGGAATAAGCTGAGTATCGCCCATGTAGGGGACAGCAGAGTCTATCTGGTCAGGGCGGGCGACATTGAACAACTGACAGACGACCATTCCATCGTCTATGAACAGGTCAAGCGAGAATTGATTACCCGGGATGAGGCACAGAAATCGGATATGAAGAACATACTGACCAGAGCCGTTGGAATTTCTCCTGGCGTCGAGGTTGATTTTAACGAAATGACCCTCACCGATGGGGATATCCTGATCCTGTGCAGCGACGGTCTCAGTACCATGGTGTCCGATGATGATATCCTTTCTGTCGTCATATCGATGGGAAACCCGGCCGTGACATGCGAGAAACTGATCGATATGGCCAACAAAAACGGGGGAAGGGACAATATAACGGTCATTGCGGGGTATATGAGAAAAAAGAAGAACTGGCTTTCTATATTGTTTAATTTCAGGGAATGGTTCAGGAGGTAAGGTATGGCGAAGGTTTTACTTAAGTTCAAAGAAGCCGTGGTCAAAGAGATACCGCTTGATCAAGATGTTATGACAATCGGACGCAAGGAAGAAAATGATATTGTGATTGACAATCAAGCCGTGTCGGGACGCCATGCTAAGTTTGTCAAAGAGGACAACGACATCTTCATTGAGGATACAAACAGTCTTAACGGAACCTATGTCAACGGACAGAAGGTTTTCAAGAGTGAGTTGTATCATGGTGATGTTGTCCTGATCGGTGTGCATACCATGGAGGTAATGTCCGATAAAATCAGGGAGGCGGATACGAAAAGCTTTGCCGTTCGTGGCCGGTCGATGGATGAAACGATGGTGATCGCTCCGGATGATCAAAAGAAAATTCTTGCGTCCGCTGACAAGGAAAAACCGGAGGTCATCGGTGGTTTTATCATTGTTGAGGGTTCAACGGACAAGAAAGACTATCTCCTGAAAGAAAGGGTTACCACGATTGGCAAGGATGACAGTGCGGGGATCCGGCTGAAGGGATTTTTTGCTCCCAAGGTGGTGGCCCTTGTCAACAAAAGGAAGGAGGGTTATTTTATTACGCCTTCCGGTGGCAAATCCCTGAAAGTTAATGGCGAGGAGATCGAACACCGGTATGATCTTAAAGATGGAGATATTGTAGAAACCGGCGGACTCAAGATGCAGTTTTACGTCAAGGACTAAAAGAGTTTTTATTATGTCGGGAGAAAAGATTACACGAAGACAGAAAGACGTATCCCGTCTGTTAAGAGAAAAGAGCCGGATCCGTAAAAGCGACGGTAAAAAAATCAAAAAGAAGTAATTTTCAAAAAAATAAAATTGATGCTCCCGGGGGAAAAGGTGCTTTAATAAAGCACCTTTTTATTAGCATAAACTTGGTATTGTCTATTGATGAATGATCCATTTTCTCAGACATTGTTTTCAGCAGCGGATATCCGGCAGATTGAAGCGGAAGGCCTCTCCGTTGAAAGGGTGCTTGAACAGATTGCCTTCTTCGAGGCGGGGGCAGTACCTGTCAGCTTGAACAGACCCTGTACCGTCAGAGATGGGATTGTAACCATTGACGAAAAAGATCTGTCCGAAATGATAGCTTCGTACGAAGAAAGTATGCAGGAAGGCAGGGTGGTGAAGTTTGTTCCTGCCTCTGGGGCAGCAAGTCGTATGTTCAGAGACTGGTACAAATATCTCGAGACGGGTGGCATTGATTCCGAGGAAAATGAAAGAATCTTTGCCGATAATCTCAAGAAATATGCTTTCCTGAGTGACCTGCGCCTTGTGATCGACAGGCATGGGGAAAGCCTTGAAAGGTTTATGGAGACAGGAAAATATGGCGACATTCTTGCCTTTATTCTTACAATAAAGGGGCTGAACTATGGATCCCTCCCCAAGGCACTTCTGAAATTCCATTCCTATCCTCATGAAACCCGGACGGCACTGGAAGAACATTTAGTAGAAGGGATTCTGTACGCTCAAGATGCCAATCGTGTCTGTCGTATTCACTTTACCGTTTCCGAAGAGCACAAAGAGAGCGTGAGCGGTTTCATATCGGGGATTAAAAAAAAATATGAGAACCATTACGGTGTGACCCTTGAGGTAACGCTTTCCACACAGCAGTCTTCAACCAATACCATATCGGTGGATATGGATAACCGGCCGTTTCGAGATGTTTCTGGACGTCTTGCCTTCAGACCCGGCGGACATGGCGCCCTTCTGAACAATTTGAACGAGATAGATGGAGACATCATTTTCCTGAAAAATATCGATAATGTGGTGCCCGACAGATTGAAATCCACGATGGTGTATTATAAAAAAGCTTTGGGGGGCTGCCTCGTCAGGATTCAAAAGGAGATATTCAATTACCTGCAGCTTCTGGTGTCGGAAAGAATCGACGATGATGTAATGAAAGAGATTTCTTCTTTTTGCAGCAGGAAGCTTCACATCATTTTACCTGCATGGTTCCAGAAGTTGTCACTGCCCGATAAATGCGCGTTCCTGTCTGAAAAACTCAACCGTCCTGTTCGGGTATGCGGCATGGTTAAAAACGAGGGTGAACCTGGTGGCGGCCCTTTCTGGATTGTTGATAGAAACGGAACAGGGACGCTGTCCCTGCAAATTATCGAGGAGTCGCAGGTTGATACAGGGTCTGATAAGCAGAGGGTTATCTGGGCAGGAGCCACACATTTTAATCCTGTTGACCTGGTCTGCGGCGTCAGGGATTACCGGTGTCAGAAATTCAATCTTCAGGACTTCGTTAACAAAAATACGTTTTTAATTTCGAAAAAATCTGAAAAAGGCCGGGAGGTTAAGGCACTGGAACTTCCGGGCTTATGGAATGGTTCGATGGCTTATTGGAACACTATCTTTGTCGAAGTCCCTATTGATACGTTTAACCCTGTGAAAACAGTGGATGATTTGCTCCGGCAGCAACATCTCACGAATGGGTCATGAAACACCCCGCCTTCGGGGCGGGGCTTGCGGGATATGCGTCTGAATCAAATCATCCAGTTTTCGACATCCTGCCTGCAGGCTGCCTTTGTCGTAACGGATTTTACCAGATTGCCTGTCCGGCAGATGGTCATGACCTCTCTGTCGCTCGGGGCATCACTGTAAAGAGCGCAGATAGACGCGGCGAGGAGAATGTTTTTGTCGTCGCATCCACCGGGAACAAGAACGGTCGGGCCGGGATAATGGGCCATATGGATGATCACGTCTCCATTATCGGATAAACGTAAAATGGTTTCATTATCGAAGCTGTTCCGTCCCACAATCATCTTACAGGAAGTAGCCGTTCGGAAATGCCTGCCGACTTTCAGAAGCTCTACATCCCTTATCTCAAAATCAGTCTGCCGATGAAAGAGTTCTTTAAGCCGCTTGGAAAAGAGGGGATCTGTCAACAGACATCCGCCGGCAGGTGAAGTATAATCCTGAATATCGTAATATTTTGCCAGCGCCAATTGGCGTTTTCTGCCCCTTCCCTGGATATCCAGGAGTCTTTCCCGGTCAACCTTGCCCATTATTTCCGGTTTTGTTTCAGGAAGGAACTTTGCACTCAATGGTCGCAATATATATTCTCCATAGCCGGAGTTTTTTGCGACAATGTAGAGTGACTGCCTGTTCTGGGACATGGGGCGTTGGCCAAGCACTTCACCTGTGAAAACGAAATCGGCTTCTCTCTCTTCCATTATTCTGCCCGCTTTATTCAGCATGAGGGTGTGACAATCAATGCAGGGGTTCATGTTTTTGCCATATCCGTATCTTGGTGCCCTTAGCATGTTCATGTGTTCATCGGTAATGTTCAGGGTTAAAAGAGGAAGCCCAATCCGTTCTGCTGCATTCTGGGCCTTCCGGGCACTAAAAAAGGGGGTTTCAAAAGTGACCCCCAAAACCTCGATTCCCTGTTCCAGAATAACCTTCGCGGCAAGTAAACTGTCCAGGCCCCCTGATAATAGAGATATTCCCTTTACTTTCAAAATTTTACGATATTCACCTCCCATTTGGTATGAAGGTATCCATAGATTTCCCGATCCATGTCGAAATCAATCAGGTAAAGAAATCCTTTGTTTTTGGTAACCTTGAATGCGGGGAACCTGACACTTCCTTTCGGTTTATTGATTTTCTCAGGTTCTGAGAACATAAAGATATCAGCAGAGCAGGGAATATTCATGACGCGGATGGTTTTTTCAATCACCGATTTTCTGCTGTCGCCTTCTTCAAGAAAGACTGTGTCTATCCCCTTATTTCTTAAGTTATCGACAAATTGTTGGGGAAGTTTCTTTGAATGGATCATCACCTGTCTGTCTCCTTTCTTTACAAGGAGATCCGCCGCAATCGACAGATTGAAACCGTCCGTGACCGAATCGAATATTTTAACATCTGTTGCCCTGAGCGGGGAATAGTTGAGTGTTACAAGAAGGGCGTAAGCCAGATCTCTGCCTGCGCCGGCAAAGAGGACAGGTATCTCCGGAATAATGTATTTCGGATTGGAAGCGCTCACCAGCCCTTGTCCATCCACAATTTCGGAAACAATCAGACCGTTCCTTTCGGCATAGGCAGTCATCGGTCCGGGGAGCATGTGAGAGTTATCCGTTAGAAAAACAAGTCCCTGAGAGTAGGATTTTCCATCTCCCGATGTTTTTTTTGAAATCAGCCAGTCAATGGTAATCTGGACAGAGGGACTCTTACCTAGAACAAAGGGTTTTGTTTCCTTTGTTATAGTATAGGCGCCCGAGGCGTTGATGATCTTTTGCAGAATGGCAACGATACCGTCGGTGCTGTCTGCTTTAACGACATGATAATTTTTCCAGTTGGCCTGGATCAACTTTTTTAATGAATCCGGAACCCGATCGGTAAAATCCACCAGTATGGTGCTTCCATCCTCAAGTTCAGCGACGGGGATCATGGCACAGTCAATAGTGACCTGACCTGTTTGCGGGATAGGAATATAGTGCTTTCCCGCTGTTACGAGCGAGCCATTCATGCGGCCGATGACATGCCTGATGATGTCCAGACGATTTTCCGGAGGCATAACCTTTTTTTCTTTCTTCTCACTTTTCTTTATCTCCGGTGAATCAACTTGAGACGTCTTTTCATCCTGTTTGGTAATCACGATACTTCTTCTTGGAAGTTGCACAACCTGTCCGGGATAAATTCTGTTTGCGTTCTTGATATCGGGATTCAATCGTCTAATCTGGTTGACTGTCTTAACAACATCGCCAGGTTTTACATTCAATTGTCGGACAGCAATGCGGGTTAAGGAATCTCCCTTTCTTGCCTTGTATGACGTCTCGGTAGCGTGCCGATCGGAGATGCTCCCGGTCGGATCTTTCTCAGGAAGCATGATGACCTGACCGGGATAAATCTTGTTTAGATTTTTTAGTTGTGGATTAAGCTTTTTTATGATGGTGAAACGGTGTGATGTAATTCCCAGTTGATTTCGCATGATATCAAAAAGCCATTCACCTTTTTTGACAACATAAGGCTGGAGCTTCTGATCTGAGATGGCCGTTTTCTTGAGTGAAAGGTGGGCCGTGTCTTCCCTGGCAAGGACGACCGATTGCGGATTTACCAAAAACAGGATCAGAATTAGAACAAGATAACGAACTTGAAAAAGTGCATGGTACATCGCTTTACCCTTATCGAAAGAATAAAGAATATGGAGTGACTCGCAACTTAGCATGAATCCCCTTCGCGAAATCTCAACGTTTGAGAATTTGAAAAAGTTGGGACATTCATGTCACATTCTGCACGCAACTATATCTGAGTCCATGTAAAAAGTCAAATTTCGATCTCAACGTTTAGATCATTCTTCGTAAATAATACTGATGATCGGGGTTGCAAGATCGAGGTCAAGTGATATAATACTAAAATTTTTCTGACCGGGAGCACATTTTGAGACCTTTGACAAACATGAAAAATGCATTCCGTTCTGCTAAAATCTTTTTTGCAGATACCTCAGAAATTTTGAAGGAATTCATTGAAACGTAAATTGGTTCCCGTGTTAAATAAAATATCATATGCGCCGGGGATTTCCGGCGTCAGGTGAGGAGACCTCATGTTCTGTCAGAGAACGGAAGATGCTCAGGAGGTATCGTGCAATGGGTGATGCGGAAAAGCAGGCAGCCTTTATAAAAGAGATCCAGGCCAGATTTGATAAGAAACTAAGGGAACAGGAGATCTCCGTTGTGGAATACTGGAAACTCCAGATGGATAAATTAATAACCATGAGACCGGAAGGAATTGCATCCCTTCAGTTGCAAATGAAGAGGATTTCCGATATGATGGCAAACCGTATCAAAATGCTGAAAAAGGAATAAAATGCAGGATATCGCCAATTTCTTATTTGAAGTAGGTATGTTAAAGAAAACACCGAGAACGGGCTTTCAGTTTCTTGGTTCAGGAAATGAATCTGTTGCGGAACATATCTTAAGAACAGTGTTTATCGGTTACACATTAAGTAAAATGGAAAATGATGTGGATGAATTAAAGGTTCTGAAGATTTGTCTTGTCCATGACCTTCCTGAAGCCAGGACAGGAGATATGAACTATATGTATAAGAAATATGTAACGGTTGATGAACAGAAGGCCTTAAAGGAACTGACGGAGACCTTGTTCTTCGGCAAGGATATCGAAGCGGCCGTTACGGAGTTCAATGAAAGAAAGACAAAAGAATCCCTCATCGCCCATGACGCGGATCAACTCTCCTTAATTCTTCAACTGAAGGAATGTGGGGACCTTGGTAATAAATACAGTCAGGAATGGATTAAGTTTGCCAGTATGCGTCTTTATACGGAAACGGCAAAGAAGCTGGCCGACACGATTCTTCATACAGATTCGTCTGAATGGTGGTTCAAGGATAAAAGCGACTGGTGGATAAACGGCAATCACAACGGCAAATAAGGCGGTTGCCTTGCAATATTTATTTCACATTTAAGCACTGAGACTGAGACAGGGATAAAGGCGAAAATGGGTACGAAGAAACAGAAGAGAACGACGGAGATCAAGGTTAAAAAGAAGAAAAAAAGTATCAGAAAGTCATTTCTTTTTTTAATTGTTGCCACGGTGGTTGTGTTCCTCGTTTTGTTATTTGTGAGTCTATTTGAATATGTTATCCCCCCGACAAAAGATACCGCCGCCAAAAAGAAAGAAAAACAACTGGTCGTTCTCTACTTTTCGGATGCCAACGAAAGATTTTTAAAACCGGAAGAACGATATATTCCAAAGGAAAATATTCCGACAGAACAGGCGAAAGAGGTGGTGAGGGCACTTCTGGATGGTTCGAAAACGAAACTTATAAATACTTTTCCTGATAAAGTGACACTGGAAAGCATAACAATCGACGACTCACAGACTGCCCATGTCAGTTTTGATAACAGCCTTGTTCAGCGTCACCCGGGTGGCAGCGCCAGCGAAATGGCTACCATTTATTCCTTGACAAACAGCCTGATAAAAAATGTCTCAGGCATTAAGAAAGTGAAGCTGCTGATTGCGGGGAAGGAAGTAGAGTCTATCAGGGGACACATTAATACCAGACATCCATTTACCATGAATAAGGAATTGCTGGCGCCCGGATCAAAGGAAGGACGATCCTGAATCATGTCTTCAAGGTCAAAACTGTCAAGAACCAGAAATATCGGGATTGTGGCCCATATTGATGCCGGCAAGACCACCGTGACAGAGAGGATTCTCTTTTACACGGGGAAGGTATACAAAATGGGCGAGGTCCATGATGGGGAAGCGACAATGGACTGGATGCCTCAGGAACAGGAGAGGGGAATCACGATCACCTCTGCGGTTACTGCTTGCAGCTGGAAAAATCATGAAATTCAGATCATCGATACGCCGGGTCACGTCGACTTCACTATGGAGGTTGAAAGGTGCCTTAGAGTTCTTGATGGCGCAGTGGTTGTATTTTGCGCCGTCGGGGGCGTTGAACCTCAATCCGAGACCGTTTGGCATCAGGCTGATAAATATGGGGTTCCTAAAATTGCCTTTATCAATAAAATGGACCGGATCGGAGCCAATTATTTCGGAACAATCAAGATGATGGAGGAAAGATTCGGTTCCATTCCTCTGGCCATACAGATTCCACACGGCCAGGAGGAAAACTTTACCGGGATTGTTGACCTGATTGCTGAGAAGCTCATCACATGGGATGAAAATTCATTAGGAATATCTCTTTCGCTGTCGGAGATTCCACCCGCTATATCTTCACAGGCTAAAGAACACCGTGAAAAATTGATTGAGACGCTTGCAGAGATTGATGATCACATTGCGGAGATGTATCTGGAGGGCGCCGACATCTCAGACAAGGAGATGATCACGGCCATCAGGCAGGCAACGATTTCTCTGAAGGCAGTACCTGTCATGTGTGGTACAGCCTTGCGAAACAAGGGAATTCAGCCGGTCATGGATGCTGTTGTTCATTTCCTCCCATCGCCGGAAGATATCCCCCCCGTCAGGGGGATCAATCCATTGACGGGAGAAGAAGAAACCCGATTGAGCAATGATAAAGAGCCGTTGGCCGCTCTTGCATTCAAAGTCATGCAGGACGAGGGACGGAAGTTGACGTACCTGAGAATATATTCAGGACATCTTCAAATGGGTGAAGAGGTTTATAACGCCACGACAGGAAAGAAGGAAAAAATAGCGCGGCTACTGAAAATGCATGCCAACAAAAGGGAACGGATTGACAAATGTGGCGCCGGGGGCATCGTGGCTGTAGTAGGACTGAAGGAGACGACCACCGGGAATACAATCTCCGACGAGTCTCGACCGATTCTATTGGAAACAATCGAGTTCTACGATCCCGTTATCAGCCAGGCAATTGAAGCTAAAACCCCTGCCGATCAGGAGAAACTATCCATCGCCCTGGCCAAACTGATGGAAGAAGATCCTACAATCAAAGTAAGATATGAAGATGAAACAGCACAAACCGTTATTTCCGGAATGGGGGAACTCCACCTCGATATTCTTATCGACCGGCTGAAGAGGGAGTTTAACGCCCTCGTAAATGTAGGTAAACCACGGGTTGTCTACAGGGAAACCATTCAAAAAAGGGTGGAGGTCGAAGGGCGTTTTGAAAAGGAACTGGGTGAAAAAAAACATTTCGGTCATGTCCGGCTGTCTCTTGAGCCGGTACAAAGGGGGGTGGGAATGGAATTTGTCAGACTGACGGATAAATCCATCATCCCTTTCGAATTCCATGAAGCCATTGAAGAGGGCATTCGGGAAGCAGCCCTGAGTGGTGTTTTAGGAGGATATCCTCTTGTGGATATCAGGGTTGCTGTTGTAGGGGGCTCCTTCAGAGAGGGTGAGTCTACATTCCTCGGTTATAAAATAGCGGGATCATCGGCTTTGAAAGATGGTTGTCTGCAGGCTGACCCGACGCTTCTTGAGCCTGTCATGATGGTGGATATCATCACGCCCAGGGAATTTATGGGAGAAGTCATCGGAGACATCAATGCAAGAAGAGGAGAGATTCAGGCCATAGCCACAAAAGGGCCGATCAGCGAAATCAAGGCAAAAGTACCGTTGAAAGCGATGTTTGGATATTCAACAGATCTTCGCTCGGCAACTCAGGGGAGAGCCACTTTCTCCATGCAGTTTTTTGCATATGATAAGACCTGAGAGCCATACAGAATTCATTTGAAAAAACTTTAAATTTATAAGAAGAAAGTACATGGAAAAAGTAACAGACGGGAACGAACTATCTCCCAGGGCTTCTTTCGCTCCTCTGCTTGACAGGGACAAATTGCTGAAAAGCATCTTCCGGATCAGCACTTCTCTGACCGCCCCCTCGAATGTTAATAAGATTCTTAAGAAAATTTTAAATGAAGTGGTTGATACGATTGGTTTCGACATGGGTATTATTCGTCTTATGGATGAGACGAAAAAATATTTGGAAACAAAGGTTGTGAAAAATTACAATCCGGAAGAGGTAAAAAAGGCCTTTTCGGTTGCTTTGAGTCTTGATGAACATGACTGTATCTCAACGAAAGTTGCAAAGTCCGGGCAACCCATAGCCATCGAGGATGCGGCAACGGACCCGAGAATTACAGAGACCGACCGCATGTTGACCAAGATATACAACCAGGGTTCGATTGTTTGTGCCCCCCTTAAAATAGGGGATGAGGTTATTGGCACTATTGCCGCCTGGTGTAAAGAAGAAACAAAATTTTTCCCCGAGGAAATCAGTCTCTTCCTGACTTTTGCAAACCAGATGAGCATCATCATTCACAGTACAAGACTTTTTGAAACAAACGCGGAAAAGATTCGAGAGCTTATGATTCTTCAGGAGGCTGTTTCTGAAATCAACATCAGTCGCGTCCTGGATAACAGAATTCTTGATATTCTCAATAAAAGCGCCCTGAAAATTGCGAAGGCAGACAAGGTTCTGGTTTATTTTCTTGATATTGAGAAAGATCGGTGTCTGGTCATGGATAGCGGCAAAGTATTCATTGAGGACAAGAAAACCTATGATGATAAAATTGGGAAGAGTATTATTAAAGAAGCAATAGACACAGACGCTATTGTTGTAAGGCGTGAGTCATCTGATGCGACCCGATTAACGATTCCTGTATATGATAGCTATCTCTCAGAGATTGCTTTTCCTCTGCATATCAAGGACAAGTTCAACGGCGCCTTGTATCTGGCGAAAAAAT
>Ga0163209_1000401_pt1 | contig 18527 bp, 13 predicted proteins | sample Kivu_160m_FD_113538 | JGI IMG/M metagenome (GOLD analysis project Ga0163209, IMG submission 113538) | Freshwater microbial communities from Lake Kivu, Western Province, Rwanda to study Microbial Dark Matter (Phase II) - Kivu_160m | ecosystem: Environmental > Aquatic > Freshwater > Lake ...
CGACATGCGGGGATGACGGGGCAGTTCAAGCATCGCATCCAGTAGCATAGGCTTCCAGCCTGTGCAGCCGCCAGCGACATGCGGGGATGACGGAAGAGGCGGCATGGGGGCGCCCGTCACAGACGGCGACACGCACCCCATACCAACGCCGCGCAGGAGAGGGCGGCGTCGGGAGCGAAGCTCTGATCCGAGTACTACGCCCATAGTGGGCGAAGGGGGAGGATTGCGTGAGCTCAGATAGCGCGCGGGACCTGTCGCGCCGGGACGTACTGCGAGGCATGGGATCGTTCGGAGCGGCATCGGCGCTGGCCTCGGTTGCCCTGCCGCACGTGCATGCATCGCAGGATGACACGATCCGGCTTGCCCTGATTGGCTGCGGTGGACGCGGAACCGGCGCGGTTCGAGATGCGTTCTCGTCGGGCAAAGGCCCCATGAAGCTGGTGGCGATGGCGGACGTCTTCGCCAACCGACTGGAGGACAGCTACAACGGCCTGAAGTCGGCTCTGAACGACGACGTGGACGTGCCGCCCGATCGGCGCTTCATCGGCTATGACGCCTATGCGAAGGCCATGGACTGCCTGAAGCCGGGCGACGTGGCCATCTTCGCGACTCCTCCCGCGTTCCGCTGGGTCCACTTCGGATACGCGATCTCCAAAGGCCTGAACGTCTTCATGGAGAAGCCCACGACCGTGGACGGCCCGACGTCGCGGCGAATGCTCGCCCTGGCCGAACAGGCTACGGCGAAGAACCTGAAGGTCGGCGTGGGCCTTATGTGCCGCCACTGCGTGGCGCGCAAGGCGCTCTTCGACCGCATCCAGGCGGGCGATGCGGGCGATCTCGTACTGCTTCGCGCCTACCGTATGCACGACCAAATCGCCTACTTCGCGTCCGGTCCAAAGCCGGACGGGATTACAGAACTGCTCTACCAGACTCAGCGCTTCCACAGCTTCCTGTGGTCAGGCGGCGGGGCCTACAGCGACTTCTACATCCATCATATAGACGAATGCTGCTGGATGAAGAACGCCTGGCCCGTCCAGGCCCACGCGCTTGGGGGAAGGCACTTCCGCGGCGACTCAGTGGATCAGAACTTTGATGCCTATTCGGTGGAGTACACCTTCGCCGACGGCACCAAGCTCTATCTCGAAGGACGGTGCATGCGCGATTGCCAGAATGCGTTCGCCAGCTACGCCCACGGCACGAAGGGCCTTGCGATCATATCTGAGAATGGCCACGCTCCGTCGCGCGCGCGCATCTACAAGGGGCACCTCAAGGACCCGAGCGCCGTGGCCTGGGCATACGGGGAGCGCGAGCCGAGCCCCTACCAGCTCGAGTGGCGCGACCTGCTGACGGCGATCCGGGAGAACAAGCCCTACAACGAGGCGAAACGGGGAGCAGAAGCCAGTCTGGTGACCGTCATGGGGCGAATGGCCGCTCACACAGGTCAGACGATCACCTATGAGCAGGCGCTGAATCATACGGCCGATCTGGCGCCGGGGCTGGACAAGATCACCGGCGAGTCGCCTGCGCCTCTGCAAGCGGGGCCCGACGGGAAGTACCCGGTGCCCCAGCCGGGCCGGAACGGCGACCGGGAGTTCTAGGGCCGACGCGGCGCGCCGTTACCTGTCAGGCGCGCCGCCTCTGATCGCTGCGAGTAGCTCGGCCGCGCGCCTGGCAACATCGGGGGCGTCGTCGTAGGCGGCGACCTTGGCGAGGGCTGCCGCGACACGCGGGTCGGCGCGTTCGGTTCCCAGCCTTGCGGCGATCCCAACGACGGCTTCGCAGGCCTCGGCGCGGGTAGTCGCCGACGCCAGATGCGGCACGGCCAGCTCGAGCGCGCCAAGCAAGGGGATCCCGCCAAGCGCCCCGAGCAGGACGCGGCGCTCCTCGTCGCGCGTGATGAGGCCCGCGGCGTCCACGCACAGCGCAAGACGCGCATCGGGCGCGAGGTCGGGCAGCCCTGCCACCCGGAGCAGGCCTCGAATGCACCGAAACCCGCGAGCCGTTCCCCGATCGAGTCGCGCTATCCTGAGCAGGTCGGGCGCGGCGTCGGCCGTTGGCCACTCGCAGAGGGCATCGAGGGAGGCCGCCCGGACCTGTGCATCGGCGTGCCCTAGGTTGGCGCGCACTGCCGACAGCCCAGTCTCCCCGCCGAGAGATCCCAGCACACGGATCAGCGCCGGCATCCTCGACGGGTCGGCCCCGGAAAGGGCGCGGGCAACCGTCAAGGAGGCAGCCGAGACGTCTGCCGATCTCCGGCACGCGGCTACGAGAGCCTGCTCTGCGGCATCGGCTTCGTCCCCTTGAGCGACCGTCAGCGTCAGGCTGAGAAGGTCGGCGATCTCGTCGCCTCCGGCCAGGCCCCGCAGGGCCCGCAGCGACGCGAGCCTTGTCTCCGGATCGCTCCCGCGGGCAGTCTCGATCAGGCGTGGCGCCATCCGCCGCAGGCCGCGCTGCGAGGCTAGCTCTATAGCTGCCGTTCGCGATGCAGTGTCAGCACGAGCCAGAAGGGCCGCGGCGGCGACCTCGGCCGCCTGGTTAGGCAGCTTCGCAAGGGCGTCGCGGGCCGCGCCCGAGATGGACGCGTCAGGTTCCCCAACAAGATCAACGAGGGCCTGCGCCGGTTCTGCTCCCCCAAGGGCCGACATAGCGCCTATGGCCGCAAGCCGAACTGCCGCGTGCCCGGTGCGCGCGGCTTCGACGATAGCATGGAACGCCGTTGGATCGCGTCGGGCCGCGAGCGCCGCGACGAGCAGCGCCTGACGTCCCGGCTCGAGCGTCGGAAGCGCGTTGGCTAGCTTCCGGGTCACGCCTGAGCCCGGCAGGTCGCGTGGGATGAGCCAGAGCGCCGCATTGGCGAGCCACGGTTCACCTCCGCGGAGGTTGTCGAGCAACAGCCCGACCCCACCCACCCCGCGCGCCGAGATCGCACCGCGCAACGCGGCAGCCCTCAGGTGGCTGGGAACCCGGGCCCGGCAAACGAGGTCGAAGATCGGAACTGCCGCCTTCGCGCGTCCATCATTGGTCATGATCCGACCGCACTCCAAGCACGCGTCGGCGAGCGCTTCTCTCTGGGAGCCTGTCGCCTTGCCGAACGCCCGGCGTAGCGCGAGAGCGGCCCGGTCCGAGCCTATGCGCCCCAGAGCGGCGGCGGATGCGGAAGCGATGCCCTGGTTGGCGTCGGTCAGCCGATCGGCGAGGCCGGGAGTCGCAGCGTCGTCACGTCGGACACCGATCGAGTTCATGACGCCGATGAGAAGGTCGCCCTTCAGCGTGCGGAGCGCCTTGCGCAACGCCGCACCTGCTGAGGCGTAGGGCATCACCTCGAGCGCATACCGCGCCATGTGGGACAGCTCGGGATCGCTCAGGAGCGCGGCGAGGTGCGGCACCGCCTGCGTGTTCCCGGTCACCGCCAGTTCGCGACATGCGGCGGCCTTGTCCGGCTGGGCAGCCCTTGTCCTCAGGACCCCAAGGAGCCTCCCGATGTCCGTTCTGACGAAGTCCGGCGACACGAGACTGAAGACGAACTTGCGGCTGCGGTCCGGCGCGCCGTCGAGGAACGCACAATCGTCGGTGCCGCCCACAACGGGGTCGGCGTAGAGCCCGACCTTCGTGACGCCGGTCCGCGCACCCACTTCCCAGTAGTAGACGCCTGCGGGGAAGGGCCGCGCGGCCCGGATCTCCACCGATGCGTTGTCGGCCACGTCCGTGAAGACCCTCGACGCCAGCGCTCGCCGTCGCGCCGGCGTATCCCAGAGCGTGAGCGTCAGGCCGCCTTCGGCATCCATCCAGCTCGGAACGGTGACCCAGAGCGCCAGGAAGGGGCGAGCGGCGGTGAACCGCTGACCCAGACGTGTGTAGTCGTTGAGCGGAACCGCCTCACGCTGAGCGCGTGCTGCCGGCGTCATGGCCGCCACGACCGCCATGAGCGCGGCGCCCCGCGCCCACTGCAGCCGTCCAGCCGAGCCCGCGACGATCACCTCGTTTGGGACCTACCCGTCACCCGCCTGCGGAGCGCCCGGCTTCCTGCCGGTGTTCAGCAACGGATCAAGGAGCGGCTCATCCTCGATCCTCTCAATCTTCAGGACCTTCACGTCGAAGGTAAGCGTCGAGTTGCCGGGGATCTTGCCGTCGGGTGAGCCCTGCTCGCCGTAGCCGAGAGCCGGCGGGACGACGATCTTGCGGACCGAGCCGACGCGGGCGCCGTCCAGCCCCGCATCCCATCCGGGCATCATTGTGCCGCTGCCCAGGAGGAAACGCAGGGGCCTCTTGTCGTCCCGGCTTGAGGCCACCTTCTTGCCGTTCTGGAGGTGGAGTTCGTACTCGACCGTAAGCGTGTCCCCTGGCCGGGCCGGCTTGCCCCTGCCGACGGCGCTCTCCGCGATCTGGGGCTTCTGGGGACGTTTGGGCTGTGAAGACGGCGCCGCGTGGCTGTCAGCTCCTTCGTCCTTTGGCCTGGGAAAGAGCACCGCGAGGAGGATGGCCGCAACCACTATCCCCGCCACGGCGCCAAGATAGCGCAGTGTCATGTCGAACCTACCCGTCTTGGAACGTGCTCGATCGGCTCAACGCGCGACCGGCGTCTGTAATCCTACCGCACGGCGGCCCGGTGTGAGGCATGCACGCCGCTATCGTTCGTGCGCAACACGCTCCTCGATCGAGCGCGCGTAGGCGAGGTTGTCCGCGAGCCTCGCATCGAGCGGCATCTCGGTTGAGAAATCCTCCATGGACACCCAGCCGTCGTAGCCGACCGTCTTCAGAGCGCGAAAGAGAGCGGTTACGTCCACGACGCCCGTCCGCAAGGGGGAGAAGGACGCACGCCACTCCACGCTGCCGTCGGGCCGCGTCCCGACGGCGTCCCATCGTGCGTTCTTGATATGGACATGGGCCAGATACGGCCCGAGCGACTCCAGGCCGAGCCGGTAGTTCTCAAAGCCCTCGTAGACCATGTTGCCTGCGTCGTGGATGACGCCGACATGAGCCGGATCGAAGCGGGATACGAATGAGGCCGCCGCGCTGGCGCTCGGCAGAATGTTGCCCATGTGCAGCTCGATGAGCGCGCGGACGCCGTAGCGCCCGGCGATATCGGCTACGGTCTCGTACTGGCGGAGCGCGACGTCCCGCGCTACGATGTAGCTGGTCTTCCCATCGTAGCCTGGCACATTCACCCGCAGGTTTCGCACGCCTGCGGCGACGGCTCCGCGCATGGCCGCTTCGACGGCTCCCGGATCGGTGCAGGTAACGTAGGTGCCAAGCGTGGGGATGGCAAGCCCGGCACGATCGGAGATATCCCGCATCCGAGGGGCGTCGGTGACGAACGACGACAGAGGCCAGGTGGCGCGATTGCCTGCCCAGAAACCGGGCCTTCCGTCGGGGGACGGCGCCTGATCGGTGACGCGCCACTCCACGCCGTCATAGCCCGCCTCTTTGAGCTGGACAGCCGTGGTCTCCGGGTCGTAGTCCGGGGTGCTGACGGTGAAGACCGCATAGCGCATGTGGAGCCTCCCTTGCCGTGTCGGTGATATCTCGAGCGGATGCCATCAGGTAGTTCGGCACGCTGTGCGCGTTGGCCTGCCCCGGCGCCGCCGGCGCAGACGGCGCCGACCTAGCAACGTACTCACGCAGAGCTAGCCGCAGAGGATAGCACGCTCAATCGCCCCCTGGAGCGCGTCCAGACCGTCCCGGACGGCATCCTCGCTGATGCAAAGTGGCGGGGCAATCTTGACGCACGCGCCTCCCACTCCGACCGGCGCGAAGAGCATGAGCCCGGCGCGGAAGCACTCCTCAACGATCGCATGAGCCAAATCCGGGTCGGGGTCCGTCGTGCCGGGGCTGACGATCTGAAGTCCCGCAACAAGGCCCTTCCCGTGCACACATCCGATGACACCGGCACGGCGGTCCTGGATGGCTCTGAGGCCGGGCAACAGGATCGCTTCCATGCGGGCGGCATTTTCGACGAGTCCCTCCTCCAGAATCGCTTCGATGCCGGCGAGAGCCGCGCGACAGCACACGGGATTTCCCGAGTGGGTGCTGGTCATGCTGCCCGGCGGATAGAGGTCCATGACGTCGGACCGGCCCAGTACGGCCGAGATCGGCAACGAGCTCGAGATGCCTTTGCCGCACGCAATGAGATCCGGGATGATGCCGTAGTGCTCAAAGCCCCAGAACGTGCCGCAGCGCCCGAAACCGGCCTGCACTTCGTCGAAGATCAGAAGCGCACCGTACCGGTCGCACCAGGATCGAAGCTCGACGGCATACTGGACCGGCAGGAAGTCGGGTCCGGCGCCCTGATAGGTTTCCACCATCACGCCGGCCACGGTCTCGGGCTCTATTCCCTGCTCGCGGAGGGCTCGGAGGAAGCCCTCGAAGCTCGTGTCCGTGACCCGGTATCCGTCCGGGAATGGGATGCGATGAATGTCGGGGTCCAGGTTCACGATCCACCGGTGTCCCTCGCCAAGGGGACCCATCTGCTGAGCGCCCATGGTGCGCCCGTGGAAGCCCTGGAGAAACGCGACTATCCCGATCTTCCGATCACCGCCGACCCGGCGGCCCCAGGTCCGGGCAAGCTTCAGGCAGCACTCGGTGGCCTCGGAACCCGTTGTGAGAAGGAAGCACTTCGTGATCGGGTCGGGCGCCAGTTCCACCAGCCGCTGAGCGAGGGCCGAGCGGACCTCACTGGGGAAGCAGTAGCTGTGGAGCAGTCCCCGTTCGCACTGATCGCGAATGGCCGCGAGTATCTTCGGATGTGCATGTCCGGCGTTGGTCACGAGCACTCCTGAGGACCAGTCGAGCCACATGTTGCCATAGGCGTCGTGGACCTGGATCCCCTCCGCACGATGCCATACGATGGGCGGCTGGCCGGACATGGAACGGGGCTCGTACCGGCGGAGGCGCTCGAGAGTAGGGATCGAGTCGGGGTGAGGGATGGGCGGACTGATGCGCCGATACGGAGTCCGCACTTCCGGTACGAGCGTCGGCGTCAGATCAAAGGGCTTGCCCATGCCTTGTTCTCCGTTTCGGGTGCGGGCTCAGATCGGCCCCGGGTAGATTCGCTGGAACACCGCGTCCGGCCCTTCCGCGGCGCGATGCGGGTCAATGATGGTGATGCCGTCCGAGCCGAAGGATGCGGACACGGCCGGAGCCAGGCCGGACTGCTGGTAGGCGTAGTTCCTGTCCCGCACCTCCCGGGCGGCATGAACGATCGCCACCGTGATGCGCGCTTCTTCCGGAGTAGGATAGGTACCGGCAAGATCGTCGAGGCCGGCTCCGAGGAAGCGCACGCGGCAGGCGGCAAGTATGCCTGCATGGATGCTGTCCGTCCCATAGCCCACATACGTGGCGCCGCCGTCCGGACGGCGCACGTCTCGAGTGAAGTGGTTGTTGGCAGTGCGGGAGCCTCCTCCCACGTGCCAGTAGCGGAAGCCCCGGTACTGCTGATCGCTCTCCACCTTGCCGTCGGTGCCCACGATCTCATGACCCTGGTTGACCGGTCCCTCGAAGTCCGCCGGAGTGATCCAGTTGTTATGGAACGTGACGCTCATTCCATTGTCCCAGTCCACGCGGACCTGGACAGCGTCATAGGCGTTGATACCATCGCGCACCAGGCGCTTCTTCTGGCCCACTGCGGTCAGGCTCACAGGTTTGGCTCCGTAGTAATGGTGGAACAGGTCGGTCCAGTGAGGGCCCACGTAGGTGAACGGATCGCTCTGCTCCGCCCACTGAAACGTGCTCGTGGATACCTGAAGAGGTTCTTCGAGCACCGCCAGACCGTAGAGCGGCTCGCCGATGCGGTGTCGAATATCGTCTCTGATGCGCATATGGTCCGGATCGTAGCGCTTGTGCATGTCCACGCAGACGACGCGTTGAGCCCGGCGCGACGCAGCGATGACGGCATCGGCCTCGGGCACGGTGAGGCACATGGGCTTTTCGACGATGATGTGACAACCGCGACGCAAGCCGGCGAGGACGGCGGCGGTGTGGAGATGATCGGGCGTTGCCACGGCAAGCACGTCGAGGTCGGGGAAGTCTGTAAGAACCTGCTCCCAGGGCGTCTCGCCGCTGAAGGTCCGGGGCGTCGCGCCGGTCAGGTTGCCGTAGACCTCTGCGGCGCGGGCTGCCGACGCCTGTGTGCGCGTAGCGACGGCGACGAGCCGAAAGCGCACATCGGCCAGGGGCCGCGAGAACTCCGCGAGACCGAGTCTGGCAAGGAAACCGGACAGTCCTGCACGTTCGAGATCGGCGTAGGCACGCAGGTGCACGTCGCCGCCGAACATGCCTGCCCCGACCAGCGCGATCGTCATCTCCCGGTCTGCCATGGATTCTCCTCAAGCCACATGATGACCCTGAGCGTGGTCGGCCCGATAAGCGAGTTCGCCTCCGGTCACCGTCGCCACGATCTGCAGGGGGCCATCCTCCGGAATACGGAACAGCGTGAGATCCGCATCGTACCCGACGGCAACACGGCCCTTGTTCGGTAGTCGAAGCGCCCTGGCCGGAACCTCGGTAGCGCCGCCAACGGCTTCCGGGAGGCTGACATCGGTCCAGCGGAGCGCGTTGGCGACGCACGTGTCGAGGAGCCAGGCGGCGCCGGCGAGGTAGGGAGTTCCCGCCAGCGTGATCGAGCCGTCGGGCATCACTTCGAAACGTCCTCCGCCGTAGCGACCCGGCGGGAGCCCGCCGAGCGTCACGGCATCACTGATCCAGGCAACGCGCGAAGGCTGTTTCGCCCTGACGAAGACGCGGGCCTCCGCAGGCTCGAGATGGCGCCCGTCCACGATCATCGTCGCGATCAGCGCATCGCAAGCAAGCTGCTCCCACAGGTAGCTGCCGTGGCGGGGCAGGCGCGCGTGACATCCGTTGCCGATGTGCGTTGAGACGGTTGCGCCTGCCGCCACGGCGTCGCGTATCTGAGCCGGCGTCGCTCCGGTATGGCCGATGGCGACCGTGACGCCGTCCGCAGCCAGCCGCTCGATCAGCGCAAGCGCGCCCGGCAACTCCGGCGCAAGGGTGAACAGACGCACGTTGCCCCGCGCGGCCTCCTGAAGACGGCGGAAGACGTCGTAGTCCGGCACCATGATATGCTCCAGCGGATGGGCGCCTCGCGGACCGTCCTCGGCAGACAGAAACGGGCCCTCCAGATGAATGCCCGTGACGGCGCGTCGGAACCGCGGGTCCCGATCCAGCGCTTCGGCGATCCGGCGCAGGTTCATTTCCATCAGGTCCAGCGCGTCGGTGACCACCGTTGGACATAGCAGAGCCGTTCCATGGGCGGCCAGGTCCGAGACGAGCGCTCCCAGATCGGGCGCAGCGTCGGCTTCCGAACGCCACGAACCGGCGTTGAAATCGTTGCCCCGGTACCCGTTGACCTGCAGATCGTGGAAGCCGGGGGCCAGCCACACGTCGGCGCCTCCCACAGCCGTGGGATCGAGGCCAGGGGTGATGTGAGCGATACGGTCTCCTCGGGTCTCGACCGTTACCTCACTCGCGTCGGCCACCAGCCGCCCGGTCAGCCGCATGGTGCATTCTCCTCACAAAGTGGAGCCGAGGCCGTTGGGCATGTCGGCCGGAAGCCGGTGAGTGCCGTCCTGCGGCGCCAGGAACGGGCGAAGACGAGGGAGCCACTCCTCGTTGGCAGCCGGCGTGAACTGCGCGGAGTTGAGCTCGATACCGTTGATGGTCGGCACGTAGGCCGCGAAGATACCTGCATGGATCGCCGCCAGGCCTGGATTCGTAAGGTCCTGCAATGCGACAGCCATGCCACGGCGATGGGCCCAGGCTGCGGCAACGAGCGCGAAGCTGTGTCCCTTGCAGGTTTTCAGGGCGAAGCCGCTCCAGCCCTGTTCCACGGCTGCAGCCATGGCGCGGGCATCCGTCAATCCCTCATCCAGCAGAACGGGCTTGAGGGCCGCCACGCCCCGCCAGTCGTGAGGTTGCGCAAGAATGTCGCGCCCTGTCGGCTGTTCGATGTACTCCAGGGCGTCGAACGCCTCAGGATCCAGGCCGCGAACGCGCTCCAGGTACTCGACCGCGGCATCCGGACCCGGCGTGGCGCCGTTGGAATCGGCGGTCAGGCGAGGGCGATGCACGCCGAACGAGCGGACGGCCTGAAAGACCTCGACGGTCCGTGCCGCGTCGGCTTCCGCATCTCTCCCCAGGATCTTGAGCTTGAACGCTCGGTAACCTCGGTCCCTCACCCACGGAAGCACCGTGCCGGTCAGGTTGTCGGCTTCGCCCACCACCAGCCAGGCGTCGAACGCGCGCCTCGGCCTGGTACGGATCATGCCGGCGATGGCCTGGCATGCCGTTGCGTCGGCGAACAGGCGGTCGGCCGCGGGCATGGCGCAGGGCTCGTCGTAGAGGGTCATGGAGGGGCGACCCAGGGCGAGACCGGCCGCGTCGTGCGTGGCGGCGTCGAAGGGGCTCAGACACATGGCCCGAGCGAGCGGAGTGGGATCTGCGCCGGCGCCCACACTCAGCGACAGAACTTCTTCGTGGGCTCGCACTCCCAGCTCAAGCGGGTGCGCCGGCTCCCCGCCGCAGATGGACATCAGGTCCCCGGCAATCCGCTCGCAGAGCGCGCGCAGCACGCGGTCGCGATCTTCATGCGTGAGCGATGGTTCGGGCCACGCCCAGAGGTCGCTCAGATACATGGCGCCGCGACCGACAGCCTCCGATGTGCCGATGCGGACCCGAACGGATGCGCGAGCCTCGGTGATCTCGGTGATCGCGCCCGAGCTGATGATCAGCGGGTGCACGAAGGGCCTGTGGTAGAAGGCCACCGATGCCTCAAGGACGCGGCAGTTCATCCTCCCTTCTCCGGATACCGCATGGCTCGGTACTCGCGCGCAAACGCGGCGCCGTCGTAGCCGTCGCACGAGTCCAGTTCGGCCAGCTCCACCCAGCGGTCGCCGTCGAGCCACGACGTGCGGGCGGCGATGGCCCAGCGCTCGGGCTCGAGGAGCTCGTCCATGTCAACGGGCGGCACGTCGGTCTCGCCGGACAGGTAGGGGAGGCAGCACTCGAGCAGTCCGCGATACAGGCTGCCGGCATCGGCTACAAACTGTGTTACCCCGCGCTCGGTTACGATCGTGGCATAGAAAGGTATCCATCCCGCAACCTTTCCCACGACGACGATGCCCGTTCTTCCGTCCGACCACGCGACCTGGACCCGTCGTTGCGGCGTCCCGGCCAGATGGCGCACCGCAACGGCCTTGCCGGCCATGAGACCTGCCAGCTGCGCGTAGGCATGAATGCCGTAGTTGAACTCGTCCACAGCGCAACCGCAGATGACTGTGTGGGGGATCCCACGCTCAGCCTCGGGCTGCGAGAGCCAGGCGCGCGTCTCCGAGCAGAACCTCAGGGACGAACCGCCGGTGATGCGTGCGCCGGCGCGCGCCCAACCCCGAATCGTCGCCACGTCCGCGGGCTTGCCGGCCATGGGCTTGTCGAGAAGGACGGACCTGTCGGCTTCGACGAAGGGACGCGCCTTCTCGACGTGCGTGTCCCAATCACAGCCGTGGATGATGGCGCAATCCACGTCTCGGGCGAGGTCCGTGAGGCTGTCGTAAACGCGCGGTACCGCATGCTCCGCGGCGAAGCGTTCGGCGTAGCCCGAGGGATGCACGCTGCCTCCGTCGTAGACGCCGACGATCTCATGGCCGAGTTCGCGCTCGATCGGTATCCAGTTCTGCGGGTGGGACGTGTCGAGGTCAACGACTCCAATCTTCATCGCATGCCTCCTTCCGTGTGCCCCTCATCCATGCCGATCACCATGCCGTCGCGGACCGGCGCAGTGAACCGGAGCGTGCGGGGACGCACGAGCTCCGGGACGATCTCCGCATCGTTGATACGGACGCGCGGCGCACCACGCCATCCGGCGCGCGTCACGATCTCGAATGTCAAGTCAGTGCATGTCACCGCTTCGGGCAGCGGCGTTACCCTGAGTACGTACCGTTGCTCAGCGACCTGCTCCACGCTGGTGTGCCGCCGCGTGACGTGGTAGCTGATGACCTCGTCGGGATTGGCGCACCAGACCGCGTCGCCGCCCTCGGACAGCACCGTTTCGAACCGCTCGCGGAGATGGGCTTCGGTGCAGTCCTTGTTGGGGTGGACAGCCTGTTCCAGCGGGCAGTGGCAGTAGTCAATGATCCACCCGCCTTCAGCCTGAGCATGACGGATGTTCCGATACGGGTCGTATTCGCTGTAGAACGGCTCGTAGTACTGCTCATGAAGGGGCGTTCGGTTGAGCCAGAACAACTCCTCGCCGGGCCGGTTCAGCGCATCCGTGATGCTCATGGCGCCAAGGTAGCCCAGTCGTCGAGCAGCTTCGAGGACGTGGTCCGCCATGTTCACATTGCTGCCTGGCGAGCAGTAAAGCGGCACGGGTGCGCCGATGGCATCTTCCAGCACCTTCTTTGCTTCGCCCAGCTCCCGCTCGACGTTTTCGGGCGTAACGATCTCGTGCGACCACGAGTGGTTGCCCACGCCCCATCCCCGGGCCAACAGGTCCCGCAAGTCGGCCGGTCCCATGTGGTGGAACCCGTTGTAGGAGGACTGGCCGATCCGACGAGTCTTGCCGATATGTCCGGCGACGGCCTCGACGTGGCCGGGAATGCCGAACTCCTCGTGGTACGGCACGGCGAACCGGTGCAGCTCTTCCAGCGCCTCATCGTACGTGATGGAATAGATCCAGCGCTTGCCGTACTTCCAGGGGCATATGGTCAGAGTCACGCCGACACCTCCAGCAGCGCAGTCAGGGGCTCCAGAGAGCGGAGCGGATCGAGCAGGCCGTCAAGGAAGAACGCGATCCTCTCGTCCGGCGCCACCTTGGAGCGTCCGATAGTTCGGCAGTGCAGCCAGCGCGCCGTCATGAAGACCGGCAGAAGCGCGAGCTCCCTTCGGGAGATCGGGTTCACGAGTGAGTACGCGTCGAGGAACGCACGGGACCGGTCCGGCGCATGACGCCACGTCCGCGTGAGCTTCCGGATGTCGGACGAGGTCACATCTCCATCGCGGGAACCTGCGAAGAAGATGAGTCCGTCGGCTATGTCGCGCACTCGTGGCTGGACGGTGCACCAGTCCAGGTCGTAGATCCCGGCGACGGCGTCGCCGACATAGAGCACGTTCGCCGGATGGAAGTCCCCGTGAATGACGTGGCGCGGCAGGCTGCCGTACACCTGATCGGGCAGTTCCCTCTCGACCCGGGCGACCTGGTCCTGCAGGTAGGCAAGGTCTGCGGCAGTCAGCCGGGCCGGGAGCTCATGGCTCATTTCGCGCAGACCGGCGCGGACCTGCATGGGATCGTCGTAGCGGGGCCACTCCTTCCCCGGCGGCGGCTCGAACGAGGCCGCAGCGAGATGAAAACGGGCGAGCGCTGCGCCGGCAGAGCGAATCTGTTCGATGGAGTTCCGATCGTGCGTGTTGCCGGGGCGGAAAGGAAAGACCTCGAAGGTGTCGCCCGCAACCACCGTCCATCGCAGCCCTGAGCGGGAACGGATCGCGAGCGGCGTCGGCACACCGTGCGCCGCCATGTGCTCCATGAGCCGGTGGTCGAAGGCCACGTAGGCGGGTACGGCGTACTTCGGATTCCTCCGGCGCAGGATGAAAGTCCCCGCCGATGTCTCGACACGGCAGTTGGCATTCGCCGTGCCGCCCGCAGGCACGGGCAGAGCAATGGGCTCACCGATGTCATAGTCCCGCAGGACGCGCTCAACGTCGCCCATCGTGATGGGACGTCGGTCCACGATGGTCGCGCCGGTCGGCGTGACGGGCGCCGTCACATGCCGCCTCCGCACGCATGCAGGAAGTCATCCGTAGCTGCCGTGTAGCCGACCCAGCACTCGATGTAGCGGATCGCCGTCTCCGTATGGACGCGCTTGTCCAGCGTCTCAGGAAACTCGACGGCCAGGGTCGCATCCCGCAGGAGGACGCAGCGATACCCCCTGCTTGCCATGGGCTTCATGGACGCCGGCGAGTCCAGGATGCACAGGTTGGTGCAGAAGCCCGCGTAGATGAGAGTGTCTATGCCTCTCTCGCGAAGCCACGCGTCGAACTGGTCTGTCGCCACGATCATCGTCTCGCCTGCCACCGGTTGGACCGGACCCGCGATGTCGAGATCCTGCCAGCCCTCCCAATCGTTGAAGCCCTCGCCATGCACCCGGTTGGCCCTCTTCGACTGATGATCCGATATGGGCGACCAGCCCCAGGCAGGCTGAGGCGGCTGTTTGGGAATGGGCGGCTGGAGGCGCCGGTACCGGTCGCCGATGCGTTCCGGCTGCACATGAACCACGGCCATTCCTGCCCGGCGAGCGGCAGCAAGGCAGGGCGCGATCCGGGTCGTGATGATCTCCCAGCCCACGGCATGGTTCTGCGGCGAACCCATGTCTACCCAGTACTCCTCAGGAACCGGCGGACCTCCCGGGCAGCCCACATTCCAGCAGTGGAGTTCGACGAACGCCGTGCGCGCAAGATCGAGCCGCCAGACCTCCTCAACGAGCCCCTGTGGGTTCGACGTGGGAACAGCTCTGTAGAAGCGCACGGGCAACGCCATGCCGGCGGTCATTTCCGGTTCGCCTCCGCCACCAACCGGACGATCTCGGCAGCAACCTCGCAGTGTTCGTCGGTGTACTTCTCGCAGATGGTGGACCAGCGCACGAAGCGGGACAGGAAGTCCCGCGCCGTCGGGCACACGGCCGCACCGTAGCGATACTCGCGGGACGCAGGAGGCATAGAGTAAGGGAAGCGCTTTGAGCGCGCGTTCTCGTCCAGGAAGGTCAGTGCGTCGGGCATGAGGTAGTAGCCTGAGATACCCGCGCCGGGCATGCCCGCCTGCGCGCACTGATCGGCGAACTCCTCAGTGGTGCATCGAAACGCTCCCGGCTCGAGGCTGAAGCCGAGCATCCAGCAGGAGTAGACCTCCTGATAGTCGGGTATGGGCAGGGGAACGATGCCGGGTATGTCCGCAAGGAGGCGGGTGATCTTCCGGGCCACCTCATTGCGGCGGCTCACGTTCTGATCCACGATCTCCAGTTGAGCAAGGCAGATGGCTGCCGTACATTGCGGCATGCGGTAGGCGTAGCCCGGTTCCGTATGGAGGCGCCCGAAGTGCGGCTTCTGGACTCCGGCTCGGCTCTGCCCGATGAATCGCAGGCGCTCGATGAAGGCGTCATCGTCGGTCACGACACAGCCCCCGACGTCCGCCCCCATCGTCTTCTCGGAGTCGAACGAGAAGCCCGCGGCGTGTCCCAGCGTTCCTGCGAACCGACCCTTGTAGGTGCTGAACACCGCCTGGCAGACGTCCTCGTAGACCGGTATGCCGTGCCTCGCGGCAAGCTCGTTGATGGGATCCATATCGCAGACGATGCCGGTCTTGTGGACGACAAGAATAGCTCGCGTCCGGTCGGTAATGCACGGCTCGATGGTTTCGGCGCTCAAGTTTACGGTGCCGGGTGCCGCATCGGCGAATACGGGAATGAAGTGCTCCTTGATCAATCCCTGGACCGTTCCGTAGTCGGTCACCGGGCTAACGATGATCTCGTCTCCCGGCTCGCCCTGCAGCGCGGCGGCCAGGACGGCCAGGGCAGGCGTACATCCGGGCGTGGCGATGCAGTTCCGGACGCCGAGCTTCTGAGCGAACGCCCGCTCGAATCGTCCCATCATGTCCACCGTCAGGCCGCTGTCCACGACTTCCTGCAGATACTTCATCGCGTTGGTGCCAATGATCCTTGGGAACGCGTTGGGCAGTCTGCCTGTCAGATGCGCCCACGCCGCGGCACCGTATTTGGCTCGTTCCATGTTGGGTGAGTTCCTTCTCCTGTCTGTAGGTGAGTGCCTGTCCATCAACGAGGCCGTGCACGCCTTGCGTCGGGCCGGGCGCCCGACGGGCTGAGCCGCCCGCGAGGCGCCGACGGCGCGGGCTTCAGGATTCGGACCGAGTAGTCCTCGGTCTCCACGATGATCTCGCCGCGACCGTCGCCGTCCACGTCCGCGATGATCACGCCGCGCACCCCGGCAGGGAAGCGCTTGCGCCAGAGCACGATTCCTTGCCCGCTTCGCTCGTCGAGAGCGACGAGGTCGCCGTTGCCCAGGCCGAGGAGGTAGTTGTCCCTTCCGTCGCCGTCTATGTCGCCGGAGCAGACCTGGACGGCGGGCGAAGCATCCACACCGAGTGGGAGCTTCCATCGGTCCCTGGCCGAGTCCGCGTCCGCCGAATGGAAAACGCCGGCATTTGTGACCATGCCGACATCCCACCGACCGTCTCCCCGTATCCGAGCCATGGCCGAGCCGCAGTAAGACCGCTCATAGATGCCTCCGTACGGCGTCTTGGCCAGGCGAGCGCCCTTCTCGTCGAGTATCTCCAGGTTCTCAAGCCCGGGCGAGAGCACAAGGCGCGTTGCGCCGGACGGACCGAAGGGTCCCACGATCGGCAGCACGTACTTCGATCCATCTCCGCGGCCGGGAATGTCGGTGTACCAGCCATGCGCGACAGTCTGCGACTTGCCGGTCAAGGCGTCCACCAGCATGTGCTTCCCGTGGTTGTCCACGAACAGCATCGTCCGCCCTTCGGAGTTCCGGAAGGCCGCCGCCTGCCTCGGATGCGGGCCTTCCTTCGGATCGAGCCACAGCCGCCCGCCCGCCTCGTCGAAGACCGCCTGGGCGCGCGTGTGCACGCCCGTCACGAGCGGCACGAACAAGCGCATGCGATCGCTCCCGAACGGCACCAGCATCCCGGCAGACCGCACCGGAGGATCGGGAAGCGCGATGCTGACCTTCGGCGTAGCCGGCACTGTCGAGGGCGACGGGTCATACACGTACGCCACGTCCTTATCCCAGTCGGTCGCGCACACATAGCGCTTCCCGCCCGGCCCCATCCACACGGAAGGATAGGACCCGCGCGCCGTCCAGGCGGATCGGAGGCGCCCACTTCGGGCCAGGTCCGGAACGCCACCAACCACAGTCAGGTCGGTACGGCAGATGACGATCTCGCGGCGCCTGGACGCGAGGCACACCAGCGGACCATAGGCCCCGACCTCGGCCTTGCGCGGGGGCTCGGTGATCGTCAGGCCTGGACGCTCGACGAAGGTGGATGCCGAGCTCAGGAGCACCCTGCGCGCGGTCGGCGTCACGGCGAAGGAATCAAAGACCGACTTGCCGTCGGCGATCCGCCAGACCACGTCCTGCTCATCGGCTCCCTGCCTGCGGAGCACGATGCCCGGCCTAGCGCCGGCGACGGCCGCGTACAGAGGAGTGGAGCGACCGGCGTAGAAGCCCGTGTCGAGAGGCAGGCGGTCGCCGGACGCAGCCAGTGTCGCCCTGGGCACGACGGCCACATCCCCAAACGTCCGCCCGTCCACCGCCTGCAGATCGGCGACCGGGGCCGTTCGTCGCGTCGGCTCGGTGCTTGTCACGATCTCATCGCGCCCGTCTCCATCCAGGTCGTAGCAGCCCCAGAAGTAGCGGCCAGGCAGGTCCGCAAGCCGGGCATCCCAGCCTTTGAGCGTGTCGAATACCACTGTGTGCCAGCGGCTGTCGCCTCCTATGTTGAACAGCCCGAGGACGAGCTCGCGCTTTCCGTCGCCGTTCACGTCCGCCAGCGAAGTGACGTTGGGCCGGAGCTCGACGAAGTCGTCGGGCAGGTCCTGCTCGATGAAGCGGGACCAGGCATACTCGAACGCACGGCCCTGCTTGTTGCGGACGATGCCGATGTACTCCTCGACCTGGCACGAGACCATCACCGCGTCGCGGAAGCCGTCGCCGTCTACGTCAACGGCCCTGAGCAAGCCGTAGGGGCGACCGGTTCCCTCGTGCCCCGGGACCGGGTAGTGAATATCGAACTTGATCCGACCCGTCTCCGTATCAATGACTGCAAAGTACGAGGGCTTGCCCGCCAGCAGGATGTCCTCCCGGCCGTCGTTGTCCATGTCTGCGAGGACCGGGTACGGACCGAAGTTGGCCCAGTATGTGTTCGGGTACCGCTGGCGCCAGACCCGCTGAGGAGGGCCGAGCGTGGCGAAGTCGAAAGCCATGCCTTCGATCAGGTTCTGCGGGAAGGCGAACAGACGCCCGCCGGTTGCGCGCCTGGCGAACGTGTATCCCCCCTGGTATGCGTCGCGAGGCGGCGACCAGGTCCAGAGAACCGCGCCCGTCGCCAGGTCCAGGAGCGTATACCCGTTGTTGCCTCCCGTTCCGAGCACCGCCTGTCGGTCCGCCGAGCCGAAATAGAGAACGTCTATCACCGACCCCACGCCGGCCGTGGGCTTCACCCAGACCGGCCTGCCGTCAGCCCTGACGACCTCCAGGCCGCTGCCGAACTGCCGTAGGAACGCCTCGCCGCCGGGGAGGTCTACGGGCCTCACGAAGCCGTAGCCGGGATGGAGACCCCCGTAGCGCCAGACCTCGACAGGAGCAGTTCGGAAAAGGCCCGGAACGTCGGCGCGCCCTGTGTTCTGGGCGTCATGGCGGGCCAGCGGCCAGACACCCGGCGGACGCGTCGGCAGTTGGGCAAAGCACGCACCCCAGCACGCGACCGCCAG
>Ga0163209_1000402_pt1 | contig 18501 bp, 15 predicted proteins | sample Kivu_160m_FD_113538 | JGI IMG/M metagenome (GOLD analysis project Ga0163209, IMG submission 113538) | Freshwater microbial communities from Lake Kivu, Western Province, Rwanda to study Microbial Dark Matter (Phase II) - Kivu_160m | ecosystem: Environmental > Aquatic > Freshwater > Lake ...
CAGAGGAGAATAAGAGTGGAGCGTTAAAAGGTAACGGTAAAGATGCCCGTATCGTCATTCGGTGACGTTTTACGTCTTCTAAGTCTTGAGCCGTAACCATTTGACGATTTACGAAACGGGCTTCGTAACCCTAACCGATAGACTATTTATATTGTTCATGGGTGACCATATGGCCATGATTCATTACAGAGGAGAATAAGGTTATGCAACAAGTGGAGCGAATTATCCAGGTGGAATGCATTACCCATGTCTATCCGGATATGACCAAGGTGCAGATTTGCGGTCTGGACTTTATTGTGAACCGAGGGGAGAGAGTTTCTATCCTGGGCTCGAACGGGTGTGGAAAGACCACTCTGCTCAAACACCTCCTGGGAGTGCTTGTCCCAAAGGATGGGAGCGTGAGGGTCTTTGGAGTGGATCCCGGGAAGGAATTCTCAAAAATCAGAGAGAGGATCGGTGTTGTCATGCAGGATGTGGACGAACAGATCCTCGGCCCAACGGTTTATGATGATATCCTCTTTGCCCCGCTCAATTATGGCATGGAGCAGGCCAAGGCAAAGGGGCTGGCCAAGGATGTGATCGAGAGGTTGAATATGGAGTCCATTAAGGGAAAGATTGTCAATTATTTATCAGGCGGCGAAAAGAAGAAGGTTGCTTTAGCAGGGGCGTTAGTGATGGAGCCAGACCTGCTGATCCTGGATGAGCCTTTCACAGGATTGGATCCCGTGTCCAGGAGAGATTTGATCCGGATTTTGAATGAGTTGAACAAAGAAAAAGGGATCACCTTCATCACCACACTTCACGAAGTCGATCTGGTACCGGAGATGACCGATATTCTTTACCTCATGCATGGACATGGGGATCTCAGCGAACGGGGAAGACCCGATGAAATTTTTGGAAGATTTAAGGATTTGGAAAGTTTTAATCTGGAAGAACCTACCCTGACGAAGCTCTTCAAGGGATTAAAAAAGGAGGGGCTCGATTTTGGAGCCCCCCTCCGTATCGACGAGGCGATTCAATTTATTAAAAGACACTGGGAAGAGACGAAAAAATAAATAGGTTGGTGTCATTGGTCGTATAGTCTATTAGTGTGGTGGACGTATAGTTAGAGACCATGAGACTATCGGACTATTAGACCACGAGACCAATCTTCATGAGCCCCGTACGCCGCACGCGAATGTGACGATGAAGATAGGAAGTCTTCAATTAAATAGCAACTTAGTGCTGGCACCGATGTCAGGGATTACGGATTTTCCTTTTCGGCGCTTGGCAAAGGAGTATGGATGCGGTCTGGTTTTCACAGAGATGGTCAGTGCAGAGGGACTGTTACGTAAAGGGAAGTCGTTTCTAAAAATTGGAGGGGATGAGCATCCCGTTGCGGTTCAGCTCTTTGGCTCGAAACCAGAGGTCTTGGCCGAGGCTGCTAAAATGGCCGAGGCAATGGGGGCCGATACCATTGACATCAATATGGGTTGTCCGGCCGAGCAAGTCGTTAAGACCGGAGCGGGTGCTGACCTGATGCGGTTTCCAAAAAAGGCGAAGGGGATACTCAACGAGGTGAGAAAAGGGGTGGAAATCCCTCTTACGATCAAAATACGCTCCGGATGGGATCATGAGCACATCAATGCCGTTGAGATTTCTAAAATCGCTGAGGACTGCGGTGCAGATGCGATCACCCTTCATCCCCGGACAAGGGTTCAGGGATTTCGAGGCCGGTCAGATTGGAACCTGATCGGAGAGGTGAAGAGGGCGGTCCACATCCCTGTCATTGGAAATGGAGATGTGACCACACATTTTTTAGCAAAGAGGATGTTGGAAGAGACGGGGTGTGATGGGGTCATGATCGGCAGAGGTGCTCTGGGGAACCCCTGGATCTTCAGTCCTCAGCATATGAATTTTTTGGAGAAAGGGTCAACCACCGATCCTTCTCTTGAAGAAAGGCAGAGGGTGATCAGGCATCACTTCTCGCTTCTTAAAGACCATTATGGGGATGAAGGAGTGATGAAAAAGATTCGGAGACATTTAGCGTGGTATACGAAGGGACTTCCTTTAAGTGCCTCCTTTCGTTCAACGTTATCAGGCCTGAAGGAAAAAGAGGTATTATTCGAAGCCATAAAATCTTATTTCGATTCCATTGAGGGAGGAAACCGATGCCAATCGCTCGTCTGGAGGGAAAGCAGATCAACTGCTGGATAGGAAGGGAGGGTCTCTCTGGAGAAAGGGAAGTTGTCCTCTTCATCCATGGGGCAGGGGGAGGGCAATATACATGGAGCTATCAGAAGGGTTTTTTTGAAAGACGATTCAATCCCATCATCATCGAACTTCCCGGCCATGGAGAATCAGGAGGAAAGGGAGAGGAAGAGATCGGAAGGTATGCCGAGTCCGTCCATGCTTTCTTGGGGACCCTGGGTCTCCAAAGGGTCTTTCTCGTTGGCCATTCGATGGGTGGAGCCATTGTCCAGACGTTGGCCTTGATCCATCCGGAGATCATCAAGGGGATTGTGTTGGTAGGAACGGGGGTGAGGTTAAAGGTTTTCCCTATGATTCTAAATGGGATCATGAATCATTTTGAAGAGACTGTTCGGACCATTACCCGGTTTGCCTACTCTCGAAGGACTTCGTCTGATTTGGTGGAGAAGGGTATTTCCGAGATGATGCGATGTCGGCCTGAAGTCCTCTATGGTGACTTTCTGGCCTGTGACCGATTTGATATCATGAAGGAGGTGGAGAAGATTGGTCTTCCGACACTTGTCCTCTGTGGCGATGAAGATGAACTGACGCCTGTGAAATATTCCCAATTCATCCACAGCCGAATCAAAGGTTCAAGATTAGAGATCCTTTCCCATGCCGGCCATATGGTGATGATGGAATCACCTGAGACTTTCAATGAGAAGGTCGGAGAATTTATCCAGCACCTTCCAAAATACACTACAGCTCTGCTGCCGGGATGAAGGGTCAGAGAAGATCTTCCAGGGAGGTTTAATATCCAGATGGAAGGTGCGGGATGAATTGCTAACCCCACTTTTTTTGGAAGTAGTTGAACCAGATGAAATAGAGGAGTTCAAAGGGGATAGGGGATAATGAAGACGAGAAGGATGTCCCAGATATATTTTTTAACATGGGTCAGTTCAGTAAGGGTGACTTGAGTCGTGGAGAGGGACATGATCAAGACAAGGGCCGGCAAGAGGTATCCTTGCAGCAATGTGGCGTAGTTCCCTAAAAAGAGCCCGAAAAGAAATGCGACGAGGAAGATGAGATTGCTATTTTTCAAAAGACGGTTTAGGAAAGAGGTCACGTCTGCCTTTCCTCTTCTCTTGCAACTCTTTCACTTGACCTTTCCCGTCGGTCCATTTCAAGTGGGAAATGGAAACCTTCATTTAAGAATTAAAAGTGCACCGTTTTTTATGGATTTAAAATTTAAAAGTGCACTCCTAAATCGTTTAAAGTTGGCCATGGAACGTGCTTCGAATAATGCCCTAACTCATTACGGCTGAAATCAATTGTTTCCCCCTCCCCCGCTGGCGGGAGAGGGTTGGGGTGAGGGTGGCACAGAATATTACCCCCTCACCTTTCTCCTCTCCCCCTGGGGAGAGGAGATTAGAAAGGGTGCATTTTGAAAGTTTAAAGAGTGCACTTTTAAAGTTTAGCTAACAGTGAGAAAGGGAAACCGCAGAACGAACGAGTTCACAATGGAAGAAAACAGTGGCAAGAATCGTCCCATGAGACGTTGGCTGGCAGTCTCTCTTTTCGCTCCGAGGGAATTCGAAGAGGGAATTTCAAACTTCTTAATAGAGCAAGGGGCAGGAGGGGTGGAGGAGCTCGAGGAAGATTTTAAAGGGAAAAGATTGAAGGCCTATGTCCCAAAAGATGGAAAGGAGAAGAAAGTCCTTCGCGCTCTCCATCGGTATCTGAAATCCCTCCGGAGTCTTAATCCTGAAATAAACGACACCCAAATCGAGACCACCACCCTTTTCGAACAAGACTGGGGCGAGAATTGGAAGAGATTCTTTAAACCCCTACGGGTGACATCGAGGCTTGTGGTAAAACCACCCTGGGCGCGGACACGACTGCAGAGGGGCCAGATGCTCATCCATATCACTCCCGGGATGGCCTTTGGTACGGGAACACATGCAACGACCAAACTGAGCATCCGGGCTTTAGAGGCAAGTCTCAAGACAAAGGGGCTTTCAGTTCTTGATGTAGGAACAGGTTCAGGGATTCTTTCAATCGCCGCTGCCAGACTCGGTGCCGAAGAGGTCTTAGGTCTGGACATCGACGGTGCAGCGGTTGAGAATGCCCAAGAGAACGTGGCAAAAAATCATGTTGGGAATAGGGTCAAGATTAAAAAAGGAAGGATCGGGGATGTTCGGGAAAGGTTTGACGTGGTGGTGGCCAATATCGACCTCAGGAGTTTGAAGAGGATGAGGAATCCTCTGCTTCACCATCTCAAGAACCGTGGGATTCTCATCCTCTCAGGAGTATTGGAAGGAGGAATAGAGAGGCTCCGTCAACATTACTTTGAGACAGGAGATTTTCAATCCGCCAAGACAACTCAGGAGGAGGGATGGTCCTGCCTCATCCTCAAAAAAGGGTAGGGTTGAGATGGAAATGGAATTCAGATCGGGTCTTCTGTCTTTCGTTGAACATTGAGGGGCTGGTTATCGCTAAGAAGTTGTAGAAATATTCGGGAGCAGGTTGGGCAAGGACATCTTCAAAGTTTTACAATTGCGGATCATTTGAGAAGATATGGGTAACGAGACGCCGTAACTCATTGATTGTATCGAACCTTTCGATCTCTCCTGATTGACACAAAAGATGTACCGCTGTAAAACTTTTCCAATATCCCCGCCCAACCTATTGACTTAAGGCTATTCTTTCACACCTTCTAAGCGATTAACGTCTTTCGGAGGTGATGTGATGCCAAGGTTTTATGTCCCAGAACCGCGGATCGAAAAAGGGATGTTGAAGATCGAAGGGGAAGAGGTGCGACATATTCGGAAGGTTCTTCGCCTGAAGAGAGGGGATGGGATCGTGGTCTTCAATGGTTCCGGAAAGGAGTACGAGGGTGCGATTATTGAAGAGGGACCCTCCTCCGTCGTCATCATGATTCAGAACATTTTTTCTTCCAAAACAGAATCTCAGTTAGAGATCACCTTGGCCCAAAGCCTACTCAAAGGGGATAAAATGGATTATCTGATTCAGAAGGCGACTGAGCTGGGGGTTAAAGAAATGATCCCTTTTTTTTCCTCTCGCTCTGTTCCATTAATAGAAAAATCGAGGAGACCCAAACGCTATTACCGATGGCAAAGAATTGCCGTCGAGGCCTCGAAACAATGTGGAAGGGGAGTGGTTCTAAAAATCGAACCCCTCCAAGAGTATTTTCAAATTCTCAAAGCTGCTTCCCCAGACTCCCTTCGTCTCATCCTTTGGGAAAGGGAAGGAGTGAGGTTGAAAGAGGCTTTGGAGAGATCAAAGGAGAAGACGAAAATCTTCTCCATCATCGGACCGGAAGGAGGGCTGAGCGAAGAGGAGGTTGACCAGGCCAAAAGAAATGGATTTACCCCGGTCACTTTGGGCAGGAGGATATTGAGGTCTGAAACGGCAAGTCTCTTCCTCGTGAGCATCCTTCAATATGAGTGGGGCGATATGGGGTAAAAAAAGGGGCCAATTCCCTTTTTTGGAATGGCCCCAGACAAGAAAGGAGGGGTATGAAGAGAGGTGTCTAAGCTGCCTTTTTTTCCAAATTGTCGACAAACTCCTTGTAAGTCTTACATTCCTGAAGCAGTTTACACTTTCTTCGGCATACCTCAATGTGAATCTTTGGACTCCCTTTCCTTTTATCACAGATAAGATAACTCATCCTAATATCTCCCTTCCAGACCGAGAAGTTTAAGTTCTATATGTTGATTGAGACATATCTTAGAATACAAAATATAGAATGTCAAGAAAAAAATTAAAATTTATATAAAATTATTTACCTTAAATTTCAATAAGTTACATTTTTAAAGGAAAGTAAAATCACAATTTTTTAAATCATCTCAATGAAATTTAAGGGATATGCCCGCTTTTTACTCTTGCTCTGAAAGGTTGGAGAGATCAGGGTGAAGGAGGAGGGAACGCTTCTCATATGCGGATTTATTCAAATCGGCCTAAGGTCTTCTTGAAAAGTCCTCTTTCTAAATAGAGGAGAATCTATTGGACAATCTGAGGGGTATCAAGACGAACTCTTTAAAGAACACAAAACCTCTCAAGAATGAAACCGAGGGCCACAATCGATAATAGGATGATGGGAATCGTTAAAGGCCTTTTTTATGATCGGAATCATGAGCAATCCATTTCTCCTCGAATAAAAAAATAGGGCAATGGAAAATGCCCTATTTCGAAAGCAAAGTGCCGGGTCGCGGAATCGAACCACGCACACGAGGATTTTCAGTCCTCTGCTCTACCGACTGAGCTAACCCGGCATCCTGAGTAATTAAGAATTTTATATTACAACCTCTCCGATGTGTCAAGAGTTAGTTTGAGATTTTTTAGTTTTAAATTTCTGAAACACCATAAAAATCTCTGGTTACCCCGATTAGGGAACCGATTGCACCAATGGGACCCTAAAAATTATAGGAGATTCCTCCAAAAAAATTCCGCTCCGGTGAAGGATAATAATTGGGGCGTCCAAGGAAGTCGAGAACCCCATATTCTGCATATTTGCGGCTGGTGAGATTATTGACACCGCAAAAAGCCTTCAACCCTTTCCAAGAGTAAGAAAGTTTCGCATCCAGGGTGTAGTATCCGTCCAGTCGCTCGACCTGATTGGCCCAGTCACTGATGAAACGGCGAGACCCCACCATCGTTGCCGTTGTAGTGAAAAGAAATCCTCTTCCGAAATCGACCTCCGTTCCGATCGATCCTTTATGTCTCGGCACTCCGGGAATGTCGTTTCCTGAAAAAGGATCGCTTCGAAGAATGGGTCTGATATAACCATAATTTACCCACGCCAAAAGCCACGGAAACGGCCTTAGTTTTGCCCCCACTTCTATTCCCTGACGCCGGGTTTTGGGTAGGTTTTCATTGGAGAATGTGAAGGGATTGTAAAAAATCTCATTTTCCATATCAACCCAGAAGAGGGTCAGGTTCGCCTCTATCTGATCGGTAAAGGTGTGGCGAATCCCCGCTTCGTAATGGTGCCCGGACTGAGGTTTCATGGCAGGGTTGACCTGAACCCGAATCACCTCAAAGGTATCAGATGATAGGATAAATTGAATCAATTCGTCAGAGACAGGGAACCGAAAACTTCGTTTTACACTAAAGAAAGCAGAGGATTTTTTGTTGAAAACGTAATCCAGGCCGATATTCCAAGCGGGTTCCCGGTCTCTTGCGCTATCTTTTGATCTCGGCACATCCTGAGAGATGTCGAAGGTCACCCATTCTTGCCGGTAACCCAGGGATAAGATCAGGTTCTCAAGAATTGAAAACTCGTCTAACAGATAGAGACCCGTCGATCTTTTTGTCACCTCCGATCGATTCGGTCCTGAGAAGGCCGACTCTGAGAAGACATCTAAATTCGATCTGTAGAAATCCAATCCAAAGGTCAGCTTATTGGGGAAGATCCATAGCGGGTTTTCAAAAATGTATTTTGGAGTAAATCCCCATGTGTTGACATTCCTTTTGTCTTCAAACGAGAAAGAAAGGAAGGAATCGGCCACCTCTCGATGTCTGTAAGAAAGGGCAGCTTCGATCCGGCCGAAATTCCAGAGTTTGGCTTTCATTCCAAGAGCCGCATAACCATCATCCGTTTCGGCCTTATCGTTGGGGTTGCGGGCGGAACGCCTGTCGAGTTTGTAGATATTTTTAAGAAGGGCCCCGGGCAACCCGGTGTCATCTTGATGTAAACTTCCGCTGAGGTCGAACCGGATGTTCTCGCTCATTTCATAAATCAATTTCCCTCCAGCATCTTTCGCTCTCAAAAAACCATTCTCACGATATCCTTCTGTGGAGTGGTAACCTGCGTTAAGGATGGCAGAGAGGGGACCCCATTTCCCACCCACCGAAGCGCTTTCTCTATGATAGTGGTAGCTTCCAACCACCCCCTCCACTTTGGCAGAGAGGGGTTTTTCAGGTCTTTTTGTAATGATGTTAATCACCCCTCCTACCGCATTGTCACCATAGAGAACACTGCCAGCCCCCCTGACGATTTCAATCCGTTCCACCTGATCAAGGGAAATCTGAGTCCAGTCCACGCCGCTGAGATCAATCTCATTGACCCTTCTCCCATCCACCAACACAAGAGTGTTGAGAGCCGCTGTTTCTCCAAACCCCCTGATATCCACGGAAGCGGACTTCCCGGTTCCGATAAAATCCCGCACCACCACTCCAACTTCATCTCTTACCATATCGATAACCGTTTGGGCATTTGATTGGGCAATTTCCTCTTTAGAGATAACGGTCACGTTGGCAGGGATTTTCCTTATTTCCTGGATATCACGGGTTGCGGTGACGACCACCTCCTCAAGTGTCACCTCCTTTTCTTGCGCAAAGAGACAGAGTGGAAACAAAACCGACAGGATTAAAGATGAAAAGATAGAAATGAAATGTTTCATAACAACCTCCCCGGCCCATCAAGGGGCCTTCAAATGGTTTCGACCGAGGAGAAGGGTCCAAAAAAAATCCCCAAGCCCTCGCATTGAAGACTGGGGATTTTACCCGCATACACCCTTCACAGTCTTATCCTCGAAGACCTCTCCGTGAAGGATATCCAGGCAGGTTTTCTGACTCTCCCGACCTTAACTTGCCTTCCCATCCTGAGCTTGTCGAAGGACAGTGGCTTCCTTGTTAAGGCATTTATCCCGCCATTTGAAAAATTGAATAGCGGGATCGGGACTACAGCGGCGGGTCCGTCCCCGATTTTCTCCGTCTAAACGAAGAGCACGGGGTTCCCTTCACCTGGATATCACTTTTTGCAACCAGTTCTATTTAACAAATCCTAAAATGGGTTGTCAAGTTCATTTCTCGAGAGCTCTGAAAAACTACTTTTCGCTCTCTGATTACGAAGATTTCAAAAAATGATTTCACAGATTTTTCTTTATTTTTCAATGCATTTCTAATCGGTGTAATCGTTCCATAATCGGTGTGATCAGAGATTTCTGGACTTTTTCAGAAATCTCTTCCCTCTTTCTCAAAAGGGGATCGAGGGATATTGTGGAAATCTGTTCTGAAGACCCATCGTTGTCACAGTTCGCCGATGACATCACACCCTCTCACATTGGAGATATAAACATTTTATCCGAATCGGTCACTTCAGCTTTGGGAACTCTGCTTCATTGAAGATCTCGTCCCGGAGTCCTGAATTCACTTTATAATTGGAATAGGCAATCTTTACCTTCCCGGTTATTCTTTTTGGCCTCTGGCCAAAGGAACCAAATTCCTTCATTCCATTTGGCTCGACAGAGGGAATGTCAAGGTGAAGTTCAATGTGCGCGGGAAGTTCGAAATTGGCGAATTCGCCATATCCGATGACGGCTCGGAGGGTCCTCCCTTCGGATGGCGATGTGCTGATCTCTCTGATCAGATTGCGTTCGGTATCGATCGTTAAAACAAACCCCTGTGGATGTCTATTCGTTTCCGTAGGGGTGAGCCTCAGTCTGACTGCTCCTCTGCCCTCATAGTTCAAGCGTTCCAGAAGTCTGACATCGAAATCTTTTTTCTTAAAAAGAGAGGGATTGAAATAACCACCCTCCTTGGGGAAAAAGAAGACATTTCTCGAGTCGACCTTCATTTTGTCAGGAGCTTTATAATAAAGGGTCGCTTGCATGTTCGGGGCCTTAAGGGCCTCGATATCAAAGTGCACGTTCACATCAACCCTGTAATCCTTCAATCCGGAATATTTTTTCTCTAACGAATCCAGGTAACGGGAGGGATCCTCCTGAGCCCGAACGAACTCAGGTGAAAAGAGAAAGAGAAGCAAGAAGAGACAACAGGCCTTTTTCAACTCGTGATATCCTTTTTGTTGAAAGCGACAAAAGCGATTAGAAACAAGCCGATATTGTGGAGACCGAGAATGATGGCTGATCTCGCTATCTCCTGCCAGGGTATCGGATCGTCGAGAAACCGTTGCCAGAAGATCATATACGTCGTGAAGAGATAGGGACTGAGGGCCCGGAAGAAGTCAAAGGGGAAATTTCCGAGAAGAAAAAAGACCACTACCACAGCCATCGTGCCGATGATTGGGCCGATGGAGTTTTCCGCCAGGGTCGAGAAGAGAAAAGCCATTGAAGCGACGACGGTCATGGACCAGATGGCGGCTGCGAAGGCGAGAAGCATTCTGACCGGAATTTCAGCTTCGGGAATAAAGACGATACGAAACCTGGTGGCATAATTCATGATCAAGTCACCACTCCCAAAAAGGGCAAGTCCCAGGAAGATGGACATACAAGCCAGAAAGAGCACAATGGCCGTGGTGTAAAAAAGTGATGTCAGGTATTTGACCGTAATGATTTTGCTTCGCGAAGGAGGTCGGATCAAGAGAAGTCTCACGGTCCCCGAAGTGGATTCGCTTGAGACAATGTCTCCAGCCACCAGGGTGATCAGAAAAGGGATGTGGATGTGAAGGCTATTCATAATAAACGCCGTCACAAACCAACCGTTCAATAAATTTCCAAAGATGAGGAAGTCTTTCTGCAGTGATCTCATCATTCGAATCATGATCTCATCCGCACTCAGTTTCATAACGATTTCCGTCAAAATGACGATCAAGGCAATGAAACCAAAAGCGATGTACGTTCGCCATCGACTAAACGTTTTAAATATCTCAAGCCAGAGGAGTTTCATATCTCAGATGTTCCTTCTGTGATCTTGAGAAAAAAATCTTCAAGTGTCCGATGGGGAGAGAAGGACGAAACCCCGATGTGATGGGTTACAAGAAGCCGATTGAGCTCGGAAGAGTGGCCTGGTTCGACACGCACCTTGATCTTCCCATTCTGTGCTGAAAGGACTTTAACCCAAGGAAGTTTCGCGATGAGTTCGGTCGCTGATTCGAGAGGTAAAACTTCGATCGAATATTCCGTTGCTTCTTTGCCAAGGAGCTCGGAAACAGATCCCTGCGCAATCAGCTCACCTCGATTGATCACAGCCATCCTCGTGGCAACCAATTCCACTTCAGAAAGGAGATGGGAAGAAAGGAAAATGGTCATTTCACGATCATGCGAAAGCCTTCGGATGAGTTCTCTGACTTCCTTCGTTCCTTGGGGGTCGAGTCCCGTCGTCGGTTCATCAAGGATGATCAGTTCGGGTTTGGTCAGCAGGGCCTGAGCGATTCCAAGCCTTTGCTTCATCCCATGTGAAAAAGTCTTAACCTTTTCGAAGGCGCGGGCTTTCAAACCAACCACCTCAAGGGTCTCCATGATCTTCTCTTTTTCGATTCGACGAGTCATTGAACCGAGAATCTCCAGATTCTTGTAAGCCGAAAGGTAGAGGTAGAAGTCCGGTTTCTCCACGATTCCGCAGACCCGTGAAAGGACAGCGCTGCGGTTTTTATGAAGATCCATGCCGAACATTTCGATCGAACCGGCGGTCGGCATGAGGAGCGTGAGGATCATTCGGATGGTCGTGCTTTTACCCGCCCCGTTCGGCCCGAGGAAACAGAAGACATCATCACGGTGGACTTCAAGGTTTAAGTCCCTGGCAGCCCAGCGCTTACCAAATTTCTTACTCAAACCATGGGTTCGCAGGACAACTTCTTTTTGAAGAGAATCTTTCATCTCCTCGACCACCCGATTTTCCAGTACCATCGTGTCAATCAGTCCGGATGGAAACGAATTCCAATCTCAAAAGTGTTATCACTGAATTCCTTAGGGATGGGGGGCAAAGGTCCCGCTTTCTTGATCGCTCGCATCGCCATCTGGTCATAAAGAGTATTTCCTGATCTTTTTTCAAACCATGTTTTTTGGATTTTCCCTTCCCTATCAATGATGACGACGATAATGGTCTCCAAGTCCGTTTTTCCCTTTGGAAGGTTTTCAGGAAGAGTCCATTCCTCTTTGATTTTTGCCCATATCAGACTGTAGTATTGGTCCAGTTTGGAGTCCCAGAGAGAAAAGCCTTGGGAGGAGGAACCCCAAGGCGCTCCCCCTGTTTGAGGCCTGCCAGACCCCGGTCCCGTTCCGGCTCCTGCCCCTGGTCCTGTTCCTGATCCCGAACCTGATGGAGGTGAACTCCCGGTGGATGGACCGATCGGTTCCTGAGGTGGACGAGACGATTCTTGTCCCGCTCGCGTCTTCTTCTCCGTTCCTCCACGACGGGCCACTCTCTTTTGAATTTCATCGAGGGCTACCTTTTTATGAATATCCTCAATGGCCTCTTGAAGGGACTTGTGAGAACCTTTTTCTTTTTCAGCGATGTCTCCTTTTTTAGAGGGCTTTATACCCACAGCCGTCTCATCCCGTGTCAACCGCTCATCCGGTTTTTGTTTTGTCCTCGCTTCATGGACCTCCCTCTTTTCAGGTTTTTCCAAGTTTTTCTGGGGCGGTTTTAAACTTTCAATAGTTTTATTCCTTTTGGGACCCTCTTCCGGTTTCAATTTTTCGGCTGCAGGGGGAGGGACTCCTTCCTGAGGTCCAGGGGTGCCTGGAGTCCCCAGACCTGGGGCACCTTGCGGAGTTCCAGGTCCCGGTAAGGAGTAAGGTCGGAGAGTCACATGATAGACACGTTGTCCTTGATGGATCGCAGGCTTCAGTGTAAGGGTGACCAGGGTGAGAAGGGCAATATGGATTAACAATGAAAAAAAACCTGTCTTCAGCAATCCGGTCGATTCAGATCGAAATGAATCTACTAAAACACGGGGTGGTTCCCTCTTTTCTTGTAATTCCTTCATTTTTTCAGTTCTATTCCCAAACCTGGATTCTTTACACCTAATCGTGTTAAGACATCCATCACCTGCATCACCGCATCATATTTGACATTCTTATCCCCGTTGATAATCACGGAGGCATCGGGTTTGCTCCTCACCATTGCCCTCAGTTTATATTTCAACGCATCTAAGTCAAGTTTCACATCTTCCAGATAAACTTCACCATGAGCGTTAATGGTGATAATGATGTCTCGCTGTGTCTCCTCAGATTTTGATACCTTGGGCAGTTGCACCTTCATGCTGGATTGGTAGATGAAGGGAGTAGCGATCATAAAAATGATTAATAAAACCAGAACCACATCGGTAAATGGGGTGATATTGATCTCTGCCATTAATTTGGGCTTTTTCATTCTTTTCTTCATATGCGTTCATTTCCTACCGATCCAATCGATTAATTCGGAGGCGCTTAATTCCATGTCATTTATAAAATATTCCACTTTTTTAGCAAAATAATTGAATGCAATGACCGCGGGGATTGCAACAAAGAGGCCTGCTGCCGTGCAGACCAGTGCCTCTGCGACGCCTCCGATGACAATACTCATCCCACCCGTTCCGGCCGCAGCAATATCATGAAATGCCCGGATGATCCCCAGAACCGTCCCAAAAAGGCCGATGTAGACAGCCGTGTTCCCAATGGTTCCTACGATGCTGGTGTAGCGTTCTAATTTTGTGGTTTCGACCGTGATCTCTCGCTCCATTGCATTGGATATCTGCCTCTCAGGATGACCGAGGAGCTCAAGGCCAGAAAAGATCACGTTAGAGAAAGGGGAATCCGTGTCTTTGCAGATTTCCATCGCCCTTTCCACATCACCACTTTTTAATACCTTTTTCAATCTTGTCATAAATTCGACTCTATTGGTTTTAGACATTTTTCGATAAAAAAAGATCCTTTCCAGGAGAACCGTCACAGATAAAAGGGAGCAGAATAACAATATATACATCGTGAATCCACCGGTTTGGAATATTTCCCAGATCGTCTTTCCTGCAAACATTTAACCTTCCTCCTTCAAAAATAGCCCATTCTCTCCAATCACGGCTTTGTGAAGCCCTCTTTGATAATAAATATCGCTCATCTATCCGAATTTGGCAAGAATTATTACGGACGGCACTATTTTTTTCAATTTAAGATGGATTGATGAATCTTTGAGCTTCTTCTAAGGAGGGGATTCCCCTTCTTCCTCCGAGATCGCGACATTTGAGCGCTGCCACCCCATTGGCGAATCTCAGGATTTCTGTGACCTCCCAATTCTGGAGGAGGCCGTAGATGAATCCTGCATGGAAGACATCGCCTGCACCGGTCGTATCAACCGTCCTTACCTCAAATCCTTTGACCCGAAGCATTTCCCCATCTACCAGGGCAATGGCTCCCTCCGGGCCCAATGTGGCGCATAGAAATCCGGGGGTCTGCTTCTGAAGTTCCATAAGGGCCTTTTCACGGTCCACAATTCCAGTGAAGAGAGTGGAAAAACGGGAAGAAGTGATGATGAAATCGATTCCTCTAATCAACTCAGGGGTGAGAGGTTCTATTTTATCGAGATCGATGACTGTAGGAATTCCTTCCTCCTTTGCCCATTTCGCAGACTGTATGGCAGCCTGGATATCGTGTCCGTCCAAGTGCAGAAGCTTGCCAGAGCAGATTTCCTCTTCTCGGAGCTCTCCTTCACGATACATCAGTCGTTCATCCCGATCCCAGAGGATTGTCCGCCCACCCGTCATGGCATCCACGATAATCATGGCAAACTGATTTGTGGCATTGGGTTCAACGGTTATTGAGGAGACATCGACTCCTTCCTGGCGAATGGAATGGAGAGAGAAATGGCCCAGTTCGTCCCCTCCGACTTTTCCGATATACTTTGTTTTCACCCCCCATCGACTCAGAGCCACCATGGCAGTGGCCACTTGACCTCCCCCCTGTTTTGAAAACCGGAGAATCTTCATCTTCGAATCAAGAGCGGGAAATTCAGGAACCACGCTGAGGAAATCAACGGAGTTGAGACCCATCCCCACGACCTCAAAAGGCTTACCTTTTGGAAAAGAAAGATCGAATCGCATCATCTTTTTTTACAAACTTTTGAGGTTTTTTTCAAGGCTTAGACGAAAAGTAAGAGGAAGAATCTGATTGACATTTCCAGTCGGCAGTTATAACCTTTCCTCGGATTACTAATCCGCTTATAACTGTATGGCATTGAAGACTAAATCCCTCCTTCCTCCCTTTTATACGAAAGGGAGGCATTCCCCTCTTTGTAAAAGAGGGGTTAGGGCAGATTTGCGGAGGAATATGGCTAATCAATGATGGACTCTTTAGGAAGAACCCTCAGGGTAGCATCCTTCGTTTATGCACCAGAGAATATGAAAACGGGTTGCAGAGGAACTGAACCTCATTTCTGTAGCAAGGGATGGGTTTTTTTGTAGAGAAGCAGTGAAGCTCCCCGGCCACAGGCCGGGGCTTCCCGGCAATGTAATATCATTTTATATTGTGCCCCTTGACCCCGCGCACAGCGCGGGGCTTACGGGGCACGTTTCGGTCAAATTGCCTGGGAAGAAATTTTTCTTGCACGAAATTTATGAAAGGAGGGGGCACGATGGAAAAGAGAGTCGATCTTAAGAAGGCATTATTTTCAATCGTCGTTATCATTGGATTATTCTCTCTAACAGATGCCTATGGGGCAGCAGATCCGCAGATGGCTGCCGGGGGATATCACACCCTTGTGATCAAGAAGGATGGGAGCCTCTGGGCCTGGGGTCAGAATAGGCTCGGCCAGCTTGGGGACGGCACGACTGTGAACCGGCCTTTACCCGTTCGGATTGGGATGGAGCCGGAATGGGCCGCCGTTGCAGCAGGACGTCACCACACGGTAGCACTGAAGAAGGATGGGAGCCTCTGGACCTGGGGGTATAACAATCATGGCCAGTTGGGGGACGGCACAAAGGTCGATAGATATTCACCTTTTCGGGTGGGGTCGGCGACAGATTGGACAGCGGTTTCAGCGGGGGATTATTATACGTTTGCCCTGAAGACGGAAGGGAGCCTCTGGGCCTGGGGATATAATTATGATGGCCAGTTAGCAGATGGCACTACGACTGATAGATCTTCACCCGTGCAGATCGGGACAGCAACGGATTGGGATGCCATTGCGGCAGGCGGATATCACTTAATCGCCTTGAAGACGGATGGGAGCCTCTGGATTTGGGGATATAATGGTGATGGTCAGGTGGGAGATGGGACGAAGGTTAATAGGACTGCACCCGTGCAGATCGGGACAGAGACGGACTGGGCTGCTGTTTCAGGAGGGCGCTATTATACGTTTGCCCTGAAGACGGATGGGAGCCTCTGGGCCTGGGGATACAATGTTGATGGCCAGTTAGCGGACGGTACAACGGTTAGTAAAACTTTACCTGTTCAGATCGGGACAGCCACAGACTGGGATGCCATTGCGGCAGGGGGATATCATTTGATTGCCTTGAAGACGGATGGGAGTCTCTGGGCCTGGGGATGGAATGGTTATGGTCAGGTGGGAGATGGGACGAAGACTACTAAGAGTGCACCCGTCCAAATCGGGACGGAGACGGACTGGAGTGCCATTTCAGGAGGAGGCTATCATACGGTAACCCTGAAGAGGGATGGGGGCCTCTGGGCATGGGGGAATAATGAGTGGGGCCAGGTGGGAGACAGCACGACTCGATACAGGGATAGCAAGGGCGAGATCGGGGGACCCCCGGACTGGGTTGCAATTTCAGCGGGAGATGTTACTACGCTTGCCCTGAAGAGGGACGGGAGTCTCTGGGCGTGGGGATATAACTATGATGGCCAGTTAGCGGACGGCACAACGGTTGATAAATATTCACCTGTTCGGATCGGGACAGCCACAGACTGGGATGCCATTGCAGCAGGGGGATATCATTTGATTGCCTTGAAGACGGATGGGAGTCTCTTGGCCTGGGGATGGAATTATTATGGCCAGGTGGGAGATGAAACGAATGTTAACAAACATGCACCCGTGCAGATTGGGACAGCGACGGACTGGGGTGCCATTGCAGGAGGACTCCGTCATACGGTAGCCCTTAAAACGGATGGGAGCCTCTATGCCTGGGGGCGTAACAATCATGGCCAGTTGGGAGACGGCACTAACGTTGACAAAAATTCACCTATTCAGATCGGGACAGCGACAGATTGGGCTGCGATTTCAGCGGGAGATTATTATACGTTTGCCCTGAAGACGGATGGGAGCCTTTGGGCCTGGGGATATAACTATGATGGCCAGTTAGCGGATGGTACAACGACTGATAGGTATTCGCCCGTGCAAATCGGGACAGCGACGGATTGGGGTAGCATTGCAGCAGGACGTTATCATTTAATCGCCTTGAAGACGGATGGGAGCCTCTGGGCCTGGGGATGGAATTATTATGGCCAGGTGGGAGATGGGACGAATGCTAATAAGAATGCGCCCAAACAGATCGGGACAGAGACGGACTGGAGTGCCATTGCAGGAGGACTCCGTCATACGGTTGCCCTGAAGAGGGACGGGAGCGTCTGGGGCTGGGGATATAACGAATATGGCCAATTAGGGGATGGCACAACGGTTGACAAGAATTCGCCGGTCCAAACAGGCACGGGTCCCTACCAGGACATCGTTGGCGGTCTGTATTATACGGTGGCCTTGAAACCAGAAGGGAGCCTCTGGGCGTGGGGAGATAACTATTATGGCCAACTGGGCCAGGGCACTGCTGTGAATAACAGGAATGAGCCGTTTATGGCGATGGGCGTGGGGATCGTCAATCTCCAGGGACCTCCTGATGGGCATTCATTCTTTGGCTGTTCCTACTACAATCCTCCGGTCTTCGGATGGAATGCAGCTGGACCCTTTAAAGGTTTTGATGTACTCTTTTCGCTGGATAGCGGGTTCGGGACTTTTCTGAAGATGAAGTCCTCCGGGGCAACGACCGAACTGGTGATGAAGGCGTCGAGTTGGAAGAAGCTCTTGCTCTTGCCCGGAGTGGGAGGGGGGACGGTCTACTGGAAAGTGATCGGGACGAGGCCGGATAAGACGACCGAGCAGAGTGAGGTTCGGTCGATCGTCGTCGTTCCTGCGCAGGCTGTGGAGATGGCTTCGATTTTCTCTACTCGCAAAAGTACCATTCCAGAGTTATTGTGGCGGAACAACTGCAATAAGAAGTTTAAGGTCTGGTTTGGGAGTGACAGCAGCTTTACAAAGAAGAGCATTCTCTCTTTCACTGTGACCAGTCCGATGGACAATGGGGGAGGGTTTGAGAAGCAGCTTACTTCGAGTCAGTGGACAGGAATCAGGAAGTTAGTGAATGACGTGAGTGGTTCAACGATCTACTGGAAGGTGGAGTCTTGGGATGGGTTGAATCGGCGTGCCGAGACAGATGTGATGAGCTTTGTGTTGACGGATTGAGGTGTGTCCGTTTGATTTGTTCACAAAAGGGGCAGAGTTTGTGTGCCCCTTTTTGTTTCCTTACGGACATCGCATTAGAAATCTTTATGGAGTGTAGCCCTTTATGGGCGTAAAAACGACGGGCATAAAGCCCTCCACTACAAACTTAAACTCCTGAGAATCTCAATTATTTTATTACGGGGATCG
>Ga0163209_1000403_pt1 | contig 18461 bp, 20 predicted proteins | sample Kivu_160m_FD_113538 | JGI IMG/M metagenome (GOLD analysis project Ga0163209, IMG submission 113538) | Freshwater microbial communities from Lake Kivu, Western Province, Rwanda to study Microbial Dark Matter (Phase II) - Kivu_160m | ecosystem: Environmental > Aquatic > Freshwater > Lake ...
CAGCACCTGAGCGGTATAGCAACGCAAACTTCTGTATTTGTTGATGCAGTCCGGGGACTTCCCGTCAAAATACTGGATACGCGCAAAACCCTGCCCGGACTGCGTGTGCTGGAAAAGTATGCAGTATCCGTTGGCGGCGGCAGCAACCACCGCATGAGTCTGGGGGATATGGTGCTTATCAAAGACAACCACATAGCCATCCTGCGTCGGCAAGGCCTCAGTATTGCCGAAATCGTCCGTCAGGCGCGAAATAAAACACCACAAAACATTAAAATCGAGATGGAAACCTCTAATCCTCTCGATGCTTCTGAAGCTGCGCAGTCGGGCGCCGATATTGTCATGCTGGATAATATGAGCCTGGATGAGATGCGGAAAGCAGCAGCACTAATCGACCATAAAGCAATCCTGGAAGCTTCCGGGGGAGTTAATCTGGACAATATACGTGCCATTGCAGAAACCGGCGTGGACTGGATTTCCGTGGGAGCCCTGACACATTCTGCCAGCGCACTGGACATCAGTATGAAGCTGTCGGTCTAATTTTTACCCGTTTTATTATTCCAATACCCGGCCGATATATACGGCCGCACCCGATTAGAGCCGTAATATAAATATCACTTCCTTTTTTTACTATCTTTTGCCTATCCTCAGGATAATGGTAGTTGCAACTGGTTGCAATTAATATCAGTCGCCGATCAGGCCAGCTTATCTTTGCTGTCCAGCATAATGGTAACGGGGCCGTCGTTGACAATACTGACCAGCATATGTGCCCCGAATATGCCGGCTTCAACTTTCAAGCCGGTTTCCGAGATACGCCTGATTAAATACCTGTACAGTGTTTCCGCCTGCTCCGGCGGCGCGGCCGCGGTGAAGCTTGGACGGCGCCCTTTCCTCGTATCAGCCATCAGCGTAAACTGGCTTATCACCAGCAACCCGGCCCCTATTTGCAGTGCGGACAAGTTGAATTTACTATTGTCATCACTGAAAATCCGGAGGTTGACAACTTTTTCTGCCAGATAATCCGCATCCTTCTCGCTATCATCCCCGGCCACTCCAAGCAATATGAGAAAACCCTGCCCTATCTGCCCGATTACCCTGCCTTCAACCGTCACAGATGCTGAGCTTACCCGCTGCAAAAGCGCTTTCATTTCTTACCTGTCCCCTTTACAATCCTCACTATTTTAATAAATACTTCGCAGTATAACAAAGAAGAACCTGGAGTATCACAACCCTCGACATGACCGGCTATTTAATGGACAGCATTGTATTTCGTATATGCATTTATTGCAATTGACACCCCAGGGGTCTTGAGCTACAATCAATCCTAACTGGGCAACGATGCTCAGGAGGTTTCTGATGAAAGAGATGCAAATCGACAGCATACGTGTCAGCCTGATGAATTACCAGCATGTGGTCATACTCAAGGAAAGGCAGACGGACCGCTACCTGCCGATCTGGATAGGCCCGGCGGAGGCCGATGCCATATCTATGAAGCTGCAGAACGTGGATGTTTCGCGTCCTATGACACATGACCTTTTAAAGAACACTTTTTTTGCCCTTAAATCGCTGTCCGGGACCAACATCTCTAAGATCGTGGTTAATGACCTGCGCTCTGACACTTTTTATGCGCAGATAGTGTTTGAATTCAGCGAGGGCCCTCCGGTTGTTGAGCTTGAGGCACGCTCAGGCCACAGCCGTTTACAGGACCTGGACAGGGACGCCAGATTATCTTTAATATGGCAGGGCCATGAATTTAAATCCACTATTGTGAACAGGTGGCAGGACGGAAAAAAACACTTTATGGAAATTGACGGCGGGGAGGGCTGGGTATTCGAGGTGTTTCACGACGAGCATAATAAACGCTGGCTGCTCACAAAGATGAAGCTTGATTCCCGTCCCAGCGACGCCATTGCGCTGGCCGTCAGGGTGACCGCGCCCATTTACGCAGAGGAATCCGTTCTTGATAAGGCCGGTATCATCCTGGATGGCGAATCCGGTAAAATCACGGCTCAGCCCAGGCCGGCCGGGGACGGCACCGTCAATACCGAGGGGATTAACGAGCAGGAATTAATGAAGTACCCGGCTATTTACGATTTTATTAATACTCTTGATCTGGACGATTTCGGCAAAAAGAAGTCCTGATCATTGAGCACCTGCAATAAGTTATACCCCACCAATATTTACTATAGTAATCACTGCGACTTCTTAAAATGCGTAGTTACTAAGGCGTATGCCATGTTGCCAAAAATCAATGGATTTTCCGTTGACGATTGAAATATAGGCTTGTTATAATGCCTGTGATAAAAAAAGACAGCGAACTGAAACCAGACAAGAGACAGCTAATCAGAGGATTTTGGTTTCTCTTCAATGTCGGTTGGTATGTAGCATTAAGCCTGATACTGCCAACAGCCCTCGGCCTGTGGTTGGATGCTCCAGAGCGATTGAACAGCCGGCCACTATGCACGTTAATTGGGTTAGTACTTGGGACATCGGCAGCCGGATATGGACTTTACCGCATGCTGCGACAGTTTATAGACGAGCAAAAGAAAATGGACGCAAAAAAGAACTCGATAAAGGAGCAGGACAGTGAGTAAACTTGGTTGCTCCAGCCGGTTAATGGTTATCCTTGTCATAGTCATCCTGGCACTCTTCCTGACCTCTTTTGTGATGGGTCCCCTTGGCAGCAAGCTATTTAATATCGACGTGCCCAGGGAACTGCAGATCAGTAAGCTCCACGTTGCACTTCCATCGGAAGCAATGTTCCATGTGGGTGGCTTCAAGATCACCAATACCCTTATCTCTTCATGGGTCACCATCATTTTGCTCTGTTCTTTATTCTTCTTCGCCACCAGGAAAATGAAGGTTATACCCGGCAGGCTGCAAAGCTTTGCCGAGGTGGTTGTCGATGGCATCCATAATACCATCGAGGGTGTTGCCGGGCCTAAGCACGTCCGCACTTTTTTGCCAATCGTCACCACCATATTTTTATATGTGGTAACCAACGCATTGCTGGCACTGGTTCCTCTCTGGGGCACATGGGGTCCGGTTGAACATATAACAGAGGGTTCTCATAGCTATACTGTTACTGTCCCTTTCCTGCGGGCCGCCAACACGGATATCAACCTGACACTTTCCATAGCGCTTGTATCTTTCCTGTTCATTGAATACCTGGGCTTTTCCAGGATTGGCCCGTTCAAGTACCTGGATTCGTTCTTCCAGTTCAGTTCCCTGGGCAAGTCATTCGCTGATCTCTTCAAGGGCAACTGGAAATCTTTCCTGAGCGGATTTTTATTTGGCTTCATCAATATCTACGTCGGTCTACTGGAAATTTTGAGCCACTTTATCAGGATCGTCAGCTTTACCTTCCGTCTATTTGGCAATATGACGGCCGGCGAGATCCTGCTCGGCGTTATGACATTTTTAGTAGCCTTCATAGCGCCTGTTCCCTTTTATGGGCTCGAGACCCTTGTCGGTTTCCTGCAGGCTATGATTTTCGCCGGTTTGACACTTGTATTCGGTGTAATGGCAGTAACCTCGCACCATGAAGAGGGTGCTGAACACAATTAATTTTTGTACTCAAGTAAAAGGAGGGATCTAGATGGACGCTGAAACTATGAAAATGCTGGGTGCCGGACTCGCTGCAGGTCTGGGGATGCTCGGGCCAGGCATTGGCCTTGGACTGATCGGCTTGGGAGCCATGCAGGCACTGGGCCGCAATCCTGAAGCCAGGGGCGTGCTCCTGACCAACATGATCCTGATCGGCGCTCTGACTGAGGCGGTTGGCATCTATGCTCTGATCGTCGCTATCCTGCTTGCCATGGTAGTCTAATACCTGTTGCTGCTAAGGAAGGACCCATTTCGATTGGGGCCCTTCCCGGCGCCAGCAATAACAGCCGGCGCTGATTTGAGAAAATACAGGATTGGAACTTTGAGGTTAATATGGAAAGTATCGGAGTAAATTGGCAACTACTGGTTGCATTTCTGATCAATTTCCTTGTCCTCTTCGGGCTGCTCACGGCAATTCTATACAAGCCGGTGCTTAAAATGCTGGATGAGCGGGCCGCCAAAATAAAGGAGAGCCTTGAACAGGCGGAGAAGATAAAGGAGCAGACCAGCCGCAGTGAAGAACAGATCAAGCTAGCTGTCGAAGCTGCACGTAAAGAAGGGCAGGTCATCATTGCCCAGGCCTCACAGATAGCCGAAAAGATCAAGGAAGAGGCCAAAGACGGTGCACGCAAGGAAGCAGATGTAATCGCGAAAAAGGCCAGAGATGAAATAAAGCTCGAACGCGATAAATCCATCGCAGAGTTGCGATCCGAGTTCTCCAACCTCACGATCCTTGCCGCCGAAAAGGTAATCAAGGAGTCCCTCGACTCGCAGAAACACCGCAAACTCATCAACGAGGTCCTGGACCAGAGCAATACGTTTAAACAGAATTAGGCAGGATAGATAAATGATTTCGACGATTTCTGCCAGGCGCTACGCTCAGGCGATCTTTGAGATTGCACAGGCGAAGAACAACCTGGACGAATGGAAAAAAGAGCTGCGCAAGCTCGCTGACCTGATGAAGGACAGGGGGATCGTGGATCTGATAGATCATCCCAAAGTTCCATTCAACCTCAAGGCTGAGCTGATCAAGCAGAAGCTTGATACGCCAAATGAGCTTGTTCTTAACCTATGCTACCTGCTGATATTGAAAGGCAGGATTAAAAACGCGGAACAGATAGCCGACGAATATGACAATCTGCTGGATGAGCAGCGCGGCATTAAACACGCCGTGGTCACGACCGCTGTCCCGTTAGATGAAACGGACAAGCAAAAGATAACCGGCCAGCTGGAAAAGATAACCGGCAGGAAGGTTACTATTAAGCTCAAGGTCAATCCATCCATACTTGGCGGCATGGTAGCCCGTATAGAAGATACCCTGATAGACGGAAGTATACGTAACAGGCTGGATCTGTTAAGGAAAGACCTTGTAGAAGCTACGAAATAAACAACCTTTAAGGGGGTGAGCAGATTGAAATCCCAGGATAAAGATATAGTATCGGTAATCAAGGAGCAAATCGAGCGCTTCGGTGCTACTGCCACCATGGTAGACGTTGGAACCGTGGTGGAGGTCGGCGACGGTGTAGCCCGTATACAGGGACTTCGCAAAGCCAAAAATAATGAGCTGCTGGCATTCCCCAACGGCATCATGGGACTGGCCCTAAACCTGGAAGAAGATAACGTGGCCGCCGTGATCCTCGGTGAATACAGCCATATTAAGGAAGGAGACGAGGTCCACTGCACCGGCCGCGTAGTTGAAGTACCGGTCGGCAACGAACTCATCGGCCGCGTGGTCAATACCCTCGGTCAGCCCCTCGATGGCCTTGGCCCGATCAAGACAAGCAAGTCCCGGCCTGTCGAACGTATCGCCCCCAACGTAGTTGACAGGCAGCCGGTCAATATTTCCGTACACACCGGCATCAAGTGTGTTGACGCACTGGTACCCATCGGCCGCGGTCAGCGTGAACTGATAATCGGCGACCGCTCTATCGGTAAATCCGCAGTTGCCATCGACAGCATTATCGCTCAAAAAGGCAAAGACCTTATATGTATCTACGTGGCAATCGGCCAGAAGACGGCCAAGGTTGCCAACATCGTTGAAACACTCAGAAAATACGGCGCCATGGAACACACCGTCGTGGTGGTTGCCACTTCGTCAGATCCCGCGTCAATGCAATACCTTTCAGCATATGCGGGCTGTGCCATCGGTGAGGAGTTCATGGAGCAGGGCAAGGACGCCCTCATAATATACGACGATCTTTCAAAACATGCCTGGGCTTACCGACAGGTCTCGCTGATACTGCGCAGGCCACCCGGCCGCGAGGCGTACCCCGGAGATGTTTTCTACCTTCACAGCAGGCTGCTCGAAAGGGCTGCAAAGCTCTCAACAGAACTGGGCGGGGGCTCGCTGACAGCGCTGCCGGTCATCGAGATCCAGGCCGGCGATATGTCAGCGTACATCCCGACCAATGTCATCTCCATCACGGATGGACAGATACTGCTTGAGACCGATATGTTCAATGCCGGCGTGCGTCCTGCCCTCAACGTCGGCCTCTCAGTGTCACGCGTGGGCGGCAATGCCCAGACCAAGGCCATGAGACAGGTAGCCGGCAAGCTGAGACTCGACATGGCGCAATATGCGGAGCTGGCTACTTTCGCCCAGTTCGGTGCTTCGGACCTTGATAAGGCCACACTGGCGCAGCTCGAGCGCGGCAAGCGCATGGTTGAGATACTCAAGCAGCCGCAGTACGCCCCGCTTTCCCTGGAAAACGAGGTCATGATACTGTTTGCGGTCACCAGTGGATATATCGACGATGTCCCTGTTGATAAGGTCTCGGCCTTCGAAAACGCGTTCTACAAATTCATGGTGAATAACCACCCTGAAGTCGGCAATAAAATTGCGACGGACAAGGTATTGAAACCTGAAACTGAGGCAGAACTCAAAAAGGCTATAGCAGAATTTAAGCAGAGCTCTGCTTATTGAGGCGATTAGATGGTAAGTCCAAAAATACTTAGACGGCGGATCCGCAGTGTCCAGAGCACGGCCAAGATAACCCGTGCTATGGAGATGATCGCCACTGCCAAAATGAAAAAGGCCCAGGATATGGCAATCGCAGGAAGGCCATATAGCGATAAGATCATGCATATAATCGCCGACCTGTCCGCCCAGGCTGCCGCCGGAGGAGCTGTCCATCCACTGCTGGTGGCACGCCCCGTAAAAAAAATCGGCATCGTGCACATAACCACGGACAGGGGGCTATGCGGCGGTTTGAATACCAATCTGAACCGGCTGGTAGGCAATTTTATACTCGATCAAAAGGTTCCGGTCACGGTCATTACAGTGGGTTCAAAAGGCCGTGATTTTATGCGCCGATCTATGCGCGAGATCCGTGCCGAGTTCACCAAGCTGGGTGACCGGCCCAAGATGGCAGATACCATGGCCATATCACAGATATTGATCGATGATTACACGGGTGGTCTTTATGATCGCGTTTATATTGCCTATTCCAGGTTCGTCAACCTGATGAGCCAGAAGCCAACACTGGAACTTTTACTGCCAGTGGAACCGGCACAGTTACCCAAGACCGTCAGCCCGGAATATATTTTCGAACCCAACGCTATGCATGTCCTGGGCGAGCTACTGCCAAGGTTCGTCGAAATGCAGGTGTATCACTCTATACTTGAATCGATTGCCAGCGAACAGTCGGCGCGAATGATGGCCATGCGCAACGCCACGGACAATGCCTACGATGTAATCGCCGAGCTGACGCTGACCTTGAATAAAGCTCGTCAGGAGATGATCACCAAGGACCTGCTCGATATCGTCGCAGGCGTTGAAGGTCTCAAATAGGAGGTGCAATTTGGCAAAAGGAAAAGTGATACAGGTAATCGGTACAGTAGTTGATGTCGAGTTCCCCCAGGAAGAGTTGCCTGCGATTTATAATGCCCTCGAAATTATGCAGGATGGCGAGAAGATCGTACTGGAGACAGTACAACATATCGGCAATAACTGGGTCCGCTGTCTGTCCCTCTGCCCTACTGAAGGACTTCAGAGGGGTGCGGTGGCTGTTGATACCGGCGCTCCCATCTCGGTACCGGTCGGCAAGGCCACCCTCGGCCGCCTGTTCAACGTGTTCGGAGATCCACTGGACAGGCTCGGAGAGGTAAAAACCAAGGATAAATTACCCATTCACCGCGACCCCCCCAGCCTGGCGGAGCAGGAAACCACCATCCAGATGCTGGAAACAGGCATAAAGGTCATCGACCTCATCACGCCCTTCACCCGTGGAGGTAAGATCGGAGCCTACGGCGGCGCCGGGGTGGGCAAGACGGTCATCATCCAGGAGCTCATCCACAACATCGCCACAGCTCACGGCGGTTTCTCGGTCTTTGCCGGTGTGGGAGAGCGATCCAGGGAGGGCAATGACCTCTGGCGTGAAATGAAAGAATCAGGGGTTATCGAAAAGACCATCATGGTCTTCGGCCAGATGAACGAGCCCCCTGGAGTACGTGCCCGCGTGGCGCTCACCGGCGTAACATTTGCAGAGCACTTCCGGGATCATGAAGGGCTGGACGTGTTACTTTTCGTGGATAATATTTACCGCCATATCCTTGCCAATATGGAGGTATCGGCCCTTCTCGGCCGCATGCCTTCAGCCGTGGGCTACCAGCCGACACTGGGCACTGACGTGGCCGAAATGGAAGACCGCATCACTTCCACCAAGAAAGGCTCGATTACCTCGTTCCAGGCCATTTACGTGCCGGCCGATGACTATACCGACCCGGGCATTGTTACAACCTTCGGCCATCTCGACGGTGTGGTATCGCTCGAGCGTGCCATCGCAGCCCAGGGCTTTTATCCCGCAGTGGACCCCCTGGCTTCCACCTCGCGTATCCTCGACCCGCAGGTTGTGGGAGAAGACCACTACCAGGCTGCCCGCGGTATACAAAAGGTGCTGCAGCGATACAAGGACCTGCAGGACGTTATCGCCATCCTGGGCATGGAAGAGCTGAGTGAGGAGGACAAGGTGACCGTCAACCGCGCGCGCCGCATACAGAGGTTTCTCACCCAGCCCATGTTCGTGGCAGAGCCGTTCACCGGCATACCAGGCAAATACGTATCGATCAAGGACACGGTACGCGGTTTCAAAGAAATACTCGAAGGCAAATGGGACCACCTGCCGGAATCTGCATTCGTAATGGTCGGGACCATTGAAGAAGCTGCAGAGAAAGCACAGAAATTAGGGGCGTAATTATGCCGACTATTAAGTTAGAGATTGTCACTGCCGAGCGCCAGGTCTTTTCGGGCGATGTAACTACCATCATTGCCGAGGGCACCGAGGGGCAGCTGACCGTACTTCCCAAGCACGCCCCGCTCATAACCATGCTCGCCCCGGGCGAACTGATCATCCGCAAAGACGGCGATGAGCAATATCTGGTTATTTCAGGCGGATTTATGGAGGTCATGCCGGAAAAAGTAATCATACTGGCTGACGCCTGCGAGAGAAGCGACGAGATAGACCTCGATCGTGCTGCTGCGGCCAAGCAGAGAGCCGAAGAACGGCTGAAAGGTCTAAGCACAGAGATTGACCAGTCGAGGGCAGAAGCAGCCTTAAGGCGCTCCATCGCCCGCCTGCGCGTTGCCGAAAAGCGCCGCAGGATGCCAGGCTACCGGCCCGCTGGACAGAGTTAAGTATCCTGAAAATAATATAAGCCAATATCGATCGTCCGGTCGATATCGGCTTTTTTATCGCCTGGTAACTTTTAGACTATCTCGAGCCTGACCCTGGTTCCTTCTTTGGTAGCAACTACGCGCAAAAGGGTGCGCATGGCTTCAGCAACTCTTCCCTGCTTGCCTATCACCCGACCTTTATCCTCTGCATTAACCTCCAGCTTGATGACCACTCCACCCGCGTCAGTCTCCTGCGTTACCTTGACATCATCGGGCGCGCTCACGATACACCGGGCAATGTATTCGACTAACTCCTTCATTATGCCTTCACCTCAGTTGTAGATTTCGACTTCTTCTTCACCTTCTGAGTAGTCTTCTGTACTGCCTGTTTGAATTTCCTGGCAGGATGCGCCGCGGTAAACTTTGCCATCACACCGGTTTTAGCCAGCAGCCTGTATGTAGTCTCGGTCGGCTGGGCGCCCTTCTCCAGCCATGCCATAGCCTTGTCCTCGTCGACATTTATAGTCTCGGGATCATTAAGAGGATTGTAATTTCCTATGACTTCGATAAAGGCACCTTCGCGCGGCGACTTGCTGTCGGTCACCACTATCCTGTACGTGGGCTTATGCCTGGCGCCCGTTCTTCTTAACCTGATTTTTACCATGATTTCAGTCTACCTGTTGTCCTTTATTTTTTTACTGGTTATTATGCATGAAGCATACGTACCTGTCAACAATATCGCATATCACACCGGTCGCATGCACTCGTGCCCGGCACAGGTTCCGGCGTGAAATGCGGCGGTGATATGGTTTATAATCCCCCCTGATGCCCTGAACCGGAGGCTTTATCTTGCCCGAAACTGTAAAGCAGCTCGACTACATCTTCAAGCCCAGGTCAATGGCCATTGTCGGCGCCTCAGACAACATCGCCAAGTGGGGCTACATGATGGTTGAGCGGCCGCTGCGCACCGGCTACAGGGGATATATATACCCCGTTAATCCCCAGGCCGGCACAATATTAGGCCTTCCCTCGTTCCGCTCCGTCAAAGATATACCCGGACCGGTAGACCTGGCCGTGATCACCGTTCAGGCCGTCCATGTGCCTGTTATCATGCAGGAATGCGTGGAAAAAGGCGTCAGGGGAGCCATATTGATATCTGCCGGCTTTGCCGAAACAGGCCCTGAAGGGAAGTCGCTTCAGGATAAAGTGATGACTATCGCAGCTAAGGGAGGCATACGTTGCGTCGGCCCCAATGGCATGGGTATCTGGAGTGGGGCAGCCTGCCTCAACAATGCCTTCGAACAAGCGCCAAAGCCGGGGCAGATCGCCTTTATCTCGCAGAGCGGCACATTCGGTGGATACATGGCAGATATGGCCAGCACCAAGGGCTACGGCCTGCGCACGTTTATCAGCATCGGCAACCAGGCTGACCTCACCATGGCAGACTATATCGAGTACCTTTCTTACGATGACGAAACCAGGGTGATAATCCTTTATGCCGAGGGCATCAAAGACGGGAGGAGATTCTTTGACGTATGCAGGGAGACGCTCAAGAAAAAACCGATCATAGTCTACAAGGGCGGCAGTTCGCCGGCCAGTGCCCGTGCAACGATGTCGCATACGGCATCTATTGCAGGATCGGATTTAGTGTTTCAGAGCGCTTGCCGGCAGCTCGGCTTGATACGCACGGAGGAGTCATTCCATACTTTTGATCTCGCCTTGGCGTTTCTCGGCCAGCCCCTGCCACCCGGCAAAAGGATAGGTGTGCTGGGGACCGGCGGACAGGGTGTCGTGTCCACGGATGCCTGCCAGAGACTGGGGCTGGAGGTACCGGAACTGGATCAAGCGACCTCTTCAGCTCTGAAGAAAATGCTCCCTCCCCACGCACCACCACCTACCAATCCCGTCGATTTTGCCGGTAGCTACCGCAACGCTGTGGATGAAGCTGATGTAGTGGAAACTCTATTAAAACTGGACTATATAGACGGCATCATCAGCAATGTACCGATTAACCCGCTGGTATGGGGCTTAAAGCTGGACAGGATACGTCCGGAGATCCTGGATAACATAAACAGGCTCACCGATGAAGGGACCAAGCGTTTCTGCGATCTGCCCCGCATCTACGGCAAACCGATTATCTGCGTGCGCTGGTGCAGCGATGCTAAAAAAGACCCTGTTGCGGATACACTTAAGGAAGCAGGCATACCGGTCTATGATACTCCTGAGCAATGCGCCCGGGCTATGTCCGCACTGGCCGAATACTCCGGGCTGCGCCGCTCACAAAAGACTTCTTGACAAGCGCCCCGGTTATTTTATTTCGAAAGGCACCGATAGCTTGTCGCTATTATTTACGGAGAGAATGACTTTGTAGCTTCCCTTATACCAGCCTCCTGCCGGCATATGCTGATAAAAGGCCAAGTAGTAACCCTGGTCCATGTCCTGGCCAGTGGTATACATCTCACCGCCGTCCATCAGTTCGTTTTCCTTATCCACGGCCTCACCCTTTATAAAATACCAGCTGGCCTTGATCAAATCGTCCGACGTAACGCCGGATACTTTAAACGAGCAGTAGATGGCCGGTGTGTCAGGTGCGAAAGATGTACACACAGGGCTGGTGGGTTTTGAATCATCATCTACCGACGTGGTCATCACACCTTCAGTGATGGCTGACTTGTCCGGCTGGCTGACATTGCCCGCCGGGCTGCAGCCGCCATATGTGCATAATAAAACCGTTGTCATGATTGCTATGCTGATCAAAGATCTCATCAACTTCATTTTCTTCTCCCCGGCATTCGGTCCGCCGAAATAAACGTCCTGAACGCAAATTATTTTATAGCCAACCTGTTTATTTTTCAAAATGGCGCCTTTGCCAATTTCTTTTACCGGTCGACCCTGCCCGGTTAAGCCCTCTAAATATGATAAATACTATAGCCTGATAGTTTGAAGCGGGTTCATGCTGCAACTTTGTCCATATACGCGCGTTATTTGTAATATACCGCATTCAGCCTTTATAATCAGCTTTATGAAAACTCACCAATCCCATTCCTGGGACCTTGATTTCAGGCAGGCCCGTGAATTGCAGAACAGGCTGTCACATGAGGTCATCCACCGCAACGACAGCACGAATATTCGACTGATAGCAGGTATCGACGTCTCGGTATCCCGTTTCTCAAGAGCGGGGCGAGCAGCGGCTGTAGTATTAGATTACAGATCGCTGGAGCTATGCGAAATATCTGTTGTGGAGGGCGAGATCGATTTTCCCTATATCCCCGGCCTGTTATCATTCAGGGAAGCCCCGCTGGCTTTGAGGGCATTGAAAGGATTAAAATCGCGCGCCGACCTGCTGATAGTTGACGGCCAGGGCATCGCCCACCCCAGAAGGCTGGGCATTGCGTCTCATCTCGGGCTGCTGCTGGACATACCGTCGATAGGGTGCGCCAAGTCACGTTTAATCGGCACGCATGACTGGCTTCCCGAGACGGCCGGCAGCTACAGGTTACTGAGCGACAGGAATGAAATAATCGGGGCAGCGGTCAGGACCAGGCGCGCTGTTAAACCCGTCTACGTTTCAATCGGGCACAGGATTGACCTTGACAGCGCCATCTCTCTGGTTCTGGAATGCTGCCGCGGCTTCCGGTTGCCGCAGCCTACCCGCCTGGCACATATTGCTGCCGGCCGTTCATCGAGTCTGTCCGATTACGGGTACCTGGATAAGAAACGAAAGGTGCAACGGGGATAAATAATGCTGGAAGAAAAAACGCGTATTGAAGAGCTGCGGCGCAGGATTTCCGCCATCATGGAGCATCTTTGACATCGCAGGCAAAGAGAAGCGGCTATTTGAGCTGGAGGCCAGGACGTCCGATCCCGCATTCTGGTCGGATCAGCAATCAGCGCAGTCGGTCATGCGCCAGATAGGCACGCTCAAAGATAGCGCCTCACAGTGGCGCGACATCGAAAATAAAGCGGCGGGTGTAGAAGAGGTCATCTCCATCGCACTGGCCGAGAATGACGATTCCCTGAAGGCCGATATTCACGGGGAGATCGACCGCATGGAAGCGCATTTCAATGATATCGAGGTGCAGCTTATGCTGGACGGCCCGTACGACGGCCGGGACGCCATACTTGCCATACACGCCGGCGCGGGGGGAACGGAATCCCAGGACTGGGCACAGATGCTGATGCGCATGTTCTTGCGCTGGTGCGAGCGACACAAGTTTCAGTCTGATGTATTGGATATATCGCCCGGGGACGAGGCCGGCATCAAGAGTGCAACCATAGAGATCAAGGGCAATTTGTGCTACGGGAACCTTAAGTCTGAGCACGGCGTGCACAGGCTGGTCCGCCTTTCTCCCTTCGATGCTGACCACGCACGGCATACGTCTTTTGCCCTTGTTGAGGTTATGCCTGAAGCCGAGGCCAGGACGGATCTCCAGATAAGCCCCGAAGACATCCGGGTGGATACGTTCCGCTCGAGCGGACCGGGGGGCCAGCACATGCAAAAAACCAGCAGCGCGGTCAGGATCACGCACATCCCCTCGGGCCTGGTGGTAAGCTGCCAGAGCGAGCGGTCGCAGCACCAGAACAAGGAGAGCGCCCTGAGAGTTCTGTATGCACGCCTGCTTGAGATGGAGATCGAGAAAAGGGAGGCTGAGAAAGCCAAGATCAAGGGAAAGCGCATAGATGCCGGCTGGGGCAACCAGATCAGAAGCTACGTGCTTCATCCTTACAAAATGGTCAAGGACCACAGGACGGAGCATGAGACCAGCAACACAGCCGCCGTGCTGGACGGCGAGATCGACGAGTTCATAAATGCATATTTACGCTCGAAAGTTGGAGAGGAAAAATGACCAGAAAATTGGGTTTTGTCTTATTGCTGTTGTTGATTTGTCTAATCCCGGCCGGAGCATCTGCGGCGGACGCTGATATTAAGCTCCTGGACTCAAGCACAGAAGCTGACTTCCCCAATCTGCTCGCCTTCAACGTCAAGGCCGAGAGCACAGTCCCCATAACGCGCATCAGGCTCCGCTACGAAGTCGATAAGGAAGTATACGCGCCCACCTTTGCCGAGGCCTGGCCCGAGTTTCAGCCCGCTAAGAATATCAGGGCCAGCTGGATCTGGGATATGCGTAAGGGCATGCTGCCTCCCGGTGCCAGAGTCACATACTGGTGGGTGATCGAGGACAACACGGGCAACCGGCTGACAACTCCTAAACAAAATGTAACATTCGATGACACACGCTACAAATGGCAGAAGGTCAGCGATCAAAATATCAACATTTACTGGTACCAGGGAAGCCGTTCCTTTGCCGGCGACCTGCTCAAGGCTGCGGTAGACGCCAAAGAACGGTTAGAGCGGGATACCGGCGCGATCCTTGACGAGCCGGTCTACATCTATATATACGCTAATTACAGCGACCTCAAGAGCTCCATCGTAGCTCCGGATGAATGGACGGGAGGAGCAGCTTACAGAGGTTACAATATCATATCCATCGGCATTTCGACCAATAACCTCAACTGGGGGAAAAAAGCCGTGGCCCATGAGCTGGGCCACCTGGTGACCCAACAGGTTACTGGCAGCCCCTATGGAGCAATAAAGCCACTGTGGTTGGATGAGGGGCTGGCCATGCACGCGGAGGGTGATCAGACCGAAGCCACCAGGAAAGAGCTGCAAATGGCTGTCGAGGACGGCCGTATAGCCACCCTGCGTTCCCTCTCAAGCCCCTTTCCCGCCAGTCCCGAAGGTGCCTTTTACGCATATGCGCAGAGCCAGAGCGTGACCGAGTACCTGATAAACAACTACAGCAAAGAGAAGATCAACCAGTTGCTTGTATTGCTTAACGACGGCTACAGCGTGGATGACGCTCTGATAAAGATCTACGGCTTCGATTTGAGCGGCCTGGACGATGCCTGGCTCAGATATATGACCGCCGAGCCGCAGGCTACTGCTGACCCTGATAAGGTTACCCGGCAGAATGCACTGCCGCTGAGTCTGGTGCTCGACGATCTTAACTTTTCTCCTGCGGCATACGCAGCCACAAAGGGGGGAGGTTAGATGGATACTGAGAGGACTTATACAGTGCACGATCTGCCGGCCTCTGACAGGCCGCGGGAGCGCCTCAAGAGGCTGGGCGCGGAAGCGCTTTCAAGCGCAGAGTTGCTTGCCTGCATCATGGGCAGCGGTACACGGGGTGACTCGGTTGTTATGACTTCGCAAAAACTGCTGTCCGAGTTCGGCAACCTGCATAATATCGCCGCAGCATCCATCCAGGAGCTTTCCAGGTCCCGGGGCATCGGCGAGGCCAGGGCTATTCAGGTGAAAGCCGCTTTTGAGATCGGCAGGAGGCTTGCTGACCCCGACTATGGTGAAAAAGGCAAGCCCGTGCAGTCGCCACAGGAGGCTTTTTCCTCCATGCAGGAAAAATTACGGGGAAAGAAAAAGGAGCATTTCTATGTGCTCTGCCTGGATACCCGCAACCGCGTCAACAACAAGAAGCAGGTTTCCATGGGCAACCTGGATAGCAGCATAGTCCACCCGCGCGAGGTATTCAAGGACGCCATCTCGTCGCTGGCAGCCTCTGTTATCTTCGTGCATAACCACCCCTCAGGCGACCTTGAGCCGTCGCCGGAGGATTTGAACCTGACTAAAAGGCTGGTGCAGGCGGGCGAATTGCTGGGCATCCCGGTCCTCGACCATATCATCGTCAGCGACAAGGGTTATACCAGCCTGAAATCGAGGAATCTACTTTGAGGTCAAATATGAAAAGGAAATTGCTGTTCAAGTTACTCGCTATTATTGCCATCGGCGCGTTTGCCATATCCGCGCTTGCGGGATGCGGCCTGCTGCAGACGGGAACCGGTGATATCGATGTCCAATCAAGCCCGGGCGGGAGCTTGAACCTGTGGGATATTGGGCCACTCACGCTTGACCCGGCCATATCAAGCGAGATGTCATCCCACCTTTATGTCATGCAGATCTTCAACGGCCTGGCCGAATTAAACGAGAATCTTGAGCCCGTCCCCGACCTCGCCGAGAGATGGGAGGTAAGTCCCGATGGTAAAACCTATACTTTCTTCCTGCGCAAAGACGCCCGCTTCCATGACGGCAAGCCGGTCAGAGCCGGAGATTTCAAATACTCGTGGGAAAGGGCCTGTAAGCCGGCCACCGGATCACAGACTGCGTCTACCTACCTTAACGATATAGAGGGCTCGGCTGAAGTACTATCTGGCCAGGCTGAAAACCTCAGCGGCGTATCCGTTATCGACGATCACACCCTGGCAGTCACGACCGATGCGCCTAAAGCTTATTTTCTGTCCAAGCTGGTTTACCCCACAGCCTTCGTAGTGGACAGGGACAATGTGAAGTCAGGCAGCGACTGGTGGCATAAACCCAACGGCAGCGGACCTTACAGGCTGGCCAAGTGGAACGAAGGCTCCCTCATCATACTGCAGCCCAACCAGTACTTTTACGGCAAGAAGCCTGCGGCCCGCGTGGCCTTCCAATTGCTGGACGGCGTACCCATGTCCCTTTATGAAACGGGCAAGATAGACGTGGCAGAGATAGGGCAACTACATATCGACCGTGCCGCGGATGAAATGGGGCCTTTCTTCGATCAGCTTCATATTTTCCCCGAGTTCAGCCTGCAATATATCGGGTTCAACACCAGCAAGCCGCCTTTCGATGACCCCCTTGTCCGGCAGGCTTTCAGCCAGTCTGTGGATAAAGACCGCATAATCAGGATCATACAGAAAAATATGGTAAACCGGGCTGACGGCATAATTCCGCCGGGCATGCCCGGCTATAATAAAGATCTGAAGGGGCTCGCGTATGACCCGGCACATGCCAGGGAGCTTTTGTCCCAATCCAAATATAGCGCCGGCCTTCCTCCTGTCACCATTACCGTCCTTGGGTACGGGGGAGTTGATGTCGATCCTTATCTGGGGGCTATCATACAGGACTGGGAAAAAACCCTGGGCGCCGATGTATCGATCAGGCTGCTTGAGCCAGGTCCATTTCATTATAACCTGCAGCAAGAGGCCGATGAGATGTACGTGTTGGGCTGGATAGCTGACTATCCGGATCCACAGAATTTCCTGCAAACACTCTTCTATACGGGCACAGAATACAATAACGGCCGTTTCTCCAGCAAGGAATTTGACGACCTGATCGACAAAGCGGCCGTTGAGCAGGATCATGCCAAGCGCATGATGCTTTACCAGCAGGCGGAGCAGGTCGTTGTCGACCAGGCGCCTGCCATACCACTGTGGTTTAACCAGAGCTACGTGCTGGTGAACCCACGTGTAAAGAACTACAGCATCGACCCGCTGGGAGTTCCACGCCTCAACCTCGTAACAATTGAACATTAGCTATATAATTAGCATGCTACCGTGCAACATGATTTTGAAAGGAGAGCCTGATGGACAAAAACGCATTGGAAGCGCCGTGTGGTATTCATTGCGGGCTTTGCCCTCTAAATTTGGCAATTAAAGATGACAAACTCAAACACAGGCTCTCCGAGATGTTGAACCTGTCCCTGGATAAAGTCACGTGCACAGGCTGCAGGTCCGTAGACGGTTACTGCCCGGTGATAGGGGAGCAGTGCGCAACCTGGATTTGCTCAAGCAGCAAGGGGCTGGAATTTTGTTCAGAGTGCATCGATTTTCCCTGTGTGAAGCTGATGCCGTGTTCCGACCGTGCCGACAGACTCCCGCATAATATCAAAATCGCCAGCCTGGCACTGAGAAAAAACAAAGGCTCCTTTGAATGGGAAAAGGCCATTAAAGACATTTACGACCGTTATTTCCACGGGGTGATGGTCATAGGCCGGGGGCCACAGCCAAAGAGTTGACCTACTCAAAAATCCATATACACAATATATATACAAGGAAATCTACAAGCAAATGCCAGTAGGCTATGTAAGCAGTGAGATCTACCAGCGTCACGAGACGGGCAATCACGTCGAGGGGAAGGACCGCCTGACCGCAATAGATGCCGTACTTGAAAAGACAAAGGTCAAAGAACAACTCGTTCATATATCTCCCCGCCCCGCCAGTATCGACGAGATAGCCGCTGTACACGACAGGGAATATATCAGGAGCCTGAAAGCCGAGATAGACAGCGGCGGCGGCTGGCTCGATCCGGATACCTACGCCTCCCCCGGGTCATGGGAGGCGGCTGTCTACGCTGCCGGCGGAATGATGACAGCCGTAGAGAATGTTATGGACCACAAGGCTGACGGAGTTTTTGCCG
>Ga0163209_1000404_pt1 | contig 18455 bp, 17 predicted proteins | sample Kivu_160m_FD_113538 | JGI IMG/M metagenome (GOLD analysis project Ga0163209, IMG submission 113538) | Freshwater microbial communities from Lake Kivu, Western Province, Rwanda to study Microbial Dark Matter (Phase II) - Kivu_160m | ecosystem: Environmental > Aquatic > Freshwater > Lake ...
CTGTCATTCTGAGCACAGCGAAGAATCTTCGCGATGCTGACTTTGCGAGACTTGGAAGACCCTTCACTTCGTTCAGGGTGACATATGTAGGGTTTCTCAACAGCCCCGATGTCTCTCGCTTTCTTGACTTTCCGGCCCGCCCGCCGACAATCCTAGTGTGCGTATTGTCGCCTTCACGCTGACGGTCCTGGTCGGCTGTTGCGGCTACTCGACCCATTCCCTTATGCCGTCGCACTTCCGGACCGTAGCGATCCCGCCGGCAGGGAATTTGACGACGCAGCCGGGACTGGCCGAGGCGCTGACCGACTCCCTTACGGCGGCGTTCACGTCCGACCGGACACTGCACGTGACCAACACCGAAGCGGCTGACCTAGTCGTGAACACGACCGTCTCAGGCTACAACCGAAACGCATCGTCCTACACCGGCGACCAGGCCGTGTCCGCCTATGAGCTGAGTGTAAGTGCCCAGGTGGACGCGCGCGACCAGACCCGCAACGAGGAGTTCTACAAAGGGGTCGCATCGGCCCGCGTCACCTATGACCCGAACGTGAAGACCGAAGAGCAGGCGGCAGCCGAGGCCATCAAGAAGCTGGCCGCGGAAGTGGTGCGCCAGGTACAGATTGCATGGTAGTCGAGCTGCTGATTGACAAGTTGGTGCAGGGCGGCGATGGTCTCGCCACCCATGACGGCATGAAGGTGTTCGTGCCGTTCTCCGCGCCGCAGGAACGCGTACGCGCCCGCATTGTCACTCAGAAGCGGGACTACGCAGTGGCGGAAATCGACGAGATCCTCGATCCCTCTCCCCTGCGCATTTCCGCGCCCTGCCCTCACTACGGCGCGTGCGGCGGCTGTCAGCTTCAGCATGTCAATTACCAGGGCCAGCTCGTCGTGAAGAAGCTGTATGTCAACGAGACGCTGCAGCGAGTCGGACAGGTATTTGTGCCGGTGCGCAATGTGACCGCCGAAGCCGAGCCCTGGCACTACCGTAACAAGACCCAGTACCCGGTCGGCTCGACCGGCGATGGAATGACAATCGGTTTCTTCCGGCGCGGCACCCACGACCTGCTCGACGTACCGGCGTGCCTGCTCCACCCGGAGGAATTCGACCGGCTGCGCGAAGCGATTCGAGCCGGTCTGGCTACGGTCGGCGAGACTGCATACGATGAGGCCAGGCACGACGGCAACGTGCGGCACTTGGTGCTGCGCCAGGGAACCACGGACGGCGGACTCCTCGCCATCGTTGTTACCCGGACGCCGCATTTCGACCTGCGGGCGGCCGAGCTGATTGCCGAACAACCCGGGGTGACGGGTGTGCTGCACAGTGTGGTGCCGGCGCGTACCAATCGGATACTGGGTTCCCAGACAACGGTTCTTGCCGGCAGCGGGCATCTCGACCAGTCGGTTCTGGGCAAGACGTTTCGGGTATCGGCCCCCTCGTTCTTCCAGGTCAACATCAAGCAGGCCGAGGAGTTGTGCCGCAAGATACTGAAACACGTGGCCCCGAGAGGCGACGAGTTGGTGCTCGACCTGTACAGCGGCGTGGGCATGATATCCCTGGTGGTGGCGCCGTTTGTCCAGCAGGTTACCGCGATTGAGGCCGACGCGACCGCAGTCGAGGATGCACGGGCAAATTCACAGGCCCAGGCCGTCCGCAACGTGCAATTCATATGCGGCGACGTCAATCGCGAGATCTGCCGGGTCGCATCCGTCGACGTCGTCATCCTCGACCCGCCGCGCAAAGGCTGCCCGGCCGAGACCCTGCGCCGGATCGTCGGTCTGAGACCGAAACGCATCGTCTACGTTTCGTGCAACCCGGCAACGCTGGCCCGTGACCTCGCAGCGCTCGAGCAGTCAGGCTACACGACCCACGAGATCGAGCCGGTCGACATGTTCCCGCAGACTTTCCACGTCGAGGTCATTGCTCGGCTCGGTCCGCTCGGGTCGACTGACGAGTGAAGCTAACCGGCCAGACAATCGTCGATGCCCGAGCCCGGCCCAGGCCGGCGACGGTTGTGTTCGGCAACCGTATCGAGGCGGTGCTCGAAGCACCCGGCCTCGGCACGGGCGGCTTCATCCTGCCAGGTCTGATTGACTCGCATACCCACCCGCTCGAAGTCGGGCTGCAGGCGCTCTTTGCTGACATGGGTGGCACGGGCTCGGTCGCAGAGGTAGAGCAACGGCTGCGCGAGCGGCGCCAGGACGCGCGGGACCGAGGCATGATGTTGGGTTTCAACCTTGAGCCTGACCGGCTTAGGGAGCACCGCTACCCGCGGCGGGACGAGCTTGATGAGGTAATACCCGACGTGCCGGTCTTCATCTATCGTGTTGACGGCCATTCGGCTGTGACTAACAGCGCCGGGCTGCAGCTGGTTCTGGCGAGCTGGCCGGGCGTCAGGCCCCCGGGCGTGGACGGTGACTGCAGCGGCCGTCCGACCGGAGTGCTGCGCGGTGAGGCCTACGAGCGAGCCTCACGAGTGTTCAAACACCGGCTGGCCCCGGAAACCGTGCATGAGGCGCTCCGGCTTGCCGGCCGGCAAGCCGCGGCCAAAGGCGTAACGACAATCGGTGCGCTGGTTGGCGTCGACGACACGACCGACGCGGAGTGGCGCGTGCTGCTTGATGGTCTGACCGGCTGCGACGTCGCGACCGTCCCCTACCTTCAGACCTGGGACGTCGAGGTCACACGCCGGTACGGACTGAAGCAGACCGGAGGGTGCCTGTTAGTTGATGGGTCGTTCGGCTCGCGCACCGCCGCGCTCAGTCAGGCCTACTCCGACTCGCCCGGGAATACCGGTGCCGGCTACGTAACCGACGAGAAGCTGCTTGCTTTTCTAGAGGCGGCAGCCGCAGCCGGCCTGCAGACTGCCGTACACGCTATCGGAGACCGGGCAGTAGAACAGGTTGTCCGCTGCCACGAGCAACTGGACGGGTTCAGCTCGGGCAACCCGTTGCGCCACCGGGTTGAGCACGCAGAGCTTCTCAGTGACGCGCTTGTCGACAGAATCGCCCGGCTCGGGCTGGTGCTTGGGATTCAGCCTGTGTTCGAAACGGAATGGGGCGGGCCGGACCGGATGTACGCGAAACGACTCGGCGAGCGGTGGCGCAGCACCAATCCGTATCGCCGCCTGCTTGATGCCGGCGCCCGACTGGCCGGCGGCTCCGATGCACCGATAACGCCAATCGACCCGGTTGCCGGAATCCGGGCTGCCATTGAGCGCCCGAACCCGAGCCAGACCGTCGCCGCCGAGGAAGCGCTGGAAATGTTCACATCGACTGCGGCATTTGCGCTGAACCGGGATGGTGTCTGCGGCAGCATTGCGGCCGGTAAGGATGCCGACTTCACGGTATTGACCTCGGACCCGCGAACGACCGCCGGCTGCCGCGTTGTGGCCACTTTTCGCGCGGGCTCGTGCACCTACAATGATGAGACTCCTGCTGAATACCTGAAACTGGAGGACTGAATGAGACTACTTCGCCTGTCCGCATTGGCGGCGCTGCTTGGCATCTGCCTCGTGTCGTGTGACGCCTTGAAGGCTGTTGACGTGACGCTCGACATCAGCGGCAGCAGCCTTTCCGCGTTCACCGGCTACTATGAGACTACCGGCACCGACACCGTCTCGATTTCCGGGATTGTGCCGAAGTCGTACACTTTCCAGGCGCGCAAGAGCCTGGACATAGTCGCGGCTCAGATAGTCCGCGTGGGCACGGGGCAACTCGTCGCCAAGATTGTGGCTGACGGCGTCACTCGCGACTCGGCCGAAACGTCGGACATCATCGGAACCATCACACTCGAATGGGTGGCCAAATAGGTAGTTGAAGAACCAGGAACTCGCCCGCCGATTCGATCGCATAGCTGACGCGTTCGAGATTAAGGGCGAGACCGGGTTCCGCGTCCTGGCGTATCGCAAAGCGGCCCGGACGCTGGCCGACCTCGGCGCCGACATTGAGACGCTCGACGCCGAGGGCAAGTTGGAGGAAATACCCGGCATCGGATCGGGCATCGCGAAGAAGATCCACGAGTACCTTTCCACCGGCCGCATGCAGAAGTACGACGAGGCGATTGCCAGTCTGCCCGCTGGCCTGTTCGAACTGCTGAACATCCAGGGCGTCGGTCCCAGAACCGCAAAGCAAGTGTACGAGGAACTCGGCGTCACAACCCCGGCCGAACTCAAGCAGGCAATCGAGAGTGGACGGTTTGCCCAACTACCTGGAATGGGAGACAGGAGAGGCGCGAACATCCTGCACAACATCATGGTCGGCGAGTCGGCCGGTGAGCGGATGTTGCTGGATGAGGCGTTTGAACTGGCGGATGCAATCATGGAGCACATGAAGCAGTGCCGCCGCGTGCGCCGGATCGCGTATGGTGGGTCTCTGCGACGCGGCAAGGAAACAATCGGCGACATCGATATCCTCGCCACCGGTACGGCCGCGAGCGAAATTGTCAACCACTTCACCGCGCACCCGAGGATTCGAGAGGTGCTCGCCGCCGGCGGAACAAAGGCATCGGTCCGGCTTGAGAGCCGCGGCAAGACGAGGCAGGTCGACCTGCGGGTCCTGGCTGAGCAAGAATACGGGGCGGCCCTGCAGTATTTCACCGGTTCGAAGGATCACAACGTTGCGCTCCGGGCGTTGGCTCAGAAACAGGGGCTGAAGCTATCCGAGTACGGGTTGTTCCGCAGCGAGAAACGGATCGCGGGCCGGTCCGAACGGGAGGTCTATTCCGCGCTCAGTCTCCCCTACATCGAGCCCGAACTGCGCGAGGACCGTGGCGAGCTCGACGCCGCAGCCGAAGATCGCCTTCCGCTGCTCGTGTCGCGCGCGGACATCAAGGGTGACTTCCATATTCACACCTCTGCATCAGACGGTTCGGCCGACTTCGAGCAGATGGTCGAGGCCTGCAGGAGAGCGGGCTACACCCACGCCGCCCTGAGCGACCATTCAATGTCGGCTGGGTATGCCGGCGGGTTGAGCGAAGACGTGCTGCTGCGGCACTGCGACCGTGTCGACCGGTTCAACTCGGAGACTCGCGGTCTCAGAGTTCTCAAGTCCTCCGAAGTCGATATCAGAACTGATGGTTCCATGGACTATGCGGACAGAGTACTGGAGCGGCTGGACATCGCGATCGCATCGATTCACCAGGGCTTCAAGAAGGATACAACGAAACGGGTGTGCGCGGCCCTCTCTAACCCGCTTGTGCACGTTGTTGCACACCCCACCGGCAGAATCATCGGCCGCCGGGAAGGCTACGACATTGACCTCGAACAGGTGATAGAATGTGCGGCAAAGCATCACAAGATCCTTGAAATCAATGCCTTCTACGGACGGCTCGACCTGGATCACGTCTGGGCGCGCCGAGCGATGCAGGCCGGAGTCAAACTCGCCATCAACACCGATGCGCACGCACCGGACGACCTGGGTTGGATGCGCTACGGTGTTCTCGTGGCGCGCCGGGCTTGGCTAACCAAGAAGGACGTGGTCAACTGCCTGAGTTACACAAAGCTGATCAGACTACTCCGCGCAATCAGGGCAGGCAGCACGAAGTAGCTAGTCGCCCGTATTCCGCGAAAGCCAGCGACAACCGGTCAAGACCTCCGCTGCCGGCCCGCAGCCATGCTCACCGGGCGTAACGACGAGCTCGGTCAGGACGCCGTTCTCGTTGAACAGGTGGTACATCTTCTCATTGTCTGCGCGGTTCCAGTCCTGCTGTCTCGTCACGAGATAGACGATGTGCCCTTGCGGTTTCTCCCAAACGGCCAGCGGCACTGCCGCCGCGTGGGGACAGACCGCGACTACGCCCCGGACCAGGTCGGGGTGCAGGAACAGCTCAGCGAGCGCCTGGACGCCTTGGCCTGAGAATCCGAACAGGAAGAGCCGGCTTGAGTCAACTGGGTAACGCGCCAGCAACTTGTCTATCGTACGCACGATGTCCATGTCGTTCGAGTCCGTGCTCCGGTGATTGCGCGTGGCATGGCACGTGGCTTCGACCCAGCCGAGCGAATCGGCGACCAGTCGGAACGTATCGAGGTCTCTCGGCACGGCTCCATTGCAGTGAAGTACCAGCAGTGCCGGAACGCGCCCGCCGGCTTCGGCAACCCGCGCTGGCACGTAGAAGCAGTCCGAGTCGGCATCGCAAACGATGCCATTGGGCAGTTTGCCCGCAAACGCAGTGCCGGCAAGTACGCTCAGCAGCAGGATTCTAGCGGTCCACATTGAGTACGAGCACGAGCGCGACCGTACCGAACACGATGTTGGGCAGCCAAGCGGCCAGAGCGGCGCTGATGATGTGCGACGTGCCAAAGGCACGGCTGGTTTGAATCGCGCCCCAGTACAAGAACGAAAGCAACAGCCCGAGCCCGAGTCCGAACATGACGCCGCCGCGCCTCAGACGTACCGACAGCGGCAGCCCGAGCAGCACGACCACGAGCCCGATGAGGGAATAGGAAAACCGATAATAGTACTCGACTTCCTCCCGGGCCACGTTCTCCCCCGCCCGCTTCATGCGGCCGATGAAATCCCGCAGGGCACGAGTCGACGTCTCCTCGACCGGCCGCGAAGTACTAGCGAAGTCGACCGGAGTCTCTCGGATCATGTCCAGTCTCAGGCTGTCGTCGTGCTCAAGCGCTTCGTTGCCGAGGTCGTCGAACGTCCGCACGTCGACGTTCCGTCCGTACCACGAGCGGTCTCGCCACACCGCCTCGCCCACGTCAAGGCGTCGCTTCACCCGCCGGTCGGGGCTGAGCTCGCTGACGCTGAAGTTCTTCATCACACCGTCGGATGACAGCTCGCGAATGAAATAGACCCGACCTTCCTCGCCGACGAAGTACAGGTTCTGCCGTTTCTGCACCTGACTGGACTGACGTCGCTCAATCTTCTGTCGGCGCAGGTCGGTAAGCCGGGCATTGAAAGGTATGGTGACCAGTTCATTCGCCGCGAGGTAGATCACGACCGAAGCCAGACCGAAGCCGATGGCCGGCACGAACAGCCGGAGTATCGAGACACCGGCGCTCTCCAGCGCGTGCAATTCCCGGTTGCGCGTCATCTGACCGTAGACCATGAATACCGCCAGCACCATGCTTACCGGATAGAGCAGGCTGATTGCGGACGGCAGGCTGTAGAAGTAGTAGAGCAGCACTATCCCCAGGGAGGCTTTGCGGGCGCTGAAGTAGCTCAGTTCCTCGAACAGGTCAATCAGCAGGTAGATCACTACCACGCTCCCGACCGCGATAAGTGCGAACTTCACCAGTTGCCGGACCAGGTGACGGTCAATGACCTTCATGAGGCGATACCCAGTAGCCGGACCAACGACTTCTCGTAGAAGGCACGCAGGAACAACTCGGCAACCGGCAGCACAAGGATGATATTCGGCAACCACATACCGACGAAAGGCGACAACCGGCCCGATTCGGCCAGATTCTCTCCGGCCAGCAGCAGGACGTAGTAGATGGCGAAGAAGATAAGGCCAACTATGAAGCCGGTCCCGACCCCTCCCCGCCGCAGTAGCAGCCCGACCGGAGCGCCGAAGAGTACGAAAAAGAAAGCGGAGAAAGCAAGCGAGAGCCGCTTCTGCAACTCTACCTGGTAGCGCGCGGCCTCCAGTCCCTTGTACCTGGCACGGGACTTCAGCTCGTCGTACTTCAGCTTGTCCGCCTCGCTGACCTTGGCCTTCCTGCCGGCCTCACTCGCTTTTGCTTTCAGTTCCAGGACTTCATGGTTCAACCGATTCATCATCGACGTCAGTTGCGGGAGCAGCATCTCCTCGTTCCCGCGGAACTCCCGGTCGCGCCGAACCAGGTTGTCGTCCATCACCACATTGATGACGTGTCGCTTGAAAAGCAGCCGCCGGTAGGTGCCGGTATCGACCAACTCGTGCATCTCGCCATCGTACAAGGTCATGATCATGTAGGCGTCGTCAGGCGTGTACGCGATCTCGCCCCGTGGCGCGGTCACGAATCCGGGCGTACCTTTGCGGGTGCCGGTCTCGAAGAGCGCGACCTTGTGTACGGTCGAGCGCCGTTCGTCAATCGAGCCGATGTAGATCATGTAGCCCGGGAAGTCGTCCATGAACTCACCCTCGCGTATGCGCATCGCCGGACGCTTCCGCGCAACATCAGTCAGAAGGTTTCTCACCTGGTGCTGCGCCTCGGGCACGATGTAGCCGTTGAAACCGACCATCGCTGCCATCAGTAGCAGGCAGGCGAACGCAGCCGGCACGAACAACCTTACCGTCTTGATCCCGGCCGCGCGGATGACCCGTATTTCGTTGTCCTGCGCCATCCGGCCGAACGAAATCACTCCGGCAATCAGACTGCCCAGCGGCGCGCACATCGAGACCACAAACGGCAGCGACAGGAGCGCGACTTCCGATACGACCCCGATCGCCACGCCCTTGCGTACCAGCATGTCGGCAAGCAGGAACAGCCGGTCCATCAGCAGGACGAATGTCAGGACAAGGATGGCCAGGAAGAACGGCGGCACAAATTGTCTCAGCGCATAGCGCTGGAGTATCTTCACCGTCTGATGATAGCAGTGGGTTGTTCTGAAGTCAAAGCCGCGCCCGGCGGGTTCGGAACGAACTGCGGGCGCGTCGTTGACGCGCCCGCACAACCGACAGGCAGCGGTCTAGGCTTCCGCTTTGGCCGCTGCCCGAATCGCCGTCTCTTCAGCCAATGCTTCCTTGGCCGTGGTCACAATACCGGCGAAGTCCTCGGGTTGGTGGATGGCCATTTCGGAAAGGACGAACCGATCCATGACAATTCCGGCCAGGTTGAGCCCATGGATGAATTTCGAGTAGCTCATCTCGAGGGGCTCGAGCGCGGCACCGAGCCGGATGATCGCCAGCGAACGGAACGTGCGCTTCTTGCGCCGGCGCTCCTTGTACGCAGACGTGCCGGCGTGGATCACCGCCTGACGCGCGGTTTGATAGAGTCGCGATCTCCCGCCCCAGTAGCCCTTGGCGTCACGTAGCCACTTCTTGCGGCGCTGCTTGGTATATGGGCCGTTCTTCACTCTCGGCATCTGGTCTCCTTATTTGTAGGGCACGAGCTCGCCCACCCGCTGTGCCAGTCTGCCTTCGAGTGCTGCCGGCACTTGCAGGCTGCGCTTTCTGCGCTTGCTCTTGGAACCGTTGTTGTGGCTCCGGTTGGAGCCCCGGTGCATGAGCTTGCCACCGGCGCTGCGCTTGATGCGCTTCTTCAGCGAACTGAGGGATTTGGTCTTCTGTTTCATTTTGGCACCAGCATCATCTGGATTGATTTCCTTCCTTCGGTCAGAAGCCGAGGAGGAGCTTCAACGCGGGCGACGTCCGCAAGGTCCTGGCTGAGTCGGCTCATCAGTTTCATGCCAAGGTCGGCGTGGACGATCTCGCGTCCGCGCACAAACAGCGTTACCCGGATGCGATCCTTCTCGGCCAGGAATTCACGCATCTTACGGATCTTGACCTCGTAGTCACCAGGTCCGATCTTCATCTTCATGCGCATCTCCCTGACTTCGGTGGCATGCTGCTTCTTCTTCGACTCACGCAACCGAACCTTCTGCTCGTACAGGTACTTGCCGAAGTCCACGATGCCGCAGACCGGGGGCTCTTCGTTCGGCACGAGGACGACGAGGTCCAGCCCCTGCCGCCGCGCCAGCCCGATTGCGTCGCGGGTCGGCAGGATGCCGATGAGCTTCTTGTCGGAGCCGATGACCTTGACATATGGCACGCGTATCTGCTCGTTGACTCTTGGCCTGTCTTTGAAACCGTCACGAGGTACTCTACCCGGGTACGTTGTTTTCCTCCTTGATTTGAGCGAGCGCAGACTCGATGGAAACCGCGCCGAGATTGCCCTTACCATGGCGGCGGACCGACACGGCGCCCTGGGCGGCCTCGCGGCCGCCGACTACGAGCATGAAGGGGATCTTCTGGCGTTCGGCTTCACTGACTTTGAGGTTAATCTTATCAGACTTCAGGTCGATTTCAACCCTTATTCCGGCGGCCCGGAGCTTCTGCTCTACCTCCTGCGCGTAGCCGTCTTCGGCCTCGGTCACCGACAGCACGCGCACCTGGACCGGCGCGAGCCAGACCGGGAAAGCGCCGGCGTAGTGCTCGACCAGTATCCCCATGAAGCGCTCGATGCCGCCCAGGACGGTACGGTGGACGAGATAGACCGGGTGGTGCTGTCCGTCCTGTCCCATGTAGTAGATGTCGAACCGCTGGCCCTCGTTGAAATCGAACTGGCAGGTCGGGCATTGCCATTCGCGACCGAGCGAGTCGAGCAGCTTGATGTCAATCTTCGGGCCGTAGAAGACAGCTTCGCCCTCGGCCCGCTTGTAGGGCAGACCGGTACGCTCCAGCGCGCGGACCAGCGACTGTTCGCCCAGTGCCCACTGCTCGTCAGTGCCGAGATACTTTTCCCGATGAATCGGGTCGCGCACCGACAGGTCCACCTTGAACTTGTCGAAGCCGAATGCCCGCAGCATCTTGACCGACAGACTGACCACGCCGAAGACCTCGTCCTCGACCTGTTCCGGGGTACAGAAGATGTGAGCGTCGTCCTGGGTGAAACCGCGGACTCGCATCATCCCGTGGAGCACGCCGGACCGTTCCCGGCGATAGACTGTGCCCCACTCGCCCATGCGCAGCGGCAGGTCTCGGTACGAATGGACCTTGGTTCGATAGATGAGCAGATGCCCCGGGCAGTTCATCGGTTTCAGGACGTATTGCTCCTTGTCGACATCCAACAGGTACATGTTCTCGGAATAGTAGTCAAGGTGACCAGAAGTCTGCCAGAGCCCGGCGCGGGCGATGTGCGGAGTCAGGACGAGCTGGTACCCGGCGGCGAGGTGCTCCTTCTCCCAGTATTGCTGGATCAGACGGCGGACGGTCGTGCCTTTCGGGTGCCAGAACGCGAGCCCGGCCCCGGCCTCCTCGTGGAAACTGAAGAGGTCGAGCGCCGGTCCGAGTTTGCGATGGTCCCGCCGTTTTGCCTCTTCCAGCCGGTCGAGGTGCGCCTTCAACAGCTCTTTAGAAGGAAAGGCTATCCCGTAGACGCGCGAGAGCATTCGGTTCTTCTCGTCCGCGTGCCAGTACGCGCCCGCTACCGAGAGCAGCTTCACCGCCTTGACCTTCCCGGTGCTGGTGACGTGCGGACCCCGACAGAGGTCGACGAAGTCGCCCTGCTCGTAGACGGAGATGGTGTCGTCGGGAATGCCCTCGATGAGTTCGATCTTGTACGGCTCGCACCGGGACTGAAACAGCTCGACCGCGTCCTTCCGCGACAGGAACTTGTGGACGATGGGAATTCGCTGCTTGGCGAGTTCCTGCATCCGCTCCTCGATCCTCGCGAGGTCATCCTCGGTAAACGGCTTCTCCACGTCGAAGTCGTAGTAGAAGCCCTCCGGAACGGCCGGGCCGATGGTCACCTTGGCGGTCGGATAGAGCTGCTTGATTGCCTGCGCCATCAGATGAGATGCGGAATGCCAGTATACCTCGCGCCCCTCCTCCGAGTCGAAGGTCACCGGTTCGACCCTGGCGTCTTGTTCGAGCCGGAAGGTCAGGTCAACCAGCCGACCGTCAACCCGGGCCGCGACCGCGTTCGGGTCGGCCAGCACCTGTCCGACGGCAACGCCCGGCTCAAGTTGCCGACTTTCGCCACTTACGGTCACATTTATCACGGTGCAATCATACTGAGACGCGTGCGAGTGTCAACCATAGCGCGCCAGAGGCGCTTGATGACCATTCACCGGCGTCCAGTGACCGGTCGGGTCTGAAACCCGGAGACTGGACACTCGTTTCGCGCCTGCCTTGACCATCGGTTGCAGGGGGCTACAATCATCGGACTTGAACCCTCCTACATCCCACCGGGGTCGTCGCAGCCAACCAACGTACCGTACCGGCATCGGATTCGACGCCCACGAGTTGGTAGCGGGCCGAAAGCTGAAGCTCGGTGGCGTTCATATCCCGTCCCGGCTCGGGCTCAGCGGCCACTCGGACGCGGACGTGCTGCTCCACGCTCTGACTGACGCCCTGCTGGGGGCGCTCGCCCTGCCCGACATCGGTACGCTCTTTCCTAACACCGACGCCAGGTGGAAAGACGCGCCGAGCCTGCTGATGCTGAGAGACGCATGCAGGCGCGTCAGAGCCGGAGGCTTCCGGCTCGCCAATGCCGACTGTGTTCTCATCTGTGACCGGCCGAAGCTCCAGCCGTATAGTCTGGCAATACGTAAGAGCATCGCGCGTATGCTGCAAGTACCCCAGTACCGCATCGGACTCAAGGCCAAGACCACCGAAGGCACCCTTCTCGCTTTGAAGAACAAGAGCATTGCTGCGATGGCTGTCGTTCTGGTCACGCGGGTCGGCAAGTGATCCCGCTCCGCGACGACATCCGCTCCGACAAGAAGCCTTTTGTCACCTGGGGATTCATGGCTGCCTGCGTCGGCGTATTCATCTACCAGACGCTGTCGGAGTACCAGGACCCCAAAGCCGGCAGCCTGATAGTCAACACCTATGGCATGATACCGCACGAGATCGTGTCGGGCCGACATCTCTGGACCCTGCTCACCTCGATGTTCCTGCACGGCGGTTTCTTCCACATCATCGGCAACATGCTCTACCTCTGGATATTCGGCGACAACGTCGAGGACGCGTTCGGCCACGCCTGGTTCTTTGTCGTTTACCTGTTCACGGGCATAGTCGGCAGCCTGCTCCAAATCGTGCTCATGCCGGGCTCGACCGTCCCGACCATCGGTGCCTCGGGCGCCATATCGGGTGTGATGGGCGCCTACCTTGTCCTGTTCCCGCGCGCCCGGGTCCTGACCCTGATCCCGATATTCTTCTTCATCCGTCTCATCTACCTGCCGGCCCCGCTCCTGCTTGGTTTTTGGATCCTGATCCAGGTCCTCAACGGCTGCGGCTCGGTTCCCGGCACCGGCGGCGGCGTGGCCTACTTCGCGCACATCGGCGGGTTCGCGTCCGGCCTGGTACTCGGCCTGCTCGTACGCAACCGCGTACGCCGGCCCTGGTATGAAATCAGCTGAGGGGAAGATTCCCCTCTCGGATAGCGCACCGAAGACCGCACCAGCCGACTACGGGTCGCGACGCAGAGCCGTCGAGTTGCTGACCGCCGCGTTCCTGTTGGCCGTTCTCATCCGACTCGTATTCATCCTTCTGCCTCAGGTTCCGCTCGAGACCAAGGCGGTGGCCGCAATCGGTGACAGCCGCGAGTATATAGCGCTTGCCCGGAACCTCGCCAGCACTCACACCTTCACGCGCGACACCACGCCGCCGTTCCGGCCGGAGCTCTTCCGCACTCCCATCTACCCTCTCTTCCTCACTCTTCCGCTCTTTCTCACTCCTCACTCCTCTCCCGGTGCATCGTTCCTCGCCCTGGCGCTTGCCCTGCAGCTTCTACTCTCACTGCTCACGGTCTGGCTTGCCTGGAAGCTCGGGCTCGAGCTGGGGCTGCCGCCGACAACCGCCGCCTTCGCGGCGCTGCTGGTAGGCCTGAGCCCCAACCTCGCATTCCTCTCATCCAAGCTGATTTCCGAAGCCCTGTTCACTCCGCTCCTGCTCATCTGCATCCTGCTGCTTAACCGCCATCGGCTGTCCGGCCGCGTGGTCGACATCGTGGGCGCAGGCATCTGCTCCGGCCTACTCATCCTCACCCGGCCCATCGCTACCTTTTTCCCGCTGCTGATGGCGGCGTACGTCGTTTGGCATGAACTGAGGAAAACCGGGGAAGCGGGGAAAACGGGGACTGTACCGCGCGCTGAGCGCTCCGGGGGACTGTCCCCAGTTTTCCAGGGAATCAGGAGTTCCCTTCTCCTCCTCGCTTCTGCCTCGGTCGTCGTCGCGCCCTGGGTCATCCGCAACGGTCAGAAGACCGGCCGCTACATCATCTCGACCGCATTCGAACACAACATCTACCTGTACGACGCGGCGACGGTGCTGGCATCGGAGAGGGGCATCTCGATTCCGCAGGCCCGCGACGTGATGAAGGCCGAGGCCGAGATGGAGTTCGGGCCAATCGACACGACTGACGAAGGTACAATGTGGCAGAAGCTCTCGACGGTTGCGCGAAGACACTTCTTCCGGAATCCGGCGCGTGCCGCCCCGGTCTGGCTGTTCGGGGTATTCGCCGACTTCCTGAATCCCATCAGCGTCGGCCCGCTACTCATCCATTCCGGGGCCTCGCCGGCGCCGGGCAGTGCGAACCTGCTCCAGTCTTCGCTGGCCCTGCTGGTCAGGGGCCAAGTCAAAGAGGCGTTCACTACCGCCTGGCGCGTGCGTGTTGGCGGCGCGCCGACGTTCATATTGGTAGTCCTTGCCTGTGCCGCGCTGTTCAACCTCATCCTCATCTGGTTCGGTCTCACCAGCCTGTTCCTGCGCCGGACCCGCGGCTTGTTCTGGCTCCTCCTGCCGATTCTCTACTTCACGTTCGTGACCGGCACGGTCGGAGACGCAAGGTTCCGCGCCCCAATCGAGCCGATCCTCTGCCTCTTCGCCGCTGCGGTCCTCATTCGCCCTGCGCGACCCGTTCCGGTCCGGGCGCCTGAGCTGTCGTCAGATGTTGTCTCGGAGTTGGCGGCCGGTAGCTGCTCGGTGGGCACTGCCGCACCCGGAACGAATCACCAAGCCTAACCCGGCATCCGGGCTGTCGTGGCAACTACCCGCGGGTGAAACCTTCACCATCACCGAGTGCCAGCGGGCCCCGACCGGGTAGGTTGCGGCTATCTACTGGCCGGCCGGTTTCGGTACGGCCATCTGGGCTTCAGGCCCGGCCTCATTCTGTGCATCTGGTCGATCCGGTCGAACATGCCGGCGATGCTCTGGTCGTCGAGCCCGGCTTCTCTGGATAGCTGCTCGACCCGCTTCCGACCCAGCTTGTTCTCGCAGCGGATGAGGCCGGTCAGGACCTGCCGCGGGCCGTCGGCAACTCCAACGGCCAGCAGCATGGCGAGGGCTTCCGCGAGTTTCGGCACGGCTCGCTCGTACTCCTTCCTGTCTTTCAGGAGGAGTCCGACGTTGCCCAATTCGGTGGCCACGCCCACCCGGTAGCCGGTTTGCCGGGCGAGCGCCAGCGATTTCTCGCCGTAGAGGAGCGCTTTGTCGAACCTACCCTCGCTGTGGTAGATGCTTGCGATCTCGCTGAGGTTCTCGATGGCGCCCAGCCGATACCCGATCTTACGGGCCATCTCCAGCGCCTCCACCTTGAACTTGAGCGCCCGGTCGAGCCCGCCCTTGTCGCGGTAGATGCTCCCGATTCTGGCCAGGTCGGTCGCAACGCCCCACTTATCCCCCAGGGAATGCGAAAGGTCCAGCGCCTGCTCATGGTAGTTAAGCGCCTTGTCGAGGTCACCCTTGTCACGCCAGATGTTCCCGATGTTGCCAAGGTAGAGCGCCTCGGCCCACTGGTCCCCGAGTCCGTGGGCTTCCTCCAGTGCTTCCTCCTTGTAGCGTAGTGCCTTGTCGAGTTCGCCCATGTCGTGCCAGATGACCCCGATGTTGCCGAGGGCCGGAGGCTTCCCGTTCACGTCCCGGAACTGCTCTGCCAACCGGGCCGACTCCTCGAAGTCCGCGAGCGCCTTGTCCAGGTGGCCTTGCGTGTATCGACACACCCCGGTCAGGTTGAAGAGCGCGACAATCTCCGCCCCCCGCGCCTGCATCATCGCCTCCCGGAAGTGCTCGATTGCCTGCTCCCACTGGCACGCAACCATCGCGGCACGGCCGAGTTGGAACGGTTCCCTGACCGCAGGACTCGACCTTGACAGACCGTCGAGATACTCCGCCATCCGGTCCATGTCGCGCCGCATCACTTCCCGGCTCCTGGCGATGAGCCTCGCCCACCGCCGGCCGGGACTCAGGTTGTACAGGATGAGAACGATGATGCCCGCGACCAGGACGCCGCCGGCGGCAACGACTATCCAAAAGGTCGCCGCGTTGACATGTAGCCCTAGGAAATCGACCACTGTATCAGTTTATCCAAGCCCGGCCATGTGTCAACCGAGCCCCAGAACCGATTTTGGAGCCACGAAGGCACGCAAGATACGAAACGCACTGCCAGACAGGGACTGCCAAGGCCGATAGGTGCAGGATTCGACGAGCTCGTTTCACTCCGTTTTCGTGTCTTCGTGGCTACATAAGTCGGAATCAGGGCCGAGGGCGGTCCGCTGCCCGGAAGCCGGCCGGCCGGGCACGATGCCCGGCCGGTAGATATCCTGAACGTCGTGCTACTTCTGCGCGGCTTCCTTTTCACGCTTGGCTTCGTCGATCACCTTCTGGGCAGCTTCGCGCGGGGTTTCTTCGTAGTGGGAGAATTCCATCGTGAAGAATCCGCGGCCCTGGGTCATCGAGCGGAGACTGTTGGAGTACTTGTACATCTCGGCCTGCGGGGCCTGAGCCTTTATGACCTGCAGGTTGCCCTGCACTTCCATGCCCATGATCCGACCCCGGCGGGCATTCAGGTCGCCCATCACATCGCCGGTGAACTGGTCCGGGACCGTGACCTCGACGTTCATGATCGGTTCGAGCAGGACCAGCCCGGCCTTCTCGGCGCAGTTCTTGAATGCGAGCTGCCCGGCGAGCTTGAAGGCGATATCCGAAGAGTCGACGTCGTGGTAGGAGCCGTCGAAGACGACCGCCCGGATGTCCATCATGTGGTACCCGGCCAGCACGCCCTTCTGCATCGTCTCGACGATGCCCTTTTCGATCGGCGTGATGAACTTGGTCGGGATCGACCCGCCCTTGATCTCGCTCACAAACTCGAACCCGGTGCCGCGCGGGACCGGCTCGAGCCTCAGCCAGCAGTCGCCGAACTGGCCGCGGCCGCCGGTCTGCTTCTTGTGCCGGCCCTGGGCCTCGGCCTTCTTGGAAATGGTTTCGCGGTAAGGGATACGCGGCTTGATCAGGTCGACGTGGACGTCGAACCTCCGCTTGAGCCGGGCCACGATGACGTCGAGGTGGAGCTCGCCCATACCGTTGATAAGCTGCTGGCTGATTTCGGAGTTGAACTCGTACGAGAAAGTCGGGTCCTCTTCGTGCAGCCGGGAGAGACCGGTGGAAACCCGCTCTTCGTCTCCCTTGGACTGCGGCACAATCGCAACCGAGATTGACGGCTTGGGGAAGGCGACCGGCGGCAGCTTGGCGGGCACGCGCTTGTCACAGAGCGTATCGCCGGTGTGGGTCTCCTTCAGCTTCACCAGCGCCCCGATCATGCCGGTAGTCAGCTTGTTGACCTCGACCCGCTCTTTGCCCTTCACGATGTACATCTGGTTGATCTTCTCGTCGCGTTCGCTGGTCGCGTTCATCACGACCGCGCCGGTTTCCAGCTTGCCGCGGAAGACGCGAACCAGGTTCATGTCGCCGACGTGGGCCTCGGAGACCGTCTTGAATATGAAAGCGCAGACCGGACCATCCGCCTCCGGCTTCACCTCGATGGCGTCGCTCGACCCCGGCCTGGCCGCAACCCGCGGCGGCATGTCGAGCGGCCCGGGCAGCACGTCCACGGCAAGGTCGAGCAGCAGGTCGGCGCCGACCTGGGCCAGTGCGTCGCCGCAGACCAGCGGATAGACGACTCCGGCCTTGATGCCCTTCCGGACCGCGCTGCGCATCTCCTCCGGCGCGATCTTACCGCCCTCGATGAACTTCTCCATCAGCGACTCATCGACCTCGGCCGCGGCCTCAACCAGCTTCTCCTTCCACTGGCCGATGGCCTCGGCCATGTCGGCGGGCACCGGGACTTCCTTCCGGGCACCATTCTCGTAGGTGTACGCCTTGTCGTTCAGCAGGTCAACTACGCCCTTCAGGCCTGCTTCCTTGCCGATCGGTAGAAAGAGCGGCGTCACCCGGGTGCCGAACGCCTTGCGCAGGTCCTCGGCCGTGGCATCGAACGAAGTGTGCTCCTTGGTGAGCTTGTTGAGGAAAACCGTTCGGGGCAGCTTGGCTTCGTCGAGCCGGCGCCAGACCATTTCGGTCCCGACCTCGACCCCGGCCGAAGCGTCGACGACGACGATACCATTGTCGACTGCGCGCACGCCGGACACCACGCTGCCGAAGAAATCGGCGTAGCCGGGCGTATCGACCAGGGTGACTAACGTATCCTGCCACTCGCCGTAGCCGAGCGACAGATTGATTGAAATCTTGCGGCTGACCTCATCCTCGTCATAGTCCAGCAGCGACGTCCCCTCGGTCACCGAGCCGAGCCGGGTGTTCTGCTTCATTGCGAGCAGCAACGCCTCGCAGAGCGAGGTCTTGCCCGAACTGGCGTGGCCGAAGAAACCTAGATTGCGGATCTTTTCCGCGCTGTACTCTTTCAAGGGGTCCTCCTGAAATCTGTTCTAGAAGCTGTCGCGTATCATAGCGAAGCCATCAGGCAAGTCAAGCCTCGTGGCCGTCTCTGTGGAGCCACAGCGATAATGTCATAGGGTAATGCCACAGCGAAAGTGTCATATTGACGGTGTCTTGATGATTGATGCTATTC
>Ga0163209_1000406_pt1 | contig 18441 bp, 10 predicted proteins | sample Kivu_160m_FD_113538 | JGI IMG/M metagenome (GOLD analysis project Ga0163209, IMG submission 113538) | Freshwater microbial communities from Lake Kivu, Western Province, Rwanda to study Microbial Dark Matter (Phase II) - Kivu_160m | ecosystem: Environmental > Aquatic > Freshwater > Lake ...
CCCGGACGGATCATAACGGCTTGGTTCATGGTTTCATCCTTCTCCTCCACTCTCCCTCCTGGGTGAAAAAGGGAGGAGGAGGAACTTTCTCCCCCCAAGGATATCAGAAATTGAAAAAAAGAGTTGCTTTGAGAGTAATCATGAAACCTCCGCTATTCCGAAGAATAGTTATTTAACGCAAGAAAGTTATCAGTAAGAAAAGCCTCTGTCAAGGAATAATTCAACTTCCGAGGCTGGGTTCAACCTGTTTGGTCAGGGTCTCGTCATGGTTGAGATTAATAACTTCATTCAAGACCAGTGAGACCGCACCCATGACGGCGGCCTTCATCCCGAAAGTCGCGGGCTCGATCAACACTTCGGATGATATTTTGTTGAGCGACCGGGCATGAACCGTCTTTCGGACCTTTTCGAACAGAATATCCCCCGCCTGGGCCACTCCGCCGCCGATGACGATGGCCTCCGGGCTGAAGAGGTTGACCAATCCCGCGATCCCGATCCCCAGATACTCGACCGCCCGGTCGAAGATTTCCCAGGCGAGGGGATCGCCCTGTTTGGCCGCGGCGGCCACGATCTCGGCCGTCACCTTGGCGGGATCGCCTCCGCAGCTATCGAGCAGCAGGCTCCGCTCCCCACCGAGAAGCCGCAGGCAGGCCGCCTTGGCGATCGCATTCCCCGAAGACAAGGCCTCCAGGCACCCGAAATTGCCGCAGTCGCACTGGACTTGACTGTCTTTTTCGAGAGTGATGTGCCCGAATTCCCCGGCCAGGCCAAGAGGCCCATAGAGGGGCTTGCCGTTGATGATGATCCCCGCTCCGATGCCGTAGCCGACGTTGACGCAGATGATGTTTTTATACTTTTGCCCCAGGCCGTACCACATCTCGCCCAAGGCCATGACCCGGGTGACATTGTCGAAGATAGTGGGATAGGGGTGGATCTCGGCCAGGGCGCCGACGACATCGACGTTGCGCCAGTGGAAATCGGGCGAGAACTCGACGATGTTGCGCTTCCGGTTGATCAATCCGGCGACGGCCATCCCGATCCCGTAGATCCGCTTGCCGGCGACCGAGGGCTCGGCGACGAGCTCGCTGATGACCCCGGCCGTTCGCTTCATGACGCCGGCGAATCCCTCCTCGATGTGGGTCGGAGTCCGGACTTCGGCGATGATGTTGGCGTCGAAGTCGGACAGGACGCCGTAAATGTTCGTCGTTCCCAAGTCGATGCCGATGATGAAGTTCTTCCGGTCGGAGAATTTGATGAGGGTCGGCGGCCGCCCGCCCTGCGATTCGCCTTCTCCGACCTCCCGAACAAGTCCGACGGCCAAAAGGTCGTCGACGATGCGGGAGACGGTCGGGGCGCTCAGGCCGCTGATCTTGGAGATATCGGCCCGGGACATGGTCTCGGAAGAGCGGATGATCTTGAGGACCTTGACCTTATTGAGCCGGTTGATATACTTGGCCCCGCCGTCCGCGTTGGATATTAATTTAGGTTTAGCCATGAACTTATTTTCTCTTCTTTATAAAATATGTCCAAATGAAGCTAGTTTCAAGTTTTTTTTTTGTTCTTATCAGAAATGGTCCTCCGGATGAGGAGGAATCATTCAAACTCCCGAGCCTCATTGTCCTCTTTAATATGATTTTCCTTGACTTCCTTGCGCCTGAATGAGAATGAAGGAGGCGTATTATGACAGGGATGAAGCGCCGGAATTTCCTGGGAGGAGCCCTGGCCGCAGGGGCAGCCGCCTGCGCCGGGCCGCTCGTGAAGACGCGATCTCGCGCCGCGACCGGACCGGCCGGTCCCAACATCGTCTTTATCCTGACCGACGACCTGGGCTACGGCGATCCGGGCTGCAATAATCCGGCATCGAAGATTCCGATGCCGGCCGTGAACCGCATCGCGGTCCGCGGCGTCCGTTTCACGGACGCCCATTCCCCTTCCGCCGTCTGCACGCCCACACGCTACGGCCTGCTGACGGGCCGTTACGCCTGGCGGACATGGTTGAAGAGCGGGGTCATCGGCGGCTATACGCCGCCGCTGGTTGAACCGGATCGGATGACGACCGCTTCGCTCCTCCGGAGCCGAGGCTACGCAACGGGATTCTTCGGCAAGTGGCATCTCGGTCTGCGCTGGACGCGGATGAACGGGAACGCCCCCGACTGGGACGAGGCCCAGAAATTCTTCAAGGGGTCCTCGCAGGATCCCGACCCGAAGACCGGGCTCAACGTCGATTTCACCAAGCCCATCGGCGGCGGCCCGGTCGACCGCGGTTACGATGAGGCATTCTTTACCGCCGCTTGCTCGACGATCGACGGCCCGTTCGCCTTCATTCGGAATCGCCGAACAGTAGGTCTCCCGACCATGCAGGTCTCAGACTACTACGACATGACTGGGGGCGAGGAAGGGAGCCCCCGCAAGGGCTGGATCGTCCCCGGACACAAGCTCGAGGAGGTCGACTATCGCTTCACGGAGAAGGCTATCGCCTTCATGGAGCGCTGCCGCCGCGATACGCCCGGAAAGCCCTTCTTCGTCTCGCTCCATCTCTCTTCGCCCCACACGCCCTGGCTGCCGGCGGCCCAGTTCAAGGGCAAGAGCGCGGACGGCCCGCGCGGCGACCTCGTCCTCCTGGCCGACTGGTGCGTCGGCGAGATCGTTAAGGCCCTTGACCGCCTGGGCGCGACCGACAACACCCTGCTCATCTTCACGAGCGACAACGGGCCTCATCCAGGGACGAATGGCCATCGGTCCGAAGGCCCGCTGCGCGGGCTCAAGACCCAGATCTGGGAAGGGGGACACCGGGTTCCTTTCGTCGCCCAATGGCCGGGCCGCATCCCGGCCGGCCTCGTGAGCGACGAACCGATCTGTCTGGTCGACATGCTGGCCACATTCGCCGGCCTAACGGCCGCGGCGCTGCCCGACGACGCCGGGCCGGACAGCTGCGATATCTCTCCCGCGCTCTTCGTGACGAAGGGAACGGAACCGATCCGCGAGGCCCTCGTGTCCCATTCGCAGAACGGGACGTTCGCTATCCGCCAGGGGCCGTGGAAGCTCATCCTCGACAACAAGACGTCGGGCGGATGGATGGCGCCCGTTGGCAAGCCGCCCGCGCCGGGAACCCCGGGTCAACTCTATGACTTGGCCGAGGACCCTCGGGAGCAGAACGACCTCTGGGAACAGAAGCCCGAGATCGTCGCCCGTCTCACGGCCCTTCTCGAGAGGTACAAGACAGAGGGCCGCAGCACGCCGCGGCGAGGCTGATCAGCCGGGCTTGGGCCGCGTCGGGGCCGTCCGGGGCAAAAACCAGGATGCGGCGATCTCATCCTCATATTTCCCGTTACTAAATGAGAACATATTGATTCAGAATTCTACCCTGATAATGTAAATAGCGGATTAAAAAATTTGTTTGATGAAATCTAGCGGGCTTTTCGCCGTTTCTCGTATGCATCCCCATTCATTAATTAAGACAAGTAAATTATTAATAGATAAATCAATAAAAAACCAAAACGCCGTCCCTATTCGCGATAGAAATCCATCCCCGGGAAAAATATCTTCATCAGGCAAAGATATTCTAGCTCCACGATCAGGCGTCCGTCCAAGATAGCCGGTTAGAAGGTCTCCGTGGGGCTGAGGTAGATGAAGGCCAAGAAAGATTCTATAAATTGCGCTTGACAATCTTATTTTTATATATTAATTAAGTAAGTGATCAGAATGGGATATTCGAACTTTTCACTAAAGGGGATTCAAGAGTATCCACCCGTTCGACCGATTTTCGAGATAGGGGCCTTTTTCTACCCCGGAGCGGTTGGCCCCGCATTCAGTGATCGAAGAAGGCTGAAGCCGAGGATAAAAGTCATCCTGGCGAGGCAAACGTTTGGATTCCGTGAGAAGGGAGGAATCATATCGTGATCAAAACAAAAGTTCTTCTCATCGTCGCAGCCGGCCTGATCTTGGGTTCGATCGCGAGTGCCCAGGAATTGCAGTCCGGCTCGATCAGGGGCCGGATCATCGATGATACCGGGCTGGCCCTCCCGGGCGTCTCCATCACGATCTCCGGGCCCGCGCTCATCGGAAAGTTCACAACCGTAACAAACGCCGAAGGGTACTTCCGGGCCCCCAACCTGACGCCGGGAAGGGATTATGAAATCAGAGCCGAGATTGGAGGCTTTGAAACGACGATCCAGACGGGAATCATCGTCAACGTCGGCAGGACCATATCGATCGAGATGAGTATGAAGGCGTCGACGCTCCAGCAAGAGGTCACGATCACGGCGCCTTCTCCGACAGTCGACGTCGTAAAATCAACGATGTCGACAACCGTTCCGGGCGAAGTCATGACGGCGCTTCCCCTCTCCCGCAACATGGCCGGAATCCGTCAGTTCGCCACGGGCGCCGTCGGAGGCAGCTTCTATGGAGGGGGGAGCACGGAAACAGGCGGCGTCATGGACGGCGTCAACGTGAACGAGACCGACAATGGGGGGCTGAACCTGGGCGGCGGGACCGGGATCGCCTGGGACATGATTGAAGAGATCGAGGTCGTCGGCGCCGGCGCTTCCGCCCAATTCTATAACTCCGCGAGCGGGACGATCAACATCGTCATGAAATCAGGGAGCAACAAGTTCTCCGGCGAGCTCTCCATGCTTTACTCGAATAAGGACTTCGCCAATGTCCATCTGCCCGCGCCGGACATCCAGGCCCTCAATCTGGCTCAACCGACGTTTCCAGTTTACTCCTACGATGGGGCTTTCTCCTTGGGCGGTCCGATCATCCAAGATAGGCTCTGGTTCATGGGCGAATTTCGCTATATCAAGACCAAGAACTCCGGCAATTTCCGGCCCACCGTCATCAACGGAAAGCCATACAACAATTACGACCGCATCTTCCCCGCCTATGTGGGCTTCCTGAAATTCACGGCCCAGCTGACCAAGAATATCCGGGCATCGGCCATGGGCCATGCCGCCTTGGCGGACAATCCTTACTTCCAATCCGGCTGGGGTCTGACCGACGAGGCCAACTTGCACACCAAGCCCTTCCGCAGCTATTGGGCCGCAACGGCCTTGTGGACCGTCAACAGCAGCACGATCCTCGACCTCAGGGCGGGCGGGCTGTATTTCGATTGGAAAGGGGAAACCACCGAGGCCGGCGATCCCGACTCTCCGACTTTCACCGATTCCTACACCGGATATAGCTGGGGCAACGTGTCTGGGGGCGCGGCTGCCAATGTGTACACGTTCAAGCCCTCGATCCACATCTCGCTGACGGCCACCAAATACGTGGACAGTTTTCTCGGGGGGGACCATGAGTTCAAAGCCGGCCTGGATTGGGAGAGGCTCCATGGCGAGTGGGGATTTTATGCGACGAAGCCGTTGACTTGGACCTACTACAACGGCAGCCCCTATTACTATCGGGCCTTGAACAACGGCGTGACGGACCCGGTCTACGGCGACGGGCGGCTGACGTACGCCGCGATGGGGACGACCAAGGGGTCCAGCGCGCAGCTCGGGCTCACCTCCCGGATCGGAGCCTTCCTCCAGGACTCCTTCACTCTCAAGCGCCTGACCATCAACCTGGGCTTGCGAGCCGATTACCTGAGGGCCTGGAGCCCGGGCCGGGCGAAGGGCGCGGCGACGGATCCCTTGGCCCTGGCCCTTGGAGCCACTTATTTCGAGCCCCTTTACGGCATAAACCCCTATGGCTCGATTTCTTACGATACCTGGGATAACGCTTTCCCTTACAACACGTTCTTCTCCCCGCGCATCGGCCTGACCTACAACCTCTTCGGCGACGGGAGGACCGCTCTCAAGGTCTCGTTCTCCCGACAGCAGGAGGGATTTTTCACGGGCCATTTCGCCAGCATGTATCCGCTGACCAACAGGTCGTTCACCTGGAGTTGGTGGGATGACAACAATAACGGGATCCCCGACCTGCCGGGGATCGATCGCTACAAGGAGGCCCTGGGAGCCACGCCCTTGGCCATGATCTCCAAGGCCTATCTGGATGCCATCGACCCCAACACCAAGATCCCGTACATCGACGAGCTCACGGCTTCCATCGAACACGAGCTCTTCAAAGATGTCCGGGCGGCCGTCCGCTATTTTCACAAGGACCGCAGGAACATCATGGCCAGCGTCCTTTGGGACAAGCCGACCGACCGGTACTGGTACACATATGACGAGGCCCCCGATTGGTGGGTCCCCTTCAAGACAACCATCCCGGCTTACGGCAATTTCCCGGCCAGGGAAGTGACCATGTACTTCCAGTCCCCGAACGCGCCCGCCCAGCTCTCCCGACTGACCAACGTTCCCGAGGCCAAGTATCAATACCGCTCCGTCGAGGTCAGCCTCGACAAGAGAATGTCCAACGGCTGGCAGCTCGGCGGCTCCGTCAATTTCACGAAGCTCACCGGGAACTATCCCATCACCGTATCCGATTTCAGCTCCTACGGCATCTTTTCCTCTCCGAACGCCTTCGTGAACGCCGAAGGGGATATGCCTTACAGCCGGCCCGTCCTGATCAAGCTCTACGGAACGTTCCGTCTGCCCTATCAGTTCATTTTCTCGTTCTTCTACTTGCACACCGACGGCTCGCCCTGGGGACGGACGGTCACGGTCGTCCCGCCGGCGTCCTGGGTATCCGCCAAAAAAGTCAAGTCGACGACTTACCGGATCAACGTCGAAACGCCGGGCACGAGGCGGAACGAAGCCTCTGACAGCCTCGACCTGAGAATCGAGAAAGATTTCAAGCTCGGTCCCGGTACACTCGGGGCCTATGTGGATATCTTTAACCTTCTCGGCTCATATAACCTGACCATCAACAAGAACCCGGCCGGCACCTGGCGTCCTGCGGACGAGAACACGACAAGCGGGACCTATACGCCCGGGTCTCTTGGATTGGTCGGCTTCACGGGCAGCCGGCAGGTCTGGTTCTCCTTAAAATACAGGTTCTGAAGGGGTTTGCTCCGTAGCCTCGGGGCCTAACGCGTCCCCGGGACGACAAACCCGTCCATTTTCGGACGCGACTTTTGGCAAGAAAAAAGTCCTGGAGAGGAAAGCCAGGATGAACAGAAGAGAATTCTTAAGTACGGCGGCGGCCGCATCAGCCACTTTGGCACCGCTGGCGCAAATCTTAACCGCCGGGCAAAAGTCGGCGGCAACGGCAAATTCGCGTTCCAAACCGAACATCATCCTCATCATGGCGGATGATCTGGGCTACGCAGGGCTCGGCTGCTACGGCCAGAAACTCATCCGGACGCCCCATCTCGATCGAATGGCGGAGGAAGGCATCCGGTTCACGGATTTTTATGCGGCCAATACGGTTTGTGTCCCCTCTCGGGTCGGTCTCCTCACCGGCCGGCATCCCGGCCATGCCTCCATCCGCGACAATTTCAAGCCTCATCTGAAGGATTTCTCGGGATACATGAAGGACTGGCCGGAAGAGCTTTGGCCTCCCAAGGTCGCGACCTTGGGCCAGGTGCTGAAAAGGGCGGGCTATAAAACCGCCCAATTCGGCAAGCTTGAGGCCGGGATTCCCATGCCGCCGGGAAAGATGACCGAGCATGGTTGGGACACGTGGTTTGGTTTTCGCGAAACCGGCGCCGCATTCCAATATTATCCGCTTGAATTATGGAAAAACGACCGCCAGATCAGGTACGAAGCGAACATGGCCGAGGATGTGCGGAAACCCGGGATCGTGGGCGACAAGGGAGTCTATTCACAAGATCTCTTTGTCGCGGAGATTTTGAAGTTCATGCGCGAGAATAGGGACTCACCCTTCTTCATCTATTTTCCGACCCAAGTGCCCCATGGCCGGTCTCCCGCGGACGGCGATCAAATCCAGGTGCCGGATATCGGGCCCTATGCAGACCGTGATTGGACTCATGGGGAGAAGTTGTACGCGGCCATGTTGACTCGTTTTGACGGCCACGTCGGTCAAATCATCCAACAGCTCAAGGATCTGGGTCTGGATAAAAGGACCATCATCTTCTTCACGAGCGATAATGGAGACGAAAACAGCTATTATCGGTTTACGAAGCGATTCGAAGCGACCGGACCGCTGCGCGGCAAGAAAAGATTCCTGTACGAGGGAGGGATCCGTGTCCCCATGATCGTCCGGTGGCCCGGCGAGATTAAGCCGTCCCAAACCAGCGGCCTGCCGTGGGCCGGGTGGGACGTTATGGCCACGCTCGCCGACTTGGCGGGAGCCGAACGGCCCGGACACTCCGATGGAATCTCCGTGGTTCCAACCCTGCTGGGCCGTCCGGGTCGACAGGAACTTCGTGAATATCTCTACTGGGAATATCATATGGGAAAACAGCAGGCCGTCAGGATCGGGAAGTGGAAAGGCGTCAGGTTCGGCGGGACCAAAGAACCGATCGAATTATATGATCTCAGCCGAGATATCGAAGAGACGAAAAACATGGCGGATGACCAGGTCGAGATCGTCGAACGGATGGATGAACTCATGAGAAAGGCCAGGGAAAATTCCGCGTTCACGGCATTCTGGCCTCTGCCGGAGTATCGACTTTACAGTGTGAAGTATGACAAAGTGATATATGATCAACTGGAAAAAGGAATTGACTGGGATAGACATTGATACTCGTCAGAGGGCCGCAAAGCCCCCGGGCGCCGTGGAACCCCGAAGGAAGACATCGAGGCTCTCAACTGATGAAAGTCCATAAGGAGAGCGGCCTCGACCGCAGGGAATTCATCAAAGTCGCCGCTGTCGGCGCCGCCTCATTAGCGGCTTGGAACTGCGGAGTCTTCCGCGGTAAAACGAGAAAGCCCAATATTCTTTACATAATGTCCGACGACCATTCGGCCAACGCCATCGGCGTCTACGGGAGCCACTTGGCCGGATTCGTGGACACCCCCCACTTGGACCGGCTGGCCGCGGAGGGGGCGCGCCTCCGAAACTGCTTCTGCACCAATTCCATATGCGCCCCCAGCCGGGCGACTATTCTGACCGGCCAGTACAGCCACCGGAACGGCGTTACGGCCCTCGATGATGCGCTGAGCCCCGACCAACCGAGCGTTGCCAAGGAGTTTCAGAAGAACGGCTATCAGACCGCCCTGTTCGGGAAGTGGCATCTCAAGAACGACCCCGCGGGATTCGAGGACTGGCGGATCCTGAACAACCAAGGGCGTTACCGCGATCCCGAGCTCAAGGGCCCGGGCACGGGATACAAAGTTTATCCGGGATATTCGGCCGACGTCATCACAAAACTCTGTTTCGATTGGCTGGAAAGCCGTGATGCCTCCCGGCCCTTTCTGCTCATGTGCCACTACAAGGCGCCCCACGACCGCTGGAACAACGCCGAGCGCTTCGAGAGTCTTTACAGGGATCGGCCCGTACCCGAGCCGTCCAACCTCTATGACGACTACCAAAACCGGTTCAGCCGGGCGGGGAAAGTCTGGTCGACCCTGGAGAGGATGGTCCCCGACCAGTACTTCCCCTATCTACAGCTTGAGGATCTGGAGGGTCTGGACCGTGACCAGATTCGGAAAATTGTCTACCAGAGCTTCCTGGCCCAATATCTTCGCTGCGCCCAGGCCGTCGACGACAACGTCGGCCGGATCCTCGAATATCTGGACAAGTCCGGCCTGTCCAAGGACACGATCGTCGTCTACACCAGCGATCAGGGGGTATTTCTGGGAGAACACGGATACTTCGACAAGAGGTTCATGTACGAAGAGAGTCTCCGGATGCCTTTCCTCGTCCGTTGGCCGGGCGAGATTCCTCCGGGCGCGGCTCCCGAAGCCCTGGTGGAGAACGTCGATTTCGCCCCCTTCCTCCTCGACTGCGCCGGGATCGAGACCCCCGCTTATATGCAAGGCCGGAGCTTCCTTCCCATCCTGCGCGGACGGATCCCTTCCGACTGGAAGCAAGAGACCTACTACCGGTACTGGATGCACATGTCCCACTTCGCCATCCCTGCCCACTACGGCATCCGCACCGGGAGCCACAAACTCATCTACTACTACGGGGAACCCCTCGGCCAGAAGGATACCGAGTTCGTCAGGTCCTGGGTCAAGGGATCTCCCCGCATAGAACCGACCGAACCGGAGTGGGAGCTCTTCGACTTGGACAAGGATCCTCGGGAGATGCGCAACCGGGCCTTGGATCCCGAATACGCCGCCGTTTTTGCCGACCTGAAGCGGAGACTTCTTGAGAAAAAGAAGTCCGTCGGGGACACGGACGAACGCTTTCCCGAACTCATGGCCCAAAGAGAGAAATACTGGTGAATTTTTTATGGGATTTTTTGTTCCGGCATCATGAGGCGGAAGCCTAACGCGGCCACGGGTTTATCAATCCGTCCGTTATCGCGGCTATTGGCGAGAATGGAGGCCTATCGATGAAAACGAGGATGAACAGAAGAGAATTCTTAAGTGCGGCAGCGGCCGCCTCAGCGACGTTGACCCCGATGGGGCAATTCCTGACGGCTGGCCAAAAAACGGCGGCAATCGCGAGCCCGCCTTCCAAGCCAAACATCATCCTCATCGTGGCGGATGATCTGGGCTATGCGGGATTGGGGTGTTACGGTCAGAAGCTCATCTTCACTCCCCAAATCGACAAAATGGCCGCTTCCGGAATGCGTTTCACGAACTTCTATGCGGGCAACACGGTCTGCGTGCCCTCGCGCGTCAGCCTGCTGATGGGTCTGCATCCCGGTCATGCTCCTATCCGCGACAACGTCTTGCCCCATCTTCCGAATTTTTCGGGCTACATGGAGGAATATCCAGGCGATTTATGGCCCCCGAGGCTTCCGACTCTTGGCCAGGTCATGAAAAAAGCCGGATACAAGACCGCTCAATTTGGAAAAATCGAAGCCGGGATCCCTCTTCCAAGGGGAAAGATGACGGAGCATGGATGGGATGACTGGTTCGGATTTAAAGAGACGGATGAGGCCGCGCAGTATTATCCCTTAGAATTATGGAAGAACGATGAAAAAATCACTTTCGAGGAGAATAAGCCTGAAGACATCCGCCGGTCGGGGATTGTCGCGAATCGCGGAGTTTATTCGGAGGATCTGTTCATCGAAGAAATTCTGAATTTCCTCAGGGACAATAGAGACGCTCCCTTCTTTGTCTATTTCCCCGTTCAGATCCCGCACGGTCGATCCCCGAGGGATGGATCTCAAATTCAGGTCCGCGATATCGGACCTTACGCGGACCGGGAATGGACTCAGCTTGAGAAGCTCTATGCCGCCATGATCACCCGTCTCGATTCCGACGTCGGCCGAATCATTCAAGAACTGAAAGATCTCGGGATCGAGAAAAACACGGTCCTCCTCTTCAGTAGCGATAACGGAGATGAAAACAGCTATTACGAATATACGGACAGGTTCAGCGCGACCGGCCCTTTGAAAGGAAAAAAGCGATTCCTCTATGAAGGAGGAATCCGCGTCCCGATGATTGCTTTCTGGCCGGGAACCATCATGCCATCCCGTGTCAGCGATCTTCCGGCCGCGGGCTGGGACATCATGGCCACCTTGGCTGACCTAGCAGGGGTTCAGGCCCCGCGGAATACGGATGGCCTCTCTCTCCTTCCGACCTTAATCGGCAAAAATGATCGTCAAACCCAAAGAGAATATCTGTACTGGGAATACCACTTCGGCAAACAGCAGGCGGTCAGGATCGGCCGCTATAAAGGGATTCGATTCGGAGGGACGAAAGAGCCCATCGAGCTGTATGACCTCCTAACGGATATTGGCGAAAAGACCAATATCGCTTCGAGCCATCCCGAGCTTGTCAAAAAGATCGATTCCATCATGGAGGCGGCGCGTAAAGATTCGGAATTTTCCCGGTACTGGCCTTTGCCGGAGCATCGGCTCTACAATGTGAAAGGGGACAAGTGGATCTTTGATCAATTGGAAAAGGGGATCGACTGGGACAAACATTGAGGCTTTGAAGCCGAGAGAAAAGCCCGGACCGCGATTGATCGGGCGGATGCCTCCTTGGTATCGCGGAGAGGAAAAAAAAGGAGGGGAAAGATGACAAAAAAAAGTACGCAAGATCGAAGGACATTTCTGAAAACCCTCGGATCTGCGGCGGCCGCCGCCGGACCCCTGTCGCTCCTGGCCGGGCTGGGGCTATCCGGGTGTCGCGGCCCTGAAAGCCGGAAACTCAATATTGTCTCCGCTGGACATCGGAAACCCAACATCGTCTTCATCCTGGCCGATGACCTCGGCTATCAGGACTTGGGCTATTGCGGAGGATGGATCCGGACGCCCTATATCGACAAGCTCGCGGCGGCGGGGACTCAGCTCGATCAGTTCTATGTCCAACCGGTTTGTTCGCCGACCCGATCGAGCCTGATGACGGGGCGGTATCCCATGCGTGTCGGCCTCCAGGCCGGCGTCGTACGCCCCTGGTCTCAGCACGGATTGCCCCTCGAGGAGCGCACCCTGGCCGAGGCGCTCAAAGAGGCGGGTTATACGACGGCCATCTGCGGAAAGTGGCACTTGGGGCATTTGGATGAAAGGTATCTGCCGACGGCTCGCGGATTCGATCATCAGTACGGACATTACAACGGGGCCATCGATTACTTCACCCATGTGCGCGACGGCGCCCTGGACTGGAACCGCGACGACCAGCCTTTGCGCGAAGAGGGTTATTCGACCGATCTGATCGCCTCAGAATCGGTCCGGCTGATCGAGGAACACGATTTTTCGAAACCGCTCTTTCTTTACGTTCCTTTCAACGCCCCCCACAGCCCGTTCCAGGCGCCCCAATCGTATCTCGATCTATACGATAGCATCCAAGATCCTCGCAAACGCGCTTATGCGGCGATGGTAACCGTCATGGACGGGGCGATCGGACGGATCGTTTCGGCGATCGACAAACGCGGCGTCGGCCGCAACACGCTGATCTTTTTCTGCTCAGATAACGGGGGGATGGACATCGTCTCCAACAACGGTCCTTTGCGAGGCCAAAAGGGCCGCCTTTATGAAGGCGGGATTCGCGTGCCGGCGTTTGCCGTCTGGCCCGGCGTGCTCGAACCCGGGGCGATCGCCCGGGGGCCTCTCCATATGGTCGATCTGTTCCCGACGTTGCTCAGGCTCGCCGGCGGCAGACCGGAATCCCCAAACGGCGGGCCGCTCGACGGCCGGGACGTCTGGGCGACGATTTCGACGGGCCAACCTTCCCCGCGCGAGGAAATCCTCCTCAACGTGACTCCCTTCAACGGGGCGATCCGCTGCGGCGATTGGAAGCTAATTCACAACGGTCAGCTCGAAGCCAATTATACCGATCCGATTCCCCCCGTTAAACAGACCTTGGAGCTTTTCAACCTTGCCGACGATCCCTTCGAGAAGAACGACCTGAGCGGGCGGTATCCGCAAAAACTCGAAGAACTCAAAACCCGGCTGAACTTCTACGCCGATCATGCCGCTCAAGCCAATATCTCACCGAGCGCAATGCCTAAGGACTTTAAGACCCCCAAAGCCTGGGGGCACCGGGACTGACCCGGTGGAGCGGAGGCGCCTCGCCAGCATCCCGCTTAACGCGGTGTCAATTCGATGGCCGTCGGGGCGCTCGACTCGACCTTGATCCAGACGACGAGGTCGTAGGAATTGACGCGGCGGACGTGCCCGATCCGAAAATTCTTCCCCTCCGGGATCTCGCGGCCGTCGAGGCGGAGGGATGCGCCGCCCGGCCCCCAGTTTTCAAAGACGAAGGCGGGATTCAGGACGGGCGATTCGGCACGTCCCTCCAGCTTCAGCTTCAAAGGACGCGGTCCCTTCGCAATGACATAGCATCGCTGGGTCAAGTCGAAGCGGCCGTCCACGCCGTCCCCGGTCAGGACGGGGGGGGTGAGCCACGCCCGGGCGATGGGGACGAGCGACTCGGCCGGCTGCTTCGAGGCGCCGTACATCCAGGCCCACCAGAAAAGGCCGTCTTCCTTGTGGGAGGGCGGCCCGCCCCAAGCCAGGGAAAAGTGGGAGGCTCTGTCGGCGGCCTGGCAATACCGGCCGTCGGAAGGGACCTGGGCCACCGGCCAGTGATTCCACCAGGGGAAATGGGAGACGCCGGGGCGGTGCTCGTGGGCGAAGATGCGGACGCGGTTGCCCGTCTCGAAAACCTGGAAGGGCTTGGTCTCCGATTTCAGGTTGGTCCGGATGATCACCGGCCTCTCCTCGGGCCCGCTCCCGAAGTCAAGGTACTTGTCGCCGTCGGCGATCACGGGAGCCTTCTCGGCCCAAGTGTACGTCCGGCTTTGCCCCTTGAGGTTGGCCAGAGTCATCGCCGCGAGGTCGATGATATCTTCGGGCCGCTGCCCGGGCTGGCAGAGGACGATGACCTCCTCCGGCCCGAGCGGACGCCCCTCGGTGTGGAGGACGACCTTCCGGATGCCGACCTGATCGGGATAGAAGGTGTAATATTCGTCGACCCAATCCTCCCAGCCCGTGACCGGATCGACCTGGGAGTGTTTGCCGTTGGCGGAGGTGGGGCAGTAGCGCCAATGGACGACGACCCGGGCCGGGGAATTTTCGATGATCCGGACATGGGAGAACCGGCAGCGGGGGTCGAGCATGTGCTCGACGCAGCCGTCGTCGTTGTTGAAGTTCTCGCAGCTCTGATCGGCCATCCAGAGATCGCCCTCCATGACCCAGGCGGGCGAGTAGCGGGTCCCGCGCCAGAAAACGACCCTCACCGGCGAATCGTCGAACTGGACGACGATGTCCGGATCGGAGGACACGGGCCAGAGGTTGTCCCATTCGGGGTAATAGACGAGCTTCATGTAGGACGCCCCGAAGACGCCCGGCCCTTTGGGACCGGAGGGCATGACTCGAGGCGGCAGAGCCGGTTCGGAGGGAAGTTTAACGGCTCCCCAGTGCTCGGCGACAGCCTCGGCAGATAATCCCTGGCCGTAGATCTTGAGCTCATCGACGATTCCGTCCAGGGAATACCAGCAGGGCAGCGTGGCGAAGGCCCGGACCGGATGCGAAGGCTCGATCTTCTGCCGGCTCATACCGATCCGCAGGTCTTCGTTCGCGGCCTGGCGAAAGACCGCCTTGACCGCCGTTTCGCCGGCTTTCCGGCCGTCGATATAGAGAGCGATCCCCTCGCCGCCGCGAAAGACGGCGGCGACGTGGGTCCATTTCCGCAGGGGGAGCGGATTTTCGGAACGACAGGCCACCCATCCGCCGGCCCCGACGAACAGCCCCAAGTGGCCCTGCGGCCCGACGCCGAAGTAGAATCCGGCCCGGGGGGAATTGACGGTGATGTCGTCGGGCCAGGAGACGGCGTCTAAATTGGAGTTCAAGCTGACGGTGTTTTCCTGGGCGACGATGGGCGCCCAGTTCCAAGGATAGGCCCCCAGGGCGACCCAGGCTTCGACCGAGAAGGCCGGGCCCAGCTTGGGGACCTGGGCGGCGCGGCGAACGATAAGAGTCGTATAGCCGTCCATGATCATTGCCAGGCCTTTCACCCCGGGGACGAGCCGAAAATGGCCGGCCACGGCGTCATCGATCCCGCCGCTTGTTTCCCGGACCTTGCCGTCTTGGACGGCGTCGAAATCCCACGAAGCGACCGTTTTCTCCTGGGCCGCGGAGGCCTGGCTTCCGCCGACAGTTAAGGCGCATAAAAGAACCAACGGTTTCGAAATCCGGATCATTTTCTCCTCCTTCCTTTTCGCGCGGCGTCATTCCCCCGCTTACTGAGGCGGACCTTCACGGCCTCCGGCCGCCGGCGGCGTAGAACCCCATCCCCGTCCTCTATTCGGATTGGGACGGCGGCCGGGCGGCACTGAAGCTGCGGCGGCACGGAGGGCGCAAGAACGAAAACTTAAGCAACCCATTTAAATTATATCGAAATATTGGCCCAGACGAAAGCATATGTCAATATTATTAAATAAATACGATAAACATCGTTCATCTGATGGAGTTATCCTCAGGTTTTATCGAGGGCTGAAAATAGGCACCTTTGATAACCTATGAAATTATTCCTTATTGCCCTCCGTTCATATAAAAGAAGCGCACGGTCCGGCCTTCACCGCAAGCAGGCCGCCGGCCGTGACATGATCCAGAGATCCAAGACGCTGCCCGAGAAAGCCACGGCGCATGGGAAGGACATCGCCGTCTTGGCCGTCCAAACGGGACGCCCGGCCGTCGACATCTCCGGGCGCATGGACCCGGACGGCCTCCTGACCTGGGAGGCCCCGCCGGGCGCCTGGCGGATCATGCGCTTCGTCGCCAGCCGCAGCTACGAAGTCGCCGAAGCGATCGATTGGACGGACGATTTGGCCGACGAATTCCGGAAGCAACACGGTTACGATCCCCTGCCCTACCTCCCCGCGCTCTTCGATCCCTCGGCGCTGGACCCCAAAATCACGGGACGCTTCCTCTACGACTACCGCAAGACCGTGAGCGACCTGATCATCGAGGACCATTTTCGGACGGTCCGGGACGTGCTCGCCAAGTCCGGCGTGCGGCTTCTGGCCGAGGCGGGCCACGGAGGCTCGGCTCGGGTGGACGCCCTGAAGGCCTTGGGCTCGGCCGACATCCCGATGGGGGAATTCTGGAACCATGAGCGGTTCTGGGTGACCAAGGAGGCCGCCAGCGCGACGTCATCACCGCGCACTCCTTGCCCTTGATCGGGTCGTCGACCCTCTGGTTGTGGACGAAGAGCGTTCTTTCCGAGACATCCCGGTTCGGGCCCGTCAACAGAGGTCCGAGGGAGACTCCGTGTGAGAAAATTGACCGGCTTACTTTTTTAATGTAAGAATTAAAAGTCGAACGCCCATCGACAAGAAGGAGGCATGACGATGCTCCGACGCTCTCTCGTGGCCATCGCGCTCCTCGCCGCTTTCGCGGCGGGCCAGACGCAGCCCCCGCAAGCCCAGACCAAGCCCAAGCCCCCGGCCAAGAAGCCCGCGGCTCCCGTGCTCGAGCCCGGAAAGGTGGCCCTGGTCAGGAGCGGCCTGCACGGCTACATCAGCTTCACCGCCGCCAAGCCGCCCGAGGATGCCGGCTACAACATGGGCATGGGATTCTACTCGGCCGTCTGGCCGCTCATCGATGAGCCCCTGTCCCGCTTCCAAATCGGCCTTCCGAGCACGTGGATCATTCCCGACAACTCCGATAACAAGGACGTCCCCCTCGCGCCCATCGGCACCCATGCCCGGGACAATTGGCCGGAGCGCGGTCCGACCTACGCGTCCGTCTGGCAAACCGTCGAGGGCGGCCTCGGCTACTGGGCCCGCAATCACTTCCGCTACGGCCCGCCGAAGTTCAGCATGAACGCCACTCCGCAAGGCTACGACTACGAGGTCGGCTCGCCCGGCTGGTCGTTCTTCTACACGAACGAGGCCCTGCCGGACGACCGCCTGGGCATCGCCCAGCTCAGCAACCGGATCCTCATCCCGCCCGACGCCCTCCCCTTTCAGGGCAACCCGAACGGCGAGTTCCTGGGATACGTCTACATGGCCCTGCCCTTCACCGAGCCCGTCGCCGGCGATCCGCCTACGGGCGACCAGGCCTGGACCTGCTTCCTGAGCGCCTCGAATTTCAAGGGGCCGATCGCCTACTACATCCCCGAGACCTGGAGCAAGGCCGGCAAGATCTTCAACTACCCCTACATCTACGGCCGAGGCCTGGACGCCCGGCCGGGCCGGATCAACGGCGGGGCCATGGAGATCAACACCGTCCCCTGCTATCAGGCCCTGGATGTCAAGGGCAACGCCTTCTCCAAGCTCCCCAAGATCCAATTTCCGGTCGACGACCAGGGCCGCTCCATCCTCGTCCAGGACGTCGTGTACTATTCTAAAGCCGCCCTTTATGACGCCGTTAAAGCCTGGCGCGACGGCGGTCCCGTCGCTTCCGGCCGGTTCGACCCGAAAGGCGCCTGGGCCTCCACTCTTACGACTCAAACGACGCGCTTCGACCAGGGCGGAAAGAAGATGACCGGTGTCGACAAGATCTTCAACACCAAAGTTTTCGAGTCCAACGTCTGGGGCCTCGAGTGGTTCGACGGGACGAAGAACGCCATGGGCAAGTTCCCCCGCTACTACAAGCACGTCGGCGAGGAGCGGGAGATGATCCCCGAATCCGAGGTCCCGGTCGAAACCCAGCTCCGCGCGCAGGAGTTCCCCAAGGCCGAAGTGGGGGTGCCCTACACCTCGCCGACCGTCGGCGCCTGGGCCAAGCCCGGCCCCGTCAAGGGCCCGTTTAAGGCCGCCTTGACCGACGGCTCGACCGTGACTTATTATTGGTACCGCTTCGTCGATCAGCCGACCTTCCAGCAGTACCGTTTCAGCGAAGCCAAGAAGGCCAAGCTCCAGGCGTTCATCGAGAAGGTCCACGCCGCCTGGACGACCGACCGCGACTATATGCCGCCGCTCCGCAAGGGCAAGCTCGCGACGCTCGATCCCGCCCTCCTCGTAACTCCTCCCAAAGGGCTCGAGCTCGGATATGTTCCGATTGTGACGCGCCAGGAAGCGACCGCGGGCGCG
>Ga0163209_1000408_pt1 | contig 18419 bp, 19 predicted proteins | sample Kivu_160m_FD_113538 | JGI IMG/M metagenome (GOLD analysis project Ga0163209, IMG submission 113538) | Freshwater microbial communities from Lake Kivu, Western Province, Rwanda to study Microbial Dark Matter (Phase II) - Kivu_160m | ecosystem: Environmental > Aquatic > Freshwater > Lake ...
AACTCGAAGCTGTTGGCTGGGCTTTTCTTTGTCTTCTTTTTGGTGTGGTAATACCATATCTATATATAGGTTTTTTATATAAGAAAAAAGAAATAGATAGTATGCATATACCTAAAAAGGAAAACAGGATAAAACCTTTACTGCTTACCTGTGCAAGTTATGTAGTATGTTTCATTATTCTATATGTCCTGGATGGTCCTATATTCTTAAAATCCATATTTGCCGTAAGCATAGCGTCTACTATTATTTTGACTATCATAACCTATTTCTGGAAGATCAGTCTTCATACCAGCTGGATTACTTTTATAGTCATTACCTTTAATATTTTATTTGGCAGATGGATGCTGCTCATGATCCCTCTTATCCCCGTAATAGGATGGGCAAGAATAAGAATAAAAGAGCATACGATCAACCAGGTAATCTTCGGTATTGGAATCTCCACCATAACTACTTTTTTTATCTATCATAATTACGGATTGATCAATTTGTTCTAGGATAGGTATACGGTTAAAGCTTAAAGATCAGAAGTTCGAAATAAATCTGTGAAACCAGTAGGAACCAAATAGTTCTATTGATGAAAGAGCAATAGCTATTATAGAAGGTAATATCAGGTACTTGCTGGCAAGTCTCGTTGCTTTTTGTGAAAATGGCGGAACCAGTAATACAAGCACCATATTGATAAAATAAAAAGTAAAGAAGATAGAAAAGGTAACAAAATAGTAATAAAAACGACCCACGAAATCTAACCCGGTCAGGGTAACAGCAATGAATGCCGCGATTATCAGGATGTAAATCATGAATTCGCCCGGTCTATTGAATATTCTTTTCGCTTTTGACTGCCTGTAATATTGAAAAGTAAAAATTGGATAAAGTATTATCATAATCGATGATCCGCACAGAAAACCGGTTATAAATCTTATATTATTATTAGTCTCATACAATCCAAAATTTGAAGCGATACCATCAATCAGGGCGGATAGAAAAAAAAGTCCAAGGATCACAAGGATATAAAGAGGTGGAAGGCCATTTTCTTTTTTCCTATACATTATAAATAAAAAAACGGCCGTGATTATAAACCCGGTATAAATACCGCTACATCTTGAACAAATCGGCAGGATAATACCGCCTATCATTAAACTTCTCGAAGGAAGTTGGTGGCAGACCGAAAAGCCGATTATTTCTATAAATGAATCAAACACTTTTAGTTTCTATTCCTTTAAATCTTTCCCAATATTAATAAAATTATAGTTTTAAATCTATAATATTGATAGAATTAACCTTATATTTTTTGTCCGTAAGCAGCCTGGAAAGGAATATTCTTATGACATATGATTTTCATACCCATACATTTTTGTCTGATGGTAATAACAGCCCCATCGAGCTTGTCAGATTTGCAGTTGTCTATGGATACCGGTGTATAGCTCTGACCGATCATGGAAGCTATTCGAATCTTGATTTTATCATTTCAAGGTTAAAGAAAGATTGCGAGCTTGCAGAGAAATACTGGGATATAAATGTGATTCCGGGGGTAGAGCTGACCAATGTTCCTTCAAAGAGCATAGATGATATGGCAAGAGCAGCAAGAGAACTGGGAGCAAAAATAGTTGCGGTGCACGGAGAGAGTATTGTTGAAAATGTGGAACCGGGCACAAACCTTGAAGCAGTTAAATCAAAATATGTAGATTTTCTGGCACATCCGGGTATTTTAAAATTAGAGGAAGCAAAACTTGCGGCCTCAAGTGGTATTTTTATTGAAATTTCTTCCAGGGTCGGTCACAGCCTTACCAATGGTCTGGTTACAAGCATCGGCAGAGAAGCAGGAGTCAAATTTTTAATAAATAGTGATGCTCACAGTCATAGTGATTTATTTAATTTCGGGATGCAGGAAAAGATTGGTCTGGGTTCAGGTCTCGGGAAAGATGAAATAAAAGAAATCGCCAGTAAAAATTGTCTGGAATTAATAAAGAGAATAGGGTGATATTTTAAGTCCGGTTTTATGACCACTGTTTGAGTTAAAACAGGTGTCTTCTATTACTATAATCTATCCATACTTCCGGTTCTATATCCCTCAAGATCCAGAGTGATATATTCGAATTCCAGCTTTTTTAATGTCTTGATTATTTTTTCTATGATATCAGGTTGAAGCATTACGGGGATTTCATCTTTTTCTATTTCTATTCTGGCGATGGGATAGTGATATCTTACCCTAACCTGACCGAAGCCCAGGGAATAAAGAAAATCTTCGGCTTTTTCGATCTTTTTTAACACGGGTACCGATATTTTTTCTCCATATGGCAATCTGGATGCCAGACATGAAAGATCCTGCTTGTTCCAGGTCGGCAGGTTTAATTGTCTGGAATACTGCCTTATTTCTTCTTTGGTCAGGCAGGCTTCAGCCAGGGGACTTCTTATTCCCAGTTCCTTCAGGGCTTTTAGTCCGGGACGATATTTATTCAAATCATCATAATTGGTTCCATCGGCGACAAAATTGAATTCATATTTATTCTTTACGGATATTAACTTCAAGAAAAGTTCTTTTTTGCAGAAATAACATCTATTTATATGGTTATCTATGAATTCCTTTATTTCCAGTTCATCCGTGCTTATGATTATATGCCTGCAGTTCAATCCCTTTGCAATTGCCTTTGCTTCCTTTAATTCCCTCCCGGGATACGTGGGCGATTTGGCGGTCACTGCAATTACTTTTTTCCCGAGCGATTGTGAGGCTGCAGCGAGCAGGAAGCTGCTGTCGGCTCCTCCGGAAAATGCTATGACCACGGAATCCATTTCTTTTATTATTTCCTTTAATTTATAAAATTTTTTGTCTGAGATCATGCTTTTTAACTGTACATAATTTTTAATTTTTTTATTGAGATATAAAAAAAGTATATAAAAAACTGTATTTTTGCAATAGTCTTAGTAAAATAATATCCTGAAGTCAAAAAAATTGTTTGGAGAATTTATTTAAAGGTATATTGGTCTAAAAGGATCCGGAATCATGACTACAGGCAGAATGGAAAAAATTTTATATATTGATTGTTTTTCGGGAATCAGCGGCGATATGATGGCAGGCGCATTATGTGATCTGGGACTGGATCTTAATTTTTTAAGAAATGAACTAAAAAAAATGGATATTGCAGGATATGAAATAGACTGCAAAGAAATAAAGGTCGGTTCCATAAAAACAAAAAAGTTTTATGTCAATGTGACGGGGTCGCGGCCATACAGGAATTTTGAGGATATAAAGAAAATAATCTGGGATAGCGGTCTCGATGAGGAGGTAAAAAAAATATCTCTGGACATTTTTCATCTGATTGCCAGAGCAGAAGCAGCGGTACATGATTGTGAAATAGGGAAGATACATTTCCACGAGGTCGGGGCGGTAGATTCCATAATCGATATCGTAAGTACTGTGATAGGTCTACAATTTTTGAAAATAGAATCATTTTACAGCAGTAAAATTCCAATGGGCAGCGGTTTTGTTGAAAGTTCACATGGCAGGTTACCTGTGCCTGCACCGGCTACATTGGAAATATTAAAAAAAATCCCGGTTTACGGAGGTAATTTTGATTCTGAAGTAACAACTCCTACCGGAGCTGCCATAATAAAGATTCTGGCAGTAAAGTTTGGCGAAATTCCCGATATGAAGGTCGAGAAAATCGGGTATGGAGCAGGAAGCAAGGTAAAAAAAGAGATTCCCAATATCTTGAGGCTGCTGATGGGTACAGCGACAGATAAACTCGAACCACTTGAAGAAAATCTGATAATACTTTCCGCAAATATCGATGACAGCACTCCGGAAATCATGGGTTATCTGCAGGAATCTTTGCTTAAGGGCAGGGCGCTGGATGTATGGGTTGAGCCTATCTATATGAAGAAAAACAGGCCTGCTTTCAAATTATGTGTTCTATGCGGCAGGGAATCCGAGCGGGAAATAATCGATAAAATATTTTTAGAGTCTTCAACTCTGGGGATCAGAAGAGAAGAAATTAAAAGATATTCGGTTGACAGAGAAATCAAGAAAGTAAAATTGCCTTATGGTGAGGTCCGGGTAAAAACCGGTATTTACAAAGGGAAAAAAGTAAATATTTCACCCGAATTCGAATCATGCAGCAAACTGGCAAAAAAAACAGGAAAGCCTCTGAAGGAAGTATATCAGGATGCTATTTTATTTTTTTCCAGGAGATAGTATCTTAATATTTCCTGCAGGACCGCAACGGTTGGTACGGCAATTATAAGACCCCATATACCAAATAATGCACCACCTGCCATCAGGGAAAAGATTATGATACCCGGGTGGACCCCTACCTGATACTTCATTATATTCGGAGATATAACGTAATTATCTATTTGCTGAATAGTTATGAAAAGAAGGATCACCAGCACAGCTCTAAGCGGGGAAATGGTTAGTGCGGCCAGCGCTGCAGGAATAGCCCCTATTATAGGACCAAGAAGTGGTATGATATTGAGCAGTCCTGCAATAAAACCAAGAAGTATTGCAAAATCTACCTTTAATATCAACAGCACAATGGTGCATAATACCCCAACTATAATGGATATCAATATTTGACCCCTTACATATCTTCCGCCGACTCTATTGATCCTATCCAGAATAACGGATGTCTGATTCTTGTGTCTTCTCGGAATAACTTTCATAAATGTGGTTTTTATTTTCTCGGAATGGATAAGTATATATATTCCCAGGAGCGGCCCCACTACGAGATAAAGAACTATATTAAGTAACGACCTGCCGAGAATAGTGGCACGTTGGAAAATATCGATTCCTTCCAGATTTATCCTCGATATAAGATACTGGGTAATAGCAGTGGTATCATTTGGTATTATTTCCTTGCCAATGATACTCTCGACATAATGGATCAATCTGCTATTTTGCAGGAAATCATTCGTAACCCTCGTAAAATTCTGCATATATGTAGGAAATTCATCTATGAATGTCCTGAATTGATCGATAATTACAGGTATTATGAAGAAAAATGTGGTGAAAATGATCCCGACAAAGATGAAATAAGTTATGGCAACCGCAAATATCCTGCGCATTTTTTTTTGCAGCAAAGTAATAACGGGAGCCAGAAGATATGCTATGGCTATTGCAATGATCAGCGGAATGATGGCTATTCTTATAAGATATAATACATAAAAGAAAAGCGCGGCAATTAAAAGAAAACCGATTATTGACCAGGAAAAGATTCCTATATTTTTTATTTTTTTTATATCGTTTGGAGGTTTTAAAAATCTCATTGAGGTTATTATATTATATTTTTTAAAAAAATATAATTTTTAAGTTAGCGAAGGAGAGGCAAAAGGGTTCTTTTTCGTTTTTGACTTATCAGATGATTTAAAATAAAATATTTATCTTCTAAAATAACTTCAGGATCGAAGGGTAAATAGCTATGAATTATGGTTATTTTGACGATAAAAAAAAGGAATATGTAATTATAAATCCCAGAACGCCCGTTAAATGGATCAATTATATAGGAACCCTGGATTTCGGAGGTTTTGTGGATCATACCGGGGGTGCTTTGATATGCAAAGGGGATCCATCCCTTAACAGGATCGTTAAATATATTCAGCAGATGCCATCATCCGATTTTAAAGGTGAGACATTATATCTGCGGTTAAGACAGGGAGAAAATTTTAAATTGTTTTCTCCTTTTTTTGTTCCTACGCTGGATCATTACGATCTCTACGAGTGCCATGTCGGTCTTGGCTATAACCGTATAATCTCTGAATTCTATGGTATAAGGACAGAGTGCACGATATTTGTCCCCATCGATGATTTAAGGGAAATCAGAGAAATAAAGATAACCAATAAGACAGGCAAAGAAATTGAACTGGATGCAATAAGTGTTGTGGAATATACACACTTTGATGCTGCAAAACAGTTTAATAATGCCGATTGGGTTCCGCAGACGATGCAGTCCCGATGTGTCCGGGAAGAAAAGGGACTTATGACTCTGATACAGTATGCTTTTATGCGCAGGGAGACCAATGTTAACTTTTTTACCTCGAATCATCCGGTTTCTTCTTTCGAGTCGGACAGAAAACGATTTCTTGGAGATAATGAATATGGTAAATGGTCCAATCCGCTTTCTCTTCAAAAAAAGGAGCTTGAAAGTTATGAAGCACATCGCGGTGATAACATTGGTGCTCTTTTGCACCATCTGGGTAATTTTAAAGCCGGCCAGTCAAAAAGCTTAATTACTCAACTGGGTCAGGAACAGAGTTTCGGAAAAGCCCGCAGCGGCATCGAGAAGTATAGAGATCCGGATGCTGTCAAGAAAGCATATGACGAATTGAATGGCTCATGGGAAGATTTTCTATCAAGAATGCAGGTGGATACACCCGATCCGGCAATGAACAGCATGCTGAATATTCATAATCCACGACAGTGTTATGTTACTAAAAACTGGTCACGTTACCTTTCATATTACCAGCTGGGAATAGGTACCAGAGGTATCGGTTTTCGCGACAGCTGCCAGGATCTGATGGGAGTGATCAGCCATATACCTGAAGAATCCAAAGAACTACTAAAAAAAATGATGATGGTCCAAAGAACGGACGGCAGTGCAATGCACAGTTTCAACCCTTTGACAATGGAAGGATCGAAAGGAGAAACATGTGATTGGCCGGACAGGCCGCAATATTATGGTGATGACCATCTATGGATAGTCCTGGCCGTGATTACTTACCTGAAAGAAACAGGGGATATGAAATTTTTGGAAGAAATTATTCCGTATTATAATAAGAAAAAAGATAATCAGCCCTGGGAGAGCGGAACAGTTCAGGATCACTTGAAAAGAGCTCTGGATTTTACAAAAAATGACAGGGGTAAGCACGGCCTTCCTCATCTCGGTTTTGCAGATTGGAACGACACAGTTAACCTTGGAACAGGCGCGGAATCCCTATTTAATACTCATCTTTACGGTAAGGACCTTCTCGAAATGATCGAGCTTTGCCGCTATCTGGGAAACACTGCAGGTATTATATCCTACCAGTCCGAGTATGATGAACTTAAAGATATGTTTAATCGGACAAGCTGGGACGGGGAATGGTACGTCCGTTATTTTGATTCGGACGGCACCTCCTTAGGGTCCAATAAAAACCAGGATGGAAAGATATACATCAACGCTCAGTCATGGCCATTGATTTCCGGAATGGCGACTCCCGAAAATGCCAAAAAAGCACTTGATTCACTGAACAGACTTCTTAATACTTCCAAAGGAATCAAAATCAGCTGGCCCGGATTTGATGGTTATGACCGGAACAAAGGCGGGGTCACCACATATCCACCAGGAGCAAAGGAAAACGGCGGTATTTTTCTACACACAAATCCATGGGTAGTGATTGCAGAAACAATTATAGGAAATGGAGAACGGGCCTATAAGTACTACAGCCAGATAAATCCAGCTGCCAAAAACGATATTATAGAAGAGTATGAATGTGAGCCTTACGTTTACGCCCAGAATATTTTAAGCAATGAACACTCTCAGTTTGGTCTTGGGCGGAACAGCTGGCTTACCGGAACAGCTTCCTGGATGTATCAGGCAGGAACAGGATTTATACTTGGTATACGGCCTGATTATAAGGGTCTTATAATCGATCCCTGCATTCCAAAAAAATGGGATGGCTTTAAAGTAACACGCAAGTATAAGAACGCAATATATGACATCGAAGTAAAAAATCCGGGACACAAGAATAAGAGTGTATATCGGCTTGAGGTTGACGGCAGAGAAATAACAGGCAATATAGCTCCTATTTTCGGTGATGGCAAAACCCACTTGATAACTGCAATCATAGAATAGTTTTACCAGAATCACCCTGAGGACCGAATTTGAGATAGACTTAAATTTACTGAACCAGCAGATGTAATTAATTGAAGTAGCAGTTTAATTATGGTAAAGTTTAAATTCAAAAACAGTTAAAAAAGAGGACTTTAGAACAGGGAATCATATGCCGGAAGAATCCATAGCCGCTTATGTCAATAACATTATAGCTTTTGCTCTTTTTATAGTCATAATAATGTTTATATTTGCCTTTCTTTTTTTATTGTCACGTGTTTTGGTCCGCAGGACAGGCAGCAGGAATACTGAGGAATCAAGAAGGGAATCTTTTATTCCTGGACCTTCAGGACTTTCTGACTATAACAGAGATCCATACAGACGGAATAATATTTTTATTCTGGGAGCGGTGTTTATATCTACAGCTATTTTTATTTTCTTTGTTTTTGCTATTTTTAATTACAGCAGAGATCCGGTAATTGGTTTAAATCTATATATGATAATCGGAATACTGATCTATCTTATCTTTATGGTAGTGTGGCTGGTCAAATCGAAAATAATTAATTAGAGGTTATACGGAATGTCTTCTCTTATAAAAAGCAATTTTAATATACTGGTCGCGGGATTCGGTTGCTGCAAGCAGGAAATATTTGCAACCCAGAGTTCTTTATATGATATTCAGAGATTTGGAGTAAATTTTGTCAGTGTCCCGGAGGATGCCGATATACTGGTAGTACAGGGTTTTTACAATAAAGAAGGTATAATCAGGATCTTAAATATCTACGATAGGATGAAAGATCCGAAAGGGATAATTACCGTAGGTAGTTGTGTTCTGAATGAAAACCTTTTCAATCTCAAGAGTGGGCTCGCGAGTCAGTTCAGAGACAGGGTAGTAATAAATATGCATATTCCTGGTTGCCCGCCCAGACCGGAAGCATTTATATATGCGATTTTAAGATTTCTGGGCAGAGGCATACAATAAAAAAATTAACAACAAGTTTTTTAGGTTTTATCTATAGAAATGACTGATAATATTTATAACAGAATTTATTCATCCTCAAGAACCGTGTTTTTGGAAGAAAAAGGCGAGAAACTTGAGACTATTTTAAAGGATAAAATAAAGTATATTCATAAGGCAGGCCTTGATTTACTAATACCGGTATCAAAAAATAATTTATACCAGATTGTTAAAGAGTTAAAAGAAAATCCCGATCTTAAAGTAAATAGTTTTCAAAGTATAGCGGTATTTAAAAATGGTAAAAAAAGCTTTTTGATAATAAATCTTAAATCATTTGATAATGATTTTTCCGTTCTATTGAAAATAGAGATTTCTCAAAGAGAAATTGAAGAAGATTACAATGAGATCATAGAATCACTGGTGAAATTTTTCAAGGCAGTCAAATTTTATAGACATAAAGGTAAGATAATCTCAGACAGCTGCGATATCAGGATCTTACCCCGGAGCATAGAAGGCCTGGATTGTTTTGACCTCGATATTTTAACAGATAATGATTTGATCAGGGAAGCTTATGTAAATATTGATATCGCAGGGATTATAGGCGAGGATTTTTATAAAGATATGGAACTTTATAATCTTATTGCCTATATCAGCAGATTTGACTGGAAAGCAGGTATATTTCCCGAAGTTTGTCTCTGTGAAGCTTTTGAAGAGTTACTGCAGTTAAAAGTGACCGAAAGGGCGCAGCATATAAGGATGCTTCTCTGTGAATTATACAGAATATCAAATCATATTTATTTTATTTCAAACATCTGTAATGTTTTGCAGCATGACATCGCTTATAATTTCTCTCTTCTGGAAAGAGAGAGAGTTCTGAGGATGATAGAGTCAATCACCGGTTCAAGAATCGTACCAAATTTTATAAGGATTGGTGGAGTAAAGAAAGATATAAATGAGGAGATGCTGGCAAGTATCCGAAAAAACCTACCGGTTTTATTTAAGAATATACAGAGAATCGAAAAAATAATGCTAAGTGACTTTCTGGTTCTTGAAAGGTTACGGGACACTGGAACCATTGATAAAGAAATCGCTCTGGAATATGGTGTATCCGGACCGAATTTAAGAGCATCCGGCATCAGGTATGATCATCGGAAAATCAAAGATTCTTTATTCTATAAAGATTTATCATTTACTATACCTGTAGGGAAGTCCGGAGATTGCCTTGATAGGGTTTTTATTAGATTCAACGAGATATTGCAATCTTTAAGGATAATAAACCAGATCATAAACAAATTCCCTGAAGGCAGCTTTATAAAGAAAATAAATGTATCCCATCTGGAATTTCAATCCAGTGCAATATCCCATGGCATCGAATGCCCCCATGGTCTTTTTAAGATCTATATAGAGGTCGATAAAAATAATATAAATTCTCTTGTGGTAAAAGGGCCTTCTCTTAACAGTCTCATCTTAAGCGAGCAGATACTGGCGGGTAATAAGATAGAAGATATTGATTTGATCCTTATGAGTCTGGATATAAGTCCTGGTGAGATAATAAGTACATGACAGAAAGATACTGATGTTAATTATTCTTAAAAAAGTTTTTTACATCCTTGCATTGCTGCTTGTGAATTTATATATATGCGAGTATATAAATAACAAATTAACCGCGCGCATGGACCTCAGGAGAGGGTATAGGATCTCAGGAACAAAAGGCATTGGTTTTCCCCTTGTCAGATTTTTTAAATATATGTCCAGGAGCGAGAAAATAAATATCTGGACTTTTTTTATCTTTTTGCTCTCTCTGCTAATATGGGGCGTGGTTCCCATTACAGCGAATCTGGTTTTAATAGAAATGGATTACAGTCTTCTGGTCGTGCCGATATTTTATATAATACTTGTAATTTTATTATTTTTTAATTCTAGCAGGACCTCGTATGGTGCAGTATATAGCGAATCCGGAAAAAAAATATTGATTTTACTCTCTTTTCTGATACCCGCTTTATTCAGCATTGCAAGTGTAGTTTTACTAAATAAAACATTGAGTTTAAAAGAAATCGTAAATTCCCAGCACCAGTACTGGAATATAATTTTACAACCCCTTGGCTTTATTGTATTTTTCGTTTCGGTATTTTTACAATTGAAGTTATTGGGTATTAGAGGTAAAAGCTATCTTTCGAGTGGGACCGACATCGGTAAAGAAGGAACTGGTTTGGGAAAGATCATCGAAAGATTTTCAATTTATATGATTGTTTTTTTCTTGATTATAATTTTAAATATCCTGTATCTTGGCGGCTGGCAGGGCCTATATATCATAAGAGGAGAGATAATACTTGCTATTAAGTTTTATATTATTTTTGTAATATTGTTGGTGATGGATAAAGCAACTGGCAGGATAGACAGTTACAGCCTGTTAGTCAGGATCAATTGGAAATTTTTGGTTCCGGTATCACTTGTTAATTTTATAGTAACCTTTGGATTTTTCATTGCAAGGGATGTGTATAATTTAATTTGACACGAGGTGTTTATTTAGATGCTTAGACTTATAAGAAATTTTTTTATTGTCTTTGGAAACATGTTCAGAAAACCACGGACCGTCATTTATCCAAGAGAAAGAATAATAATACCAGATGGGAGCAGGGGCGTTCTTCATTTAAAAGTAGATCCGGATTCTCTGGAAGTTATCTGTAAAGGCTGCGGGTTATGCAAAACAATCTGTCCGCAGGGATGTATAACGATAAAAAGAAGTACAGAGGTTAAAGGCAAAGAGGTCCTTGATGAATTTTGTCTGGATTTAAGTAAATGTATTTTTTGTGGAAACTGCGTTGAATTATGTAAAATGAATGCGATTGCCATGTCCTATAAATATCAACTCGCAGAATTTGATAAAAAGAATTTAAGATTGGAAAAGATTGAACTGATAAAACCGTCAGGTACGATCAGGGATTTCTGGTAAAAAATATTATGTCATTTACAAGTCAGTTAATAATAATAATAATACATTACGCCAGTCTTCTTGGACTGCTGATTTGCGGATTACTATCACTTATTCATTCCAATAGAAGAAAAAAATTGTTGTTTTTAATTCTGGTTTTCCTTTTTGTAGGAATCTTAAGCTTTGTTTATTATTCCGGTATTCTGGTCTTTATAGTCGGAGTTTTTGTTATTTTCTTTTTAGTTTCCTTATATTTATCTGTCTTTCAGATAGAATTTTTTGAAAAGACTGACGGGGGCCAGGATAGAAGAAATGATAACAAAATCAAAAAAACAATTGGAGGCATTATACTTCCCGCTTTATTTTGTGTGGGTATCGGTTATTTATTCTATATATATACATCAGATTTTCTGAAAGAAGCAGTTTTAAGCGGGAATATTTATATTGTAGGTCTGGGTGATATCAACAAACAATTTTTTGTTGAATATAGTCCTATTCTGGTAATTGTTATTGCATCATTATTTATATCCTTTTTATGGTTCATTATGATTAGCAAGGATTAAAAGATGAATTTTCAATTTATTACATATTTCAGTTTACTGGTTTTTCTGATGGGAATATTCGGAATATTTTACAGCAGGGACATCATTTCAGTTTTAATTTCTTTCCAGTTTATACTGATCTCTGCTGTTATAAATTTCCTTGGTTTTTCACAATTTTTATATCAGAGTTCATTATGGGATGAAATATTTATTATCTTCGGGATTGCGTCCATATATTTTCTGATGTTTTGCGTCATAAGTTATTTTTATTTAAAACTCGATTTATTGGACAGGAAAGTCCTTAATAGAGATTTTAAATTATTTAAAGTAGAAAGACACGACTGGTGTGGAGAGGATGAAATATAAATTATGGATTTTTTAATCAGCATCAGCGAAAAAACCAACCCTCTTCAAGGTGTAATGGTCCTGTCCTTTGCGATTTTTATTTCATCTTTCTTTGTTATGTCCGAAAGTCAGGCCGTAAAGAGGTTTATTATAACGCTTTTTTCTGTTTCTCTTATTCTGGCTTTTTATCTTAATATTTGTAGTTTTATTTCTGCCGGCAATTTTTCGAATGTCCTTTTATCCTTTGAAAATCTGCAAATGATAGAAATAAGCATAATAATATTCTGTGCCCTGAATCTATTATTTTTTATTTCTACTTATTGCATGGAAAGCAGGCATTTTATCAAAATACTAAGCATCTTTTTATTTTCTACCATATGTGCCATTTTTTTCGTGCTTGCAAGAAATTTTATTTTGATGTTCGTTACTCTGACTATATTCATACTGGTCATATTTCAATTGATGACCGTCTTAAACTCAAAAACAGACAGGATCAAGCCTTACATAATAGGATTCTTTTTAAGACCGGTGCTGACGGTCATTTTATTCTTTTTTGGATTTTCTTTGTTTTATGGCGCAACGGATTTTAAGGATTTTAATCAGATCCTGCAGTCCGAATACATTTCAAATCCGCTGATTGCTTCAGGTTTGATCATTTTTATAGTTGCTGTTTATCTGTATTTATTCTTATTTCCTTTCCAGGGCTCGTATGTCAGGCTTACCAGACGAAACGAGGTATCATCAAATGCTATTATATGGTTTTCGTATTTTCCTGTAGGGATTTTTATGTTGATGAAATTGGATGGATTACTGGGCTTTTTTATAGAAAATAATAACATCTATGCTTACCTGCTTCTTGCGATAGCCTTTATCTGTATAACTGCAGGCAGTTTAGGAGCTTTTAAAACTAATAGCTTAAGAAGAATAATTTCATTTTTGTTTTTATTTTTTATAGGCGTTTTTATACTGAATATTTCTATGTTTTCTGCCGGCATCATTACAGGTCCTTTGCTCTCCTGGTTCAATATAGGGAATATATTTCTGATAATATTTAGTTTCATGCCCATTTATAGTGTCTTGAGCATTTTAGAAAAAAATACAGGTAGTGATTCTATTGATAGCATAAGAGGACTGGGAAGGAGCAATATTTACCTTGGTATAAATTTGACGTTAATATTTTTATCCTGGATCGGATTTGCTTATCATATCGGACCTTTCATAAAATATTTTAGCGGGACGGGTCTCCTGCAATCAGGTATCCTTAATTTGATGTTACTGATCGTGACGGCAATCGCTTTTATATTTCTTTTGATCAATACATTCAGAATTGTAATCCAGTTTTTCAAAAAGCCTCACAAGAGCGTCACAGAAAAAATCGTATTTCCCGGGTTTTTATATATTTATGTCACTTTTTTTTCTCTTGTCATATTAGCTGCTGCTGTATGGGGTTTGCTAAAAATTTTGAATATCGATATCGGGATAATGAATTTTGAAATAGCGGGATTTTAGTTTTTAATATCTCTAATTAATATCCCTGATCACTCTTAAGATCTTGGAAGAACGTAAAAAAAGATTTAACATTAAGCATTTTTTAATCATTATATTGTTTCTGGTTATAGTCATAGCTGTAATTGTAAGCGTAAATGAATTTTCCTTTAAAAAAGAGTATGAACCTGGTACGGCACTTGCAGAACAATTACCAAGGTTCAGACTGATAGATATGGATAATATAGGTATTACAGGGGATGCAGATAATGATGGGATAAATGACCAGAAGGATATTATGCTTGGAGCGAAAAAACAGCTCGAAGATCCTGCTAAAAATATTTTCCTTGAAGAGGGCGAGACCAATTATTACCAGGGTGGAAATCCACCTGAAAATCTGGCAGATTGTACCGATATAATAGCCAGAGCTTTTATAGAAGCAGGTTTTGATTTGAGAGAAATGGTAGATGAGGATATAAAAGATAACTTTGACGAGTATCCTTTAAGAGAGATATGGGGGCAAAGAGCCCGTGATCCAAATATCGATTATCGCAGGATCCAGAATCTTGAGATTTTCTTTAGAAGAAATGCAAGGGTGCTTGATATTTTATTCATTATTTCGGATGGCAGTAATCTGGATGACTGGCTTCCCGGAGACGTGATCTTTTTTGATATGGACAGGGACGGTTTTACCGACAATGTCGGAATTATCTCGGATAATACCACCAGAGAAGGAATTCCTAAAATCATTTATAATTATATTGATCCGGGATATACGGTTGAAAGAAATATCTTAAAAGAGAAAATCATAACCGGCCATTACAGGTTTCAGGATCGATAGGATAATAAAGGAGTCAGAGCCTCTTGCCCTTTTGTTTTTTTAGGTGAATCTTTTTTAAAAAATTACCGATAATAAGTTTTGCTCCTGGCAGCAATCCTTCACTAAATCTTGTCGAGAAATCATATGCTGCTTCTTTTAGCTCTATGTCTTTTCCATATTTATTTTTCAGATAATATTTATGACCGATTATCCATACAAATAAATCGGATTTGGTCCTGTTGGGAAAATTTTCGATTATCTTATATTTATCTATAATATTTATAGCCGGAAGATAAATATTGTCATACCAATCTGCAGCAGCTTCTTCAAAGTTGATCTTTTCCTCATTTGCATTATTTTGATTTAAATTATACATATGATTGTTGATCTGTTCTAAAAGAAAATCATACTTACCCGGTACAGTGAGTCTTATTTTGATATCGGGCTTGTTCTTTTTAAGTTTTGTCAGGTTAAGAAATTTTTCCCTTTCTGCAAGAATAAACATATCTATCGGGTCCATTTCTCTCGAAACCGGAATTTTTGTGGTAAATTCTATTACCTCTGCATCTATATATTTAATTCCCATTCTTTTTGCAACACTTACCCTATGATTACCATCCAGTACAAAATAAATATTTCCGACTTTATAAAGTTTTACCAGCGGAAGATCTATATCCTTTTTATAGGCGCTGTAAATATTTGACCACCTGTGCTCAAGGTTTGTTTTTATGGGCAGGAAAAATCTGTCAAAATCTTTATACCTGTCTATACTGCCGACTATATCCTCGACATCGATGGTCCTTATGCCAAGATATTTTTGATTGTGCAAATTCAAACCTTTGCTTATTTCTTCAAAAGACAGCAATTTGTTTTCTTTGCCGGAAATATATGATTTCAGGTTATTTAGAAGTGAGCTAAATCTTGCTCTTTCAAATTCAGTTCTTGCTTCTGTTATAATATTATTCATATCTCTATGACTCTAAATCCATAGGCATTTATGACTTTTGTTTTACCTACTTTCTTAATCCGGCTATTATCTATCCCATAAACATGAATATGACCGTGTATTAAAAATTTTGGACTGAAACTTTTTATAAAACCGGCAAGACACTTAAATCCTCTATGGGGCAGATCATCCTGATCCTGGATTTTGTATGGGGGTGAATGGGTTATAAGGATGTCAATATATCTTTTTTTAAAAATCTTATTAAGATAAAGCCGCGGTTTCATTCGATTGATCTTCATACACATCTGAAAATCGGTGTATTGATATTTGCCGGTGCTGTAGCGAATAGATCCTTCAAGTCCACCGATAATCACTCCGTTATATTCAATGATCCTGTTATCCAGATTGATGCAGCCTTCGGGTCCTCCTTCCCTGGCCCCATTTTCCGTATATATAGTATCTATATGATGGTTTCCATGGACATAGAATAACGGCTTGTTGAGTGTGGAGACTATGAATTCCAGATAACTATTCGGAAGATCACCGCAGGAAACGACAAAATCTACATCCTTTAGCCTTTCCGTTATAGAGGAAGTGTAAATAATATCGACTATTTTGTCACTTACCGCTAGTATTTTCATCATCCGAAAAATTGATAAATTCTTAATTATCTATAAACTGCTGGCAACCATTTTATAATAAAAGGTCATTATTTTATACTATCGTTTGAAGATGTATAAATTAGTTAATTCTATAAAAATGTATATAATTGTAATAGAATTATTTTTTGATATGTCAGTCAGAGTAAGGTTGTCTTCCTAATTTATAAAATGAATATATATTTGGTGAAGTGGACAAAGAACATATTTTAAGAATACCAGGATTCCCAAAAAAAATTTTTTTGATACGAATAATATTCGTGTCTGCTGTTATTTCGATTTTAATCTCTTTGATTTTTGTTTCACCTAAAAAAATCGATGCTGTTACTTTGCAGGAACTGGGAAATGCTATTGCCAGCCTCAGCCAGGATGAGCAGGATTTGCTGGAAAAAATACTTATCTCTGAGACAGATGTCGAAAATAAGAGAAATACGCTTGAATCATTGAATGGAGAACTTGAGGTACTGGAAGATCAGCTGGATAAACTAAATAAAGAAAAGATAGAACTGGTTAAAAGCATCGAAGATAAAAAGGGCATCCTTGAAGAAAAAATTGTTTTCTCCTACAAGTATGGTAATGACGATATAAAAAAAATCATAATAAGCGCAAGAGACCTGAATGAAGTGATAAACAATCTTTACCTTTTTAAAAACATTATGAGGAGAGAAGCCGAGATAATAGAGGAACTTCGATTTGAAAAGGAAGAATTTGACAGGATTTCCAGGAAATCCGAAGAAAAAAAGAAAGAGATAGAAACTACCAGAGATACTATCCAGGAAGAGGAAAAGCAGCTGCAAAAAAGTATCGAGGAGAATAAAATTTTGTTGGATCAGGTAAGAGGCGAAAAAGGAGAGATACAGAATCTTTTAGCAGAAATAAAAAAAAGAATTGCTATGGTCCAGCCTCCGGGCCTTACTCTGGTCGGAGAATGGGATATGGTGGCAACGGCATATTATGCCTTCGGAAAAGGAGGCAACGATATTAATGGGGACGGAATAACTGCAATAGGGCTGAGAGCCAGAAAGGGAATAGTTGCAGTTGACCCAAAAGTCATACCACTGGGTACCAGACTTTATATACCTGGTTATGGTGAAGCTCTGGCTGCAGATACAGGCGGCTGGATAAAAGGAAGTAGAATAGATCTGTGTTTCGAGGATCTGCTGGAATGTTACTGGTACGGCAGGAGAAAAATAAAAATATATCTTGTCGAAGATTAAGTACTTTTAAATTATTTTTAGCAGTTTGGAAAGAGATTGGAAATCTTTTTTAAACTTTTCTTTAGTGATCGCGCCGTTTTTACGAATATCCAGAGGATCGGCAAAAGGAACAAGTTTAAAAGACGGATTTTCGAAGATCCTCATATGTATTTTTTCCATATTTCTATATTTTTTACTTACCGAAAAAAACTTTTGAAGTATCACATTTGATACATCAAGTCCCAGTGAGATGATTATATGAGGAGTGATTATTGAAATTTCCTTTGATAAAAATGAGATACAGTTATCGACATGTTTTTTAAATGATTTGCTGTCACCTGTACTGGACGTATTCTTTTCTTTAGAGGGTTTGCCGGCTGAACATTTGATAAGATATGTAATATAGACATCTCTGTTAAAGGATAATCCTGTTTCATCAAATAATTTTCTTATAAATTTATCCCGGCTGGTACCGCCGGTCAAAATACCTTTTTTATCTGTTTCGCCAGAATCAGGATAATCGACTATCACCATTATTCTTGCTTTGGGAGCACCGCTTCCAGGTATGGATTGTTTTCGGGTTTTAATTGGTTCAACGCATTTTTTACAGTTACTGATATCTTTATTTAATTTGTTCAGGCTTTCCCTGGCACTTATTGGCATAAAAGTTAAAAAATTGTATAAAAACGATTTAAAGATGCATTCTTATATTGTTTTAAAAGTATACAGCATAAAAA
>Ga0163209_1000409_pt1 | contig 18414 bp, 20 predicted proteins | sample Kivu_160m_FD_113538 | JGI IMG/M metagenome (GOLD analysis project Ga0163209, IMG submission 113538) | Freshwater microbial communities from Lake Kivu, Western Province, Rwanda to study Microbial Dark Matter (Phase II) - Kivu_160m | ecosystem: Environmental > Aquatic > Freshwater > Lake ...
TTCCGAGCCGGTGAAGAGCTCCGCCAGGACGGCCTTGCCCTTCCAGCCGGCCGGCGCTTTCAGCGGCTCGGGATGGTAGGGCAGCGCCTTGAGCTTGGCTTCGAGGGCGGCTTCGAATCCGTCGGGCTTGCCTTTGAGCTTGGCGTAGAATTCCTTGGCCTTCTCCACGGCTCCTTCATGGTTTTCGGCGGCGGCGCTCAAGTAGCCGTCATAGGCCTCTTTCGTTTTTCCCTGCCGGGCATAGGCTTCGGCGAGGGTGAATGCATAGAGACCGTCGGCCGTCCCGCCGGCTGCTCTGTAGCTTTCGAGAACGGTAAGCGCCTTGGCCGCATCGCCGGCATTGAGGTGCGCCTGGGCCAGCCGCATGTCGATGCCGGATTGAAAATACGTCTTGAACACCTTCTGCCGGTCCTCCGGGATGCCCGTAAAGACGTCCGCTTCGCCGAACGCTTTGACCAACGCTTCTCGATAATCGGTTACCGCGGCCAGAACTTTGTCCTTGTCGAAAGCCGCGAGCTTGCGGTGGTTGACGATCTGGTCGGCGGCCATGAACGCGCCCTGGACGCGGTCCGCCCCCTTGGCTTTGGACAGCGCTTCCCTTTGCAGGACGAGAACCGCGTCGAGCGTCTCGGAGAGGTCGACCTTGGCGGCGAGGATCCAGGTTTCGATAGTAGCCAGGTACTGCGTGCTCGGGTAAGCGGTTTTGATCCGCTCGAGCTCCTTGATCTTGGCCGCCAGGTCCGTCATGCGCGAAGCGGCCAAGACTTCCTTGTGCTCGGGGGGCTGCTGGGTCTGGGCCAGGGCCCGGTGAGAAAAGGCCGGGAGAATGGAAACGATCATCGCGAGAGCGATGAGAAATCTCATTTTTTTCACGTATTTACCTCCAAGAAGAGACGCTCATTATATAGAAATCCGGCGCTTTGCTCAATCGGAGTAAATCCGGGGTCGCGTCTCCACTTTCCACCAAGTTGTGGAAATCTCAGCTCGCTTCCGGAAATTCAAAGGGAGTTGGGGATTGGCTGTCCACTTCGTCCCCTTCGAGAGTCCGTTTCGCGCGCATTTTCCACAGAAAAGTGGAAAGTGGAGACGCGACCCCTCAGCATTCGACCCCTCAACAATCAACTGAGGAGGCCGCAGGATACCCGCTCCCTCTCCCCTCGCTTCCTCTACTTTCCTATTTCGCCCGTCATCGGATCCGCCAAGCTGATCCGATGGATCTTTCCCAGCTTGTCCAGGGGGCCGGGCCACTTGTCCCCGCCCTTGTTGCAGGGGTCCCAATCGCCTACGATCATGATCACGGCCTTGTCCGGATGGACGTACTTGACGGCGACCTCCTGAACCTTGGCCTTGGTCACGGCCTTGATCTTGTCGCGGTAGGTCTTGTAGTAATCCATCGGCTTGCCGGTCATTTCGAGGTTGGCGAAGCTCGACATCGTGCCCGAGGCGGACTCGAAGGAATTGGCGAAGCTTTCCAGGTAATAGTTGATCGCGGTCGCCAGCTCCGCGTCCGAGACCGGTTCTTTGCGGATGCGGTTGAACTCGTTCAGGATGAGCGAAATGGCATAACCGACCGTCGAGGATTTGGTCTGGACGTAACCCGAGAACGTCCCGGGGAAGCCCCAGCGGTAGCTGAAGCGGCTGCCCTGGTTGTAGGACAGGCCTTCCGTCGAGCGGACCTTCGAGGTGATGCGCGAGGAGAAGCTGCCGCCGCCGAGGATGAAATTCATGACCTGGACGGCGTAATAGTCGGGGTTCGTGTCCTCCGGGCCGAGGTGGCCGATATTGATGTAGCCCTGGTTCGTCGGCATCTGGATGAAATAAACCCCCGGCTCGGGCTGGGGGAAGGTCTTGGAGAGCGAAGGCAGCTTGAGGTCCTTGTTCTTCCAAGCGGAGACGACCTTGTCCACCTTGGCCTTGAGGTCGGCCTTGGCGAAGTCTCCGGCCGCCGACAGGATGATGTTCTTGGGGAAGAAGTACTGGTCGTGGACGGCTTTCAGATCGGCGGGCGTGACGGCGTCGTAGTTCTTTTTGACCGCCTGCCAGGTGAGCGGATGATCGCCGTAGAGGAGCTTCTCGTATTCCCGGCTGAGGACGCCGCTCGGCTGGTCATTGGCCTGCCGGAGCTGCTGAATGGCCCGAACCTTGACGAGGTTCAGCGGCCCTTCGCGGAACTCGGGGTTCATCAGGACGTCGAAGAACATGGCCAGGCCCTCGTCGAGGTCCTTGCTGAGGACCGAGAGCGTCAGCGTCGCGGTCCGCTCGGCCACGTTGAAGCCCAGCGAGCCGCCGAGGAAGTCGAGCCGCTCCTGGATGGCCGTCCCTTCCTTGGCCTTCGTTCCGCCCTGGATCAGGGCGCCGCCCATAAGGGCTTCGAGCCCCTGCTTGTCCTTGGGCAGATACAGACCGCCGAAGTTGATGTGGGCGGCGATGGTAAAGAGCGGGAGGGTGTGGTCCTCCTGGATGAAGCCGCGCATCCCGTTGGCGAACGCCGTGCGGAAGGCCGCGGGATCGGGCGGCGTATAGGTCAGGGGCGGATACTTGATATCCGCCGGCTTCTGGACCTGGCCGAAGCCGAGTCCGGTCAGGAGGAACGCGCAGGCGAGAGCGAGGATGATGGTCTTTTTCATGGCGGACTCCTTCCTCACCGGCCCGACGCACGCCGGTTGATGGCGGTCAGGCTGTTGTCTTTGACGAAGATCTTAGCGGACACGCGCTTGATGTCGTCGCTCGTGACCTTCTTCAGATCCTCGAGGTCGGTCATGATCGACCGCCAGCCGCGGTTGAGCTCGGCCCGGCCGATGCTCCCGGCCAGGCCGGTCGAGCTCGACAGGCTGCGGATGAACTGGGCCTCGAAACGGTTCTTGGCCTTCTGTAGCTCGTCGGGGGTCACGCCGTCCTTCTTGACCTTTTCGATCTCAAGCCAGATTTCCTTCTCGAGGTCCTCGGGCGTGACGTTCTTGTCCTGGCGAGGCGTCGCGCTGAACTGGAAGGCGCCGACATACCACTGGGCCCGGCTGGACGCCGAGACGCTGACGGCCAGCTGCTTTTCCTGGACCAGGATCTTGTTGAGGCGGCCGGTCCCGCCGCCGCCGAATCCGGGCCCGCCGCGCTGACCGATCTCGCCGTCATCGGGGCCGAAGCCGCCGCGCATGCCGCCGCCTCCGCCGCCGAGGATGCTGGCCAGCACTTGGAGCGGGGCCGCGTCCGGATGGCCGGCCGGGACGGCGTGGAACATCATCTGGAGGCTGGTCGGCGCGGTGCTCTCGGCGTACATCCGCTTCTCGCCGTACTGGGGCGGCTCGGCCGTGCGGAGGGGCTCGATGTCGGGGCCGCGGGGGATACGGCCGAAATATTTCTCGGCCATGACCGCCAGGGCCTGGGGATCGAAGTCGCCGACGTAGATGGCCACCGCGTTATTGGGGACGTAATATTTGTTGTGAAACTCGATGAGGTCGGCCTTGGTGACCTTCTGCAGGTCGTCCATCCAGCCGACCGTGTCCCAGTGATAGCCGGACGCAGCATAGAAGGCCGCGTTGACCTGCTCGCTGAAGAAGAAGCCCGGCCGATTCTCGCTCAGCCGGCGCTCCTCCATGATGACGTCCTTCTCGGAGTAGAACTCGCGGAAGTAGGCGTTCATCATCCGGTCGGATTCGATGAACATCTGGAGCTCGACCTTGTTCGAGGGCATGGTCACGTAGTAGCCCGTGTTCTCGCCGCCGGTCGAGGCGTTGACCCCCGTGCCGCCGTTGTTGGCGTAGAGGTTGTCGAGCTCGTCCTTGACGATATAGGCCTTCTCGGCTTTGACCAGGTCGTCGAACTCCTTCTGCCACTGGGCCAGCTTAGCCTTGTCGCCGCCGTCCCTCCGCCAGTATTTCTCGCGGTAGATCTTGTCCATGACGGCGTCGATCTGCTGGTCGATGGCCTGGTCTTTGGCGAAGTCGGAGACCCCGACCGTCTTGGTCCCCTTGAACATCATGTGCTCATGGATGTGGGCCAAACCGGTGATGCCCGGCCGCTCGTTGATCGAGCCGACCTTGAAGTAGATGTGGCAGACGACGCGGGGAACTCCGGGCTTCGGGATGAGCAACAACTTCATCCCGTTCGAAAGGACGTGCTCCTTCACGTCGAGCTTCAGATCCGCCGCCGCGAGCCACGAGGCGATCGCGACGAGGGCGATGAGCGCGGTCAGGGTGCGTTTCATGCGGTGCATACCTCCTCCTCCAAGAATCGGGGATACTCCTCCCCGTTCATTTAGACGACCCGGAGGCCGTTCTTCTTCCAGAATGGCCCCTTTTATCCATAGCGACCTGTGATGTAGTCTTCGGTGCGTTTGTCGCGGGGACGGGTGAAGATGTCTGGGGTCTTGCCGAACTCGACGAGCTCGCCGAGAAGCATGAATCCCGTCTCCTCCGAGACCCGGGCGGCCTGCTGCATATTGTGGGTGACGATGACGATGGTGAATTCGGAGCGGAGATGCCGCATCAGCTCTTCGATCTTGAGTGTGGCGACCGGATCCAGGGCGGAGCACGGTTCGTCCATCAGGAGGACTTCGGATTTAACGGCGACCAGGCGGGCGATGCAAAGCCTCTGCTTCTGCTCGAGCGACAAATGCAGCGCGCTTTCGCCTAATCGGTCCTTGAGCTCGTCCCAGAGGTCGACGGCCCGCAGACTTTCCTCAACCAGGATGTCGAGATCCGCTTTTCGGGCTTGATGGTGGACTCTGGGCCCGAAAGCGATGTTCTTGTAGACGCTCAACGGAAACGGATTCGGCCGCTGGAAAACCATGCCCACTTTTTTCCGGAGGCGGGGCAGTTCGGCCTTCCGCATCCGATAGATATCCGCGCCGTCGATCCGGACCGATCCCGTGATGCGGACGTCCTCGATCAGGTCGTTCATCCGGTTGAGGCAGCGCAGGAGCGTCGACTTGCCGCAGCCGGAGGATCCGATCAGGGCGGTGATGGCTTTCTCCCGGATCTCGAAGCCGACGTCGATGAGGGCCTGGAAATCCCCGTACCAGAGGTTCAATAGTTCGACCTCGATCTTAGCGCTCATGTCAATACGCCGACCTGCCGGCGAAAAATCGGGGACACGCACCGAATTCAAGAGAATTCGGAGCATGTCCCCACTTTAAATATTTTGCGCTCATCCTAGCCCTTCGTCCTGCCGGCGAAAAATCGGGGACACGTACCGAATTCAAGAGAATTTGGAACATGTCCCCATCCTATTTTTCATCCGAACCGCCCCACAACGTAATCTTCCGTCCGCTTGTCGTCGGGCGCCGTGAACATCTTTACCGTCGAACCGATCTCGACCATCTCGCCCATCAGGAAGAAGGCCGTTCGCGTCCCGACCCGGGCGGCCTGCTTGGTGTTGTTGGTGACGAGAACGATGGCATGGCCTTTCTTGAGCGCGGTCATCGATTCCTCGACCTTGGCCGTCGAGATGGGATCGAGCCCCGAACAGGGCTCGTCATAGAGGATCACTTCGGGCTCGAGAGCCAGGGTCCGGGCGATGCACAGCCGCTGCTGCTGTCCGCCCGAGAGCTTGAACGCGGAGCTGCTGAGCCGGTCCTTGACTTCGTCCCAGAGAAAGGCGGCTTTGAGGCTCCGCTCGACGAGCTCGGCGAGGCGTTTCTTGTCGCGGACCCCGGACCGCCTCGCCCCATAGACGACGTTTTCGAACGTCGAAAGCGGAAGCGGCATGGGAAGGGCGAAGATCATGCCGACCCGCTTCCGCAGATCCTCGGCCGCGATCTCGCCGCGGATGTCCTTGCCGTCCAGGCAGATCGTTCCGGTCGTCCGGAAGCGGGGATCCAGGTCGTTCATCCGGTTGAGGGAGCGGAGGAAGGAGGTTTTTCCGGAGTTCGAGGGGCCGATGATGCTCAGGATCTCGTTCAGGCGGATATCGAGCGTCAGGGGACGAAGGGCGATCTCCTTGCCGTAGGCCACGGTCAGATCTCGGACCTCCATCTTGGCGGCGGGTGTCGCGGAGCTCATCGCTTTTTCCGGTATTTCGCGCGGATGATCGTGGCCGCAATGTTCACGATGAGAACCAGCCCGACGAGGACCGCCGCGGTCCCGTAACGGTAGTTCTCCGGGATCCCAGGGATCTGGGTCGAGATGATGTACAGGTGATAGGGCAGGGCCATGGCCTGGTCGCCGAGGGAATGGGGGAGTTTCGGCAGATAGAAGGCGGCCACGGTGAAGAGGATGGGGGCCGTCTCGCCGGCCACGCGGCCGATGCTCAGGATGGCCCCGGTCAGGATGCCGGGGATGGCCGAAGGCAGGACGGAATGACGGATCGTCTGCCAGCGGGAGGCTCCGAGAGAGAAGCTCACTTCCCGATAGGATCGGGGAACGGCGCGGAGAGCCTCCCGGGTCGTCGTGATGATGACCGGCAGGGTCATGATTCCGAGGGTCAGGGCGCCGGAGATGATCGATACGCCGAACTTCAGGAAGACGACGAACAGACTCAGGCCGAACAGGCCGTAGACGACCGAGGACACTCCGGCTAAATTGATGATGGCTAGGTTGATCAGGCGTGTCAGCGCGTTGTCCCTGGCGTATTCGCTCAGGTAGATGGCGGCCATGATGCCGATCGGGAGCGAGAAAAGGATGGCCACTGCGACGAGGTAGACCGTGCCCACCAGGGCGGGCAGGATGCCGCCTGCTTTCATCCCGTCGGTCGGCATCGTGAAGAGGAAACCGAGCGACAGAGCGCTCCAGCCCTTGGCCACAATCATCCCGACGATGAACGCGACCGGAGCGACCACGAGAAGCGTGGCCGCGAAAAGGAGCCCGAAGCCGAGCGCCTGGCGCCGCCCTTCGTGTTTCATCGGCGCTTCCCCCGGTTCAGAAAGAGGTCGGCCGTGACGTTGATAAGGAAGGAGATGACGAAGAGGACGATGCCGATGGCGAAGAGGGCGTAATAGTGTTCGCTCCCCCGGACGGCCTCGCCCATTTCGGCGGCGATGGTCGCGGTCAGGGTCCGGACGGGCTGGAGGAGGCTCTTGGGGATCACGGCCGCATTACCGGTGACCATCATGACGGCCATGGTCTCGCCGAAGACGCGGCCGATGCCCAGCATCGAGGCGGCGATGATCCCGGGCATGGCGCCGTGGATAACGACCCGGTTGAGCGTCTGCCAATGGGTGGCTCCCAGGGCGATGGCGCCGGCCTTGTATTCGCGGGGAACGGAGTTGATGGCGTCCTCGGAGATGCTGATGATGGTCGGCAGAGCCATGAAGGCGAGCATAATCGACCCGGTCAGGGCGGTGAGGCCGGTTGGAATCCCGAAAAGCTTCTTGATGAACGGGACGAGCGTCACCATGCCGATGAACCCGAGGACGACCGAAGGAATGGCGGACAGGATCTCGACGCAGGACTTCAGCAGGGTTCGGAGCCCGGGCGGGGCCACTTCGGCGATATAGAAAGCCGAGGCGATGCCCAGGGGGACGGCCAGGACGACTGCGCCCGCCGTGACCAGGAGCGAGCCGAGAATGAGGGGAAGGATGCCGAGCTTGGGAGGATCGGAGATCGGATACCAATATCGGCCGCTCAGGAACTCCGGCAGGCCGACGGATTTGAAGAGCGAAGCGCCTTCCTTGAGAAGGAAGAAGAAGATCAGGGCGACGAAGACGACGGAGGCGAGGCCGCTGAAAAAGATCAGCTTCTCGATGATGAATTCCCTGATCTTGCGGGCCGACATCGGGCGCTATTTCACGGGAACGAAATCGAGCTTCTTGACGATTTCCTGTCCTTCCTTGGAATAGACGAAATCGATGAAGTCCCTGATGATCCCCTGCGGGGTCCCGTTCGTGTACAGGATCAGGGGCCGGGAGATCGGATAGAGGTCGGTTTTCACGCTGTCGATCGTCGGCTCGACGTAAGGCGATTGAGCGTCCTTGGCCACGGCGATGACCTTCTGTTTCGGGCCGATATAGCCCATCCCGTAGTAGCCGATGGCGTTCTCGTTGCCGGCGACTTCATCGGCGATGGCTTGGGAGGAGGGCATCATCAGAGCCGAAGGCGCGAACTCCTCCGGGCCTTTGGCCTTGCCCTTTCTCAGGACGTGTTCCTTGAGGAAAATGTGGGTCCCGGAGTTCACCTCGCGGGACAGGATGACGATCGGCTTGTTCGCTCCGCCGAGGACCTTCCAGTTCGTGATGTTGCCCATAAAGACTTCGCGGAGCTGGTCGATCGTCAGGTTCTTGACCGGATTCTTGGGATGGACGACGACGGCGATGCCGTCAAGGGCGACTTTTTCCTCGATGGGCTTGATGCCCTTGGCCGCGGCCTGCTTGAGTTCCTTGTCCTCCATGATCCGGGAGGACTCGGCGATGTCGCAGGTCCCGCTGAGAAGGGCGGTGATACCGGTTCCCGAGCCTCCGCCGGTGACGGCGATATTGACCCCCGGCGTGCGTTTGCTGAAAGCTTCCGCCCAGGCTTGGCCGAGATTGACCATCGTGTCCGAACCCTTGATCTGGATGGATTTGGCCTTTTGTGCGGCTGCGCCGGCGCCCGGCGTGAAGGCGGCCAGAGCAAAAAGGACGATCGGCAGGACGGCATACTTCCTCATGTTCGGACTCCTTGCGTGGATTTCCGCAGCCTTCGAAGAAGAGGAAATCAAGGACCGATTATATCGGCGCCGAAGAGGTGTGTCAACTCGGGCCGGGACGGAAAAAAGCCATGACATTTGAGGCCGAATGTGGTAAATATCCTGGAACCGGGAGCCGTTTCGGAAGACGTTCGGCGGCTTCGGATCTGGAGGACGGCATGGAGAGGCTGTTTGACGAAGAACTCAATAAGCTCAGGGAAAAGCTCCTGCGCATGTCCGGGATCGTCGAGGAGTCGGTGGCGCTGTCCATCGAAGCCCTGAGGGACCGGAAGGAGGAGCTCGCCCGCGAGGTCCTCCGGCGCGAGGAAAGCGTCAATCTGCTGGATGTCGAGATCGACGAGACCTGCCTGCGCCTGCTCGCCCTGCGCCAGCCCATGGCCGGGGACCTACGCCTGATCACGTCGGCCATGAAGATCGGCGTGGACCTCGAGCGCATGGGCGACCTGGCCGTCAACATCGCCCAGCGCGCTCTGGAGCTGCTCCAAGCACCCCTCCTCAAGCCGCTGGTCGACATCCCTCGGATGGCCAGGCTCGCTCAGGACATGCTCAAGGACTCCATCCGGGCCTTCATCGACAGGAACGACGCTCTGGCCGCCGACGTCTGCGAACGCGACGACGCGGTCGACGCTCTGGAGAACCAAGTCTTTCGGGAGCTCCTGACCTATATGCTCGAAGACCCCTCCACGATCCAGCGGGCCGTGGGCTTGCTTCTCGTCAGCCGCTATCTGGAGCGGCTGGCCGACCACGCCACGAATATCGGCGAGAACGTGATCTATCTCGTCCGGGGACGGTCGATCAAGCACAACGTAGACAAGATCCGCTCGGCGGATTGATACGACGAAAAAATATTTCTTGATTTTTGGATGGGTTCTGCTATACTGGGGAAAAGTTTTCTCGTGCCGGCTGGAGAAAACGAAACCTACCTTATAAATCATCATTTTCCCTTTTCTGCTGTTAATAACAGCCGGCACCTTTATTCAGCGCTGCGTGACCCGAGTGAAATCGATCCTGCTCTTCAGGCTTGGGGGATTGGGAGACCTCCTCGTCGGCCTTCCCGCCGTCCAGCTCCTTCGCCGGGCGTTTCCGCAGGCGAAGATTCATCTCGTCGGCCGGAGGGATTACGGAGCTCTGCTCCGCGAAGGGGGCGCGGTCAACGAGGCTTTCTCAGCGGACGACGCGGCCTGGACGCCGCTGTTCGGGGAGTCCGGCGGGCTTCGAGACGCGGGCCGGGCCCGGCTCGCGGGCTATGACCTCATCCTGGGCTGGTTCCAGGGCCGGCCGCAGATGCCGCTTCTTTTTTCGGGATCCGGGAGCGCTCCGCCGGAGCGCGCTCGATCATTCCATTACGATCCGGATTCGGGATTGGCCGTCAGCCGCTATTTTTATGAGCGAACGGCGGAGTTCCTCCGCTCCCTCGACGCTTCGACCTCGCCGTTCGAGTCCTACTGCCGACTTTATCTTCCCGGCGACGAGCCGGACGCGAATCATTCATCGCGGGAAGCCGCCCTTTCGTTCACCGTTGTTCACCCGGGCAGCGGAAGCGCGGCCAAATGCTGGCCCCTCGGCCGGTTCCTGAGCATCATGAAAACCATGGCGAGCCGCGGCGGCGGGGGCATTCTCGTGACCGGCGAGGCCGAAGAGCGGCTGGAGGCGGAGCTGAGGCCGGTCGTCTTTCCCCCGAAGTGGGGATGGCTCCGACGTCCCGGACTCCTGGATTTGGCCCGGCGGCTTCGCCCCGGCGTCCGCTATCTCGGCAACGATTCCGGAATCACGCATCTGGCCGCGGCCCGGGGAGCGGACGTCGTCGCGGTCTTCCGCAAAGAGTTCAAAGCGGCCTGGGCTCCGTACGGGCGGAGCTTCGTCGTCAGCGCGGCCGATGTGGCGGACATCCCCGAGGAACGCGTCCTGGCCGCCGTCGAGCGCCGGCTTGGCGGCCCCGCCGGCTGAACGCCGTCCGGCGTTTACAGGTGCGGTTTCTTTTGACGGATTTCTTGTGATAAGATGATCGGCGCCGGGAAGGAGCCGCGGTGATGGACAAGACGGACTGGAAAGAGGACCTGAAGGGCTGTTTTCTCGACGCGAAGGTCCTCGAAAAATGCCGGGAAGAGGCCGTCGAGCATTTCGACCAGTTCTGCGAATACGTTGCCGAAGCCGCCTTCGAAGCCCTCGCCGAAGAGTTCGCCGGGTACCAGGTTAAGACCCGGTCATGGAAAGTCCAGGGGAAATCCATCCACCTCGAGATTCGCTTTCCCCGGTCGCGCGTCGACCAGTTCCACTACATCCTGTGGATGCCCAAGAACTCCGTCGAGCTCAGGCTGAAGCTTACGGTCAAGTGGCGGAGGACGCCCCTCGGGACGCTCGAGGAGAAGACCGTTCCGTTCATCGAAAAGTCCTCTCCGTCCGACATCCTGAAGATCGACAAGGACGCCCTCGCCCAGGACGTGATCGCGCGCTACCGGAAATATGTCTACGAGACGGCTGTCACGCCCGAGTGAGGGCCGCCGGCCCCTTCATACGTTCGCGGCGCCAAACCCCGATTTTTAAATCGGGGAAAGAGCGCCGCTCAGTATTACTAAGCCGGGCAGAATATAATTGACGCGATATTTCTTTTCTGCCCGGCTAGTACTCGGGGAGCAGTAATGATAGTGCATCATATTTCTGCTCCCCGTAGTAAGCCTTCAAATACCCCGGGCTTCAGCCCGGGGATGGCTTTATTTGTTCAGTTGATCCAGCGTCTTGAACAGGACGGCGTACTCGGGGCGGTCCGTGGTGCTCTGGCCGACGTACTTGAACTGACAGATCCCCTTCTTGTCCACGATGAAGACGCTGGTGATGCACTGGTCGACCTTGCTCCCGCCCCATTCGGTCGCGAACAAACCGAGTCCTTTGGAGACTTTCCGGTCGGCGTCGATGAGGAGGGGAAAAGGCGTCGGGACGCGGCCCTTCTCCAGGCTGAGGTCCTTGGGGAACATTTGCCGCCGGCGGAGCATCTGGGTTTTGCCTTGCTCGTCCAGCTTCTCCTGGTCGGGCGGATTCTTCCAGCCCTTGATCTTGTCGAGCTGGTCGGGATTGCTCTCCACCCACTGTTTGACGACGTCCGCCGCGTAGGGGAAGACGAAGACGACCTCGACATCGTACTTTTTCCGGATCTCGGCCGATGTCTCGAGGTCCACGAGCTCGGCGTATTTGTAGTTGTCGATCGTGCACCAGCGGGCCTCGGCGGCGAATCCCCGGGGGAAGATGAGCATCACGTTCTTGCCCTTGAGGCCGGACAGGGTGAACGGCTGTCCTTGGTATGACGGCAGGGTGAAATCCGGCATGGGCTGGCCGATCGTCACGGGCCGGATCTCCCCCGTTTGAGCCGGAAGCAACGCGCCGGCGAGGATCAGCGCTGCGGCGGCGCATCCGGAAACGAATCGCGCTCTATTTTTCATGGGACATCTCCTTTCCGACGCCGTCCTTGCCTTTCTCGGAAGGCCGGCGAATCGTCTATTGTAAGGCTTCGGGCCGGTTTTGGCAAAAAAAGATCCCTCGACGAAAGCCCGCGAACGGAAGCTTGTTTTCATTTGTGGCGGAATCAGCTCCGATTTGCTACAATGCGGATGAAGGATGGGCGCGGTGCACCAGATCCGGATCGCGGCCGATTTGTCCGAGCTCGACAAGGTCCGGCAGTTTCTTAAAACCAGCCTCGCAGACCTCAATCTCTCCGAGGAGAACGGATTCAAGATCGAGCTGGCCCTCGTCGAGATGGTTGTGAACGTGATCCGCTATGCCTATCCCCAAGGGGGCGGCGATATCGACATCGAGATCCGCAAGGACCACCGCCGCATCACCATCGAAATCCGGGATTCCGGGATCCCCTTCGATCCCTGCCTGGCTCCCAAACCGGATATCGATGAGGTCGTGGCCGCCGGCCGCAAGGGCGGACTGGGGATCTACCTCACCCGCGAAATCATGGACGCTTGTTCCTACCGCCGGGAAGACGGCCGGAACATCCTGACGCTGGTCAAGAAGATTTAGCCGGCGGCCGCCTCGCTCACTTCTCGTAGAGGACGTTCTCTTCGCCGTTCTTGGCGATGAGATTCTCGATCTCCTTGATGATCATGTCCTTGCGGATGAGCACGGCCTTGATCTCGTCGTCCGTCAGGTAGTCGTTGACGGCCGCCTTGATCTGTTCGGCCGTCAGCGCCTTGATCTTTTCAAAGAGCGCTTTGGGCAGCTCCTTCATGACCATGGGGACGACCTTGCCGCCTTCCTTGTGCTTCTCGGTGTAGTTGAGCTCTCGGATGAATTTCCCCGATGACCGGAAGCTCCGGGAATGGTCGATGAGGATCAGCCGCCAATCCTTGATGATGTACAGGTAGTTGTCCTGGTGGCGGTCCTCGTTGCCGATGAGGTTGTCGAAGGCCCTTTGCAGGTACAGGCCGCGGTTGTAATAGAAGAGCCTATAGGAGGGGGGCTTGCTGCCCTCTTCCATCAGCTTCCTGAGCGTTTTCGTGTCGTCGACCCAGATCTGGAGGGATCCGCGGCTCTCCTTGAACCGGCGTTCGACGGTCGGCGGGATCATGTTCAGCCCGAGCACCTTGTCCAGCTCATAGGCGGCGACCTCGTACATCCAGCTGTCGACGTAGCCTTTGGGCCTTCCCGTGATGTCCTTCCACAGGCCCTTCTTCGTGATGTCCCCCTGTTTGAGGGTCAGGACCCAGGGGTTCGTGACGGCGCCCGAGGTCATCTGTTCGCTGGCGACGATTTCCGCCGTCTTCAGGAATTCTTCCCATTTCGCCCGCTCCGCCAGCTCTTCGGGCAGGAATTGGGCGAATGCCGCCGCGCCGAAAGCGAGGAGGCCGAACAGCAAACCGAACCCAACGATTACTCTGCGTTTCCTCATGTTTCCCCTTTCTCCTTTCGTCGGATGTATCCGTCAATAGAGAACGTTGGCTTCTCCGCTCTGTTGGATGAGCGTCTCCAGCTCCTTCATGATGAGCGGGATCCGGGCGATGATGTCGTCGACCTGCCGGTCGGTCAGATACGGGCCCACGGCCTCCTTGATCGCGGGGGCCGTCAGGCCCTTGATCCTTTCGACCATCTCCCGGGGCACGCGGCGGAACAGCATCGGCCGGCCGTCGTCCAGCTTGAAGATCCCGTTCGTCCCGAACACGAGCTGCCGGACGAACTTGCGGTCCGTTTGGAAGGCGCGTGAGTGGTCGAAGATGATCGTCCGCCAGTCCTCGGTCAGGAGGATGTTCTCCTGGGTCCGGTCGGCGTTGGCGATCAGGCAGTCCCACAGCCGGAGGATGTATTTCATCTTGTCGGTCCTCTCGATCGCCTCCTGCGGTATGCTTTTCCCGCTCTCCATCAGCTTGAGATAATTTGTCGCGCTTTCCGCCCAGAGGGACAGGCAGCCCTGTTTCCCCTTGAACTCCCGCTCGACGACGACCGGGACGGAATTCAGGCCGATGAGCTTGTCCAGCCGGTACCCTGCGATTTCGGCTTTCCAGCTGTCGTCGACGCCGTTGTCCCTTCCGCTCGGATTCTTCCAGGCTGCCTTGGTTTCGACATCGCCTTTCTTGAGGTAGAGCTTCCAGGGCTTCGTGACGCCCACGCCGATCCTCTCGGATTTGACGATCTCAGCGGTGACGAGGAACTGCTCCCATTGTTCGCGCTGGGCGATCTCCTCGGGCTTGAACTGGGCCAGGGCCAGGCCGCCGGCGGCGCACAGGGCGAAGACGGATGTGACGATCAACCCTTGATGTCTCATAGGCGAACCTCGCTGCATACGATACCCCGCATAGATAACGGCTTTAGCTTAATCCCGGAGCGGTCCGAAAATCAAATTCCGGCGGGCCCTCGTCCCCCGGCCGCCGGTGGGCGGGCTGCTGCGGTTCAGTAGAGCACATTCCTCTCCCCCTCGGTCTTCATCAGCCCTTCGAGCCTGGCGACGATCTTTTTCTTCCGCTCGCACATGGCGTCGATTTCCTTCTCGCTCAAGAAGGGCTTGAGATAGCTCTCGGCGACCTGGCGGACGGTCTTTTGCAAACGCTCGAAGAGCCGTTGCGGGCAGCGGTTGACGGGACACTCGGGAGATAGTCCCGGAAAGGGTTGAAACGCTTCGGCAAAATCCACGCGATAGACCTTCCAGCCGGGCTGCTGGATGAGGGTGTCGTCCTTGTCCAGGCAGGTGTCCTTGACGAGCGCTTCGAAGACCTTGATCTCGTCCAGCCGGCCGAGGAACGCTTGCAGGTCGGGAGGCTGGAGCCGCAGCCGTTCCCGGTCGGTTTCGCTTATGCAGTCCGGGACGAAGTACTGCAGGGAGCCTGTGACCCCTTCGATCTTGCGCTCCACGGCCGGGGGGACGATGTCGAGGTTGAGGAGCTTGTTCAGCTCGTAGGCGGCGATTTCGTACTTGAACGAGTCGGCCACGGGGCTGGGCCAAGGAACGTTCACGCGCTTGAATATCCCCTGCATGCGGACCTTTCCGTCGTCCAGGGTGATCTTCCAGGGCATGGTCCGGCCGACCGTCGCGTCTTTCTGTACCGCGACGATGGGAGCCGTCTTGAGGAAGGCCTCGATCTGCCGGAGGCTGAGGTCGCCCGGCTTGGACTCCTCAGGGGAGGGGAGAGTCTGGCCGAAGCCGACGAACGCCCATAGACACAACGTTCCCAGAACGATCCTCTTCATGGTTCACCTTTCGTCCGGCTGAGGGATGTGCGCCGTTCCCCGGCCGCCCGGCGCGCGGCTCCCGCTCTTCCGGCGGCCATACGCTGAACTGACCTTTTTCGATGATCAGGGCGCTGAGACGGCCGCCCATCCCCATGAAGCTCGAGATGCTCGTGTCGATCATGAAAAGGCGGCCTTCGAATCGTTTCATATATTCCAAGGCGACCGCGCTTTGGAGCGGCGTGTGGGCGACGACCATGTACTTGGCCCCGAGGTTGGCCAGGATCCGGTTGAACTCATCCTGCATGAGCGCCTCGTCCTTCGTCACCAGGTCGCGGTACCAGAGCGGGCCCTGCGGCTGGTAGACGACCCGGCTCCGGGCGGCGGAGGATGGAACCCCTTCGTATTCAACGTCATTGATGCAGGCCTTCAGCTCCTTGGTGAGGACTGCGTTGATCGTCTCAATCTTCCAGTTGGAAAATCCCTCGCTGAAGCCGGCGTGGAGGAAGACGACGTCGTTGATCTTGATGACGGCGTTGTGCTCGGCAATCCATTTCCCGTAATCGCGGTTGAAGGCCCGCGTGTAATACAGTTGGGCGTCGTGATCGGCGATCAATTCCTCCCACATCTCCGCCGTGTCCCCGCCGTTGCCCGTCTTTTGCTTGAACTTGGCCTCCTTGGACTCGACATAGTCCTTGGGCAGGAACGATTTGAACTGGTTCATCGTGACGTAGTTGTAGCGGAAGGAGAAATTGAGGATGTTCATTTCCTCGTGGTTTCCGATCAGGAGATGGACCATGCCGCCGGCGGCGACGGCCTCTTTTTCCAGGCGCCTGATCAAGTCGAAGATGTCCTTGGCGTAGTCACCCCGGTCCATGACGTCGCCCATCTGGACGAGATGCGTCTTGCCGCCGGTCCAATGGGCGTCCTTGTCTTCCCTGTCGATGAGCTTCGTTCCTTCGGGGCCGAGGATCTTGAGGAAGTTCTTTAAGTCTCCGTGGAGGTCGCCGACGGCGACGATCCTTTCGATCCCCGTCCAGACGCAGGGCCTGTCGGCGGCGGCCGCGCCGTGGAAGCCGGCCAGGATCAGGGCCGGGCCGAGGAGAGCCAATCCGGCGCTTCGGCGCAGACGTCTCGTCCGCCTTCCGCTTTTGCGCCGTGCCGGCCTTGGAATCATCGCCATCGTCTCCTATTCGTTCAACACCCTTCCACCTTTAGTTTATATCTTTGCCGGGATGAGTTCAAGTGGCGGAGGACAGCGGAGGGAATTGACTATTTTCGTTCCAGATATTATCTTATGTCCAGAGAGGGGACGACCGGATCAGGGTAGTCCGGAAAGGAGTGAGGTATGTTCGCACGGCGCATGGCCTTTACGTTCAAGCTCGAATGCATCGACGACGCCGTCAAGCTCTTCCGGACGAGCGTCGTCCCCGGGGCCAAGAAGCAGAGGGGATTCCGCGGCGCGTGCCTCTTGACCGACCGGAAAACCGGCAAAGCGACCGCCGTGACGTTCTGGCAGGCCGAAGCCGACGCCTTGGCCAACGAGGAGAACCTCTTCTTTCAAAACCAGCTGGTCAAGTTCATGCCTTACTTCGCCGGGCCGCCGATCCGGGAGGGCTATTCGGTCAGCGTCCATCAATTCGGCGGGGGACCCCGGGCAAAGCGCCGGGGGCCGCGGAAGAAGACGAAATAAGCGCCCGGAATCGGGGGCCGCCCTTCGTGCGGCCGACAAGGAGGGACGTCATGTTCGCGCGATTGACCATCATGCAGATCCAGCCGGAGCGGATCCCCGAGGCCGTCCGGCTCTACAAGGCGAGCGTCGTTCCCGAGGCCAGGAGGCAGAAGGGTTTTCGCGGCATCTGCCTGCTGGCCGATACGAGCTCCGGGAAAGGCATTTCGGCGACGTTCTGGCGGAACGAGGCCGACGCGCTGGCCAACGAGGAAAACCTGTATTACCAGGAACAGCTGGTCAAATTCCTCAGCATGCTTTCCGGTCCGATGATCCGCGAAGGGTATGAGGTCGACGTGCATTGCCTGGAGAATATGGCGGGATCCAAACCCGCAGCCAAGAGGAAACCGGCTCGGAAACGGAAGGGGGCGTCCTGAGGCCTTCAGGCGGGCCGCCCGGAGCCTCCTGTCGCGAGAAACGCCGTTTTTTTTGATTTTGGCCGCTCGCCGTGATACGGTGATCGGGCATGGATAAAACCTATCGCAAGACATACCATATTTATACTTATGAAGTGGACCACCGGGGCAAGGCGCTTCCCCTGTCGCTGCTCAACTACCTTCAGGATGCGGCGGGCGACCACGCCGCCTTCCTCGGATTCTCCATCCACGACCTCTTGAAGAAGGGAATGACCTGGATCCTGTCGCGATACCATGTCCGATTTTTTCGCTATCCCGGATTGGGCGAAAATCTCTCCGTAGCCACCTGGCCTTCGGGGAAACAAGGGCCGTTCGCCCTCCGGGATTTCGAGATGGCGGACGCCGGGGGCGGGCTCGTCGCTGCCGCGACGAGCTCGTGGATCCTCTGGAACGTCCGGACGAAACAGCCCGCCCGGCTGGAGGACAACCTGCCCGACGGGGCGACGGTCGACCGGAGGGCCTTGCCCGACGCGTTCCCCTCGCTTCCGGCTGTCTCGACCGCGGACCGCGAGGCGCGGTTCCGCGTCGAGATGCAGGACATCGACTTCAACAACCACGTGAATCACGCGGTCTATATCCGGTGGGCCCTGGAAACGCCGCCCGAAGACGTGCTCCGGACCGCCCGCCCCAATGACATCGAAGCGGCCTATAAAGGCGAGGCGTTCTACGACGATGACGTCGTGTCCCGGGCTCAAACCGTCGAGGGCGGGCCCGGTCCCGCCTTCCTCCACGACATCCGCCGCGCGGCCACGGGGGTCGAGCTCGCGCGCCTCCGGACGGCGTGGGCCTATGATTGACTTTCTCCATTTCTTTTGATACAAGACTCCTAGGAAAAGAGACGGCCATGGTGATCAACAAGCGCGAGAAGAACAACATCGTGATCTTCGATATCGAGGGGGAAATCCGCCGGTCGGACATCACGGACGTCACTCTTCATCAGCTGGTCAAGGAGCAGCTCGAAGTCGGCAAGAAGCAGATCCTGCTCAATTTCGACAA
>Ga0163209_1000412_pt1 | contig 18392 bp, 16 predicted proteins | sample Kivu_160m_FD_113538 | JGI IMG/M metagenome (GOLD analysis project Ga0163209, IMG submission 113538) | Freshwater microbial communities from Lake Kivu, Western Province, Rwanda to study Microbial Dark Matter (Phase II) - Kivu_160m | ecosystem: Environmental > Aquatic > Freshwater > Lake ...
CATATAATGTTGTAATTACATCATTACGTTTATTTACAAACAATATATAACATATAAGATAGGTTTACATGAGCAAGATTAGGATTTGCATTATTGGAGCAGGTAGAGCAGGAGAAGTCCATGGCGATGTATATAATGATTATGTAAAAAATTCTGAAATTGCTGCAGTTGTTGATAATAATCTGGAAAAGGCAAAAAGCCTGTCAAAAAAATATAGCCTGAAAGAAAGTCTTGCGTTTCATAATTTGCAGGATGCAATAAATAATGTCAAATTTGATGCTGTTGTTGTCACCACTCCTACTTTTACACATCCTGATTATGTTATTGAAGCTGCAAAAAATAAAATTCACGTTTTTTGCGAGAAACCAATGGCAACCACCACTCAGGACTGCGATAGGATGATAAAAGCTTGCAAGGATGCCGGAATAATACTACAAATTGGGTTTATGAGAAGATTTGATCCGGGGTTTATCTACGCTAAAAATTTAATAGATGAAGGTACTATTGGCAAACCAACCATAATCAAATCCCTGACCCATGGTCCAGGGTTACCAGGGAATTGGGCTTTAGATATTAAAAATTCCAATGGAATGTTAGCCGAGGTTAACAGCCATGACTTTGACACAATCAGATGGTTGTCAGGAACAGAATATGAAAGAGTATATGCTATTGCTAAAAACTTTAATTGCCCTGAAATCAGAAAAAAATTTCCTGACTTTTATGATACTGCAACTGTTTCACTAATACTCAAAAATGGGACTTTAGGACTTATCGATAGTGTTTGCCCCTGCTTTTATGGATATGACGCAAGAGCTGAGGTTGTTGGTTCGAAAGGAATAATATTTATAGGCAGCCTTCAGGACTCTACAACGATAACCTGTACCGGGGAAAATAGTATCGTTATAAAACAGACAATGAGTTGGAAAAAAAGATTTCATGAAGCTTATATTGCGGAAGACAGACATTTTATTGAATGTATTCTAAATAATAAAAAACCTTTGGTAAGCGGTGGAGATGGTAAAAAAGCAGTGGCAGCAGTTATAGCTGCAAATGATTCAATTCTAAAAGGCCAACCGGTAAATATAGTTTAAAAATATAATATGATTGCTTTAATTTACAAGGGTAAAAGAAAATTTAATGTAGAAGATGTTGCAGTTCCTCAAATCTCAGAAAATGAATTTCTATTAAAAGTCAGAGCTGCATCAGTTTGCGGAACAGATTTAAAAATTAAAGAATTCGGGCATTTTAAAAACCCTGATGATAAACCTATCATATTAGGGCATGAATTTTCCGGAGAGATAGTAGAATTAGGAAAAAATGTAAGAAATCTAAGCAAAGGAATGAGGATTTCAATCGCCCCAAATATTGGATGCGGCTATTGTAGAGAGTGCATTAGCGGCTTAACAAATCTTTGTGAAAACTATGAAGCTTTTGGTATAAATATAGATGGAGCATTTGCAGAGTTTGTAAGAGTCCCCTCCAGATACATATCACAGGGAAATATCTTTATATTACCCGACAACATAACTTTTGAAGAAGGTGCTTTAATAGAGCCGCTGGCGGCAGCATTTAATGGTATAGAATCCGCCGGTATTAACCTTTCAGATATCGTCCTTATCATCGGTGCAGGCCCAATGGGAATTTTAAACCTGATGCTGGCAAAATTAAGAGGAGCTCAAAAAGTAATTGTAAGTGAAATTATTCCGAAGCGTATAAAAATTGCAAAAAAACTTGGGGCTGATTTTATTATTAATCCGAAAAAAGAAAATTTAAAAAGTGTGTTAATGGAGTTAACCTATAATAGAGGTCCTGACGTAATAATAACTGCAGTATCATCCGGTAAAGCTCAGGAAGAGAGTCTGGATATTATTGCAAGATGCGGAAGAATAGTTTTTTTTGGAGGCTTGCCCAGGGATAAGGATATCATAAATTTCAAATCCAATGTTGTTCATTATAAACAGGTCACTGTAACAGGTACTACAGGTTCTAGCGTTGTTCAATACAAAAAATCCCTGGAGCTGGCAGCATCGAAAAAAATAGATTTAAACAGGTTGATTAGTAAAAAATTTAAACTCTCAGATGCCGAGAAAGCTTTCTCTAGTGCAGTGTCACCAGAAAATTTGAAAGTTTTATTTATTATTTAAGTATGATAGCCAGGGGATTACAAAATTGTCAAAAAAAATATATTTAATAGGCGTTGACGTAGGAACTAACGGCACAAAATCTGCCATTTTTGATAATTCGGGGAATCTGATTTCAGAGGCATTCGAAGAGTCAAAGCTTTACTATCCGGAGTTATGCGCAGTAGAGCAAGATCCTGATGAAATTTACATTTCTGTAATTAATACTATTAAGGAATGTGTACAGAAGTCAGATATAGATGTAAGAAATGTGGAAGGAATTGCAATAGATGGTCAGATGGCAGGCATTTGTTCAATAGATAAGAATTGGTCCGCGGCAACACCCTATGATTCTTGGCTGGACACACGCTGCGCTCCTTATGTTAAAAAATTAAAAAAAGAGGAATCAAAAATAATTTCTTTAACCGGAGGACCTCCTTCATTTACACACGGTCCAAAAATGCTCTGGTGGAAAAATGAAAAGCCTGAAGTATTTAAGAAAATTGCAAAGTTTATTATGCCGTCAGTTTATGCTGCTGGTAAACTGGCAGGTCTGAAGGCTTCAGAAGCCTATATTGACTATACATATATTCATTTTAGCTGTTTTGCAGATATATTGAATAACCGCTGGTCAGAAGATTTATGTAAAGATTTTGGCTTGCCTATGGAAAAACTGCCAAAAATTGTCAAACCCTGGGAAATAATAGGTAGGCTGAGCAAGGAAGCCGCAGAAAAGGCTCTGTTATGCTCAGGAATACCAATTGCCGCAGGCTGCGGGGATACGACTGCCACAATGTTAGGAGCTGCGTTTAACAAAGCAGGTATGGCATTTGACGTGGCTGGTACCGCATCTGTATTTTCAGTCTGCCTTGATAAATTCAAACCCGATGTAAAAAATAAAACATTATTTACAGGAAGACTTATTACTGAAGATTTGTGGTATTCTTTAGCATATATTAATGGTGGTGGACTTAATTTAAGATGGTTCAGAGATGAAATAATAAAAATTAAAGGTAGTTTTGCCGGAGAATCGATTAAAGATCCCTATAAATATTTAGATAATATAGCATCGGAAATAAAGGCAGGGTCCGAGAAACTATTCTTTATACCTCATATGGGTGGAAGAGTATGCCCTAATACCCCTCACCTCAAAGGCAGCTGGATAGGATTAACCTGGAAGCATAAGATCGGTCACATGTACAGGTCATTATTAGAAGCAGTGGCATATGAATATGCAATTTATATGAGTATTGAAAAAATGCTGGTTCCGGAACTTAAATTTGAAAAAGCCAGAGTTATAGGCGGCGGTGCTAAAAGTAAAATATGGAACAGGATAAAATCAGATGTACTGGGAATTCCATACGAAAAATTAAATAGAGAAGAATTTGGCGTGCTTGGTTCTTCAATATTAGCCGGTTATGCTACTGATGTATTTAATGATTTAAAAGATACAGCAGACAGATTCAATGAAGTCGAATATAGAATTGAACCAGATAGAAAAGCACATAATTTTTATCAACAGTACGTAGATTACTATAAACTTCTATTACACAACACAAAAAATATATTTACAGATTTAGAAAAGGTAGAAGGTTAATATTTACATATTTTATTTGGCAATGAGAGGTTTAATACAAACAGTAAAAGGTATGATAAAAAAAGATTGTCTTGGAATCATTGATTCACACTCTCATCTGTGGATAGATGAAATTAACAATGGTTACAAAAAAAAGTACTCAAGACCGATTATTAACAATTTCTCAATAATAAAAAAAGAATTAAATAAATTTAAAAATGAAGAAATCAAAAATATTTCTGATGGACATACTTCAATTATAGATTGTCAACCAGGTGGCTGCGGTAGAAATGGAAATAAGTTACTGGAACTGTCTGAGTTAACTGGCGTAAACATCATTTCAGTCACAGGGTTTCATAAGAAAGATTATTATATATCTTCCTCACCAGTATGGAAAATGAGCAGAAAAAATGCAGCAATTTTTTTTAAAGGCGAGGTAAAAAATAGTCTGGCAGAAACAGCCGGTACTGATTATAAAAATAGTAAAATCAGAGCCGGTGCAATTAAAATTGCTTTTACAGGTATTCTTGAAGACCAGTACAGGATATTAGCGGAAGCAGCAATTGACGCATCCTTGGTAACAGGCGCACCTTTAATTGTCCATACTGATAGAGGTTTAGAAGTTGAAAAACTTGTAAGTTTTCTTGAAAAAAAAGAAGTTCCCCTTTCAAGAGTTATGCTGTGCCATATGGATAAAAGAGCTGATATAAAATTACACAAATACCTGGCTGATAAATCAATTTATTTAGAGTACGATACTTTTAACCGCATAAAATATAACCCAGAAAAAAATGTATGGCCACTTTTAGTTGAAATGATTAAAGAAGGCTACAGCAGTTCTATAATGATAGGAAGTGATCTGGCAGATAATTCATCATGGGAAAGTATCAGTAAAAAAAGAGGCCTGGCAGGTTTCTTTAAAAATATTACAGAGAAGCTTTCAGGTTCAGACATAGAAACAGCCGATATCGAAAATATTATCAAAAAAAATGCACAAAATTTTTTGTGCTTTAATTGAAATATTTGCAAAAGGAGAATTATGAAAGAGAAAAAAAACAGAATTAAACCATTTACTTTCAAAATAGATTTAATAAACAAAACTCTTTCAAATCCTGATTCACATATTGTCAGGAAACTTTCCTCAATGAAAAATCAATACCTTGATGAGACGAGCTACAATGAAATGATCAAAAAAGAAGATACTGTAATTTATGAAGTGTACGAAAAATTAGTGCCGGAAATAGAGGGAGAGTTAATACAGGGACTATCTATTGTGCATGCTGGTAAAGTGGGTAAAGAATATTTTATGACAAAAGGGCATTTCCACTCAGTATTAGAAACAGCAGAGCTTTACTTCTGCCTTAAGGGATATGGCTATATGATGATGGAAACGCCGGAGGGCGATTGTTTAGCTGAAGAATTATTACCATACACCGCTTTATACATCCCGAGAGGATGGGCTCATCGTTCAATAAATGCAGGTAGTGATGACTTAGTGATGTTATTCGTTTACCCTGCACATGCAGGTCACGACTATGCAACAATAGAAACCAGAGGATTTAGAAAATTAATCATAGAAGATAATGGCAGTCCAAAAATGATTGATAACCCAAAATGGAAATAACTTTAGCATTTTATATTAGTATTATTACTACGAAAGGAGTAAAGAGAATATGCAAAAAAAGCCATTAAAAGAATGCCGTATTTTAGTAACACCAACTAGCTATGGTAAATACGATGAAAATTTAAAACTAAAACTTGAAGAAATGGTAAAAGAAGTTGTGTATAATTCCAGCGGTAAGTCATTAAAAGAGGCAGATCTTCTGCAAATAATTGAATATTTTGATGGAATGATCGCAGGACTTGATGAGATAAATGAAAATATAATCTCCAAATCTAAAAATCTAAAAGTAATTGCAAGGTATGGTTCAGGCTATGATAGAGTAGACATTGAGGCTGCAAAAAAGGCAGGTATTTATGTGACCAATACGCCGGGGGCTAATGCTATTTCAGTAGCAGAGTTAACTATTGGTCTTGCTATTGCAGCTGCTCGTTCTATTCCACATGCAAATATTGAAACAAAGAAGGGAGAATGGCCAAGATTAAAGGGCATTACCCTGCAGGGAAAAGTATTTGGACTAATAGGCCTTGGAAGTGTAGCAAAGGAAGTTGTACCCAGATTAAAAGGATTTAATTGTAAATTAGTTACTTATCATCCTCATAGAAACCCTGAATTTGAAGAAAATCATAATATAGAATATCATTCTCTTAATAATCTGCTTGGCAAGTCTGATTTTGTGTCACTTCATGTGCCAGTCACATCAGTAACATCTAAAATGGTAAATAAAGATTTTTTAAAGAAAATGAAAAAAGGTTCTATTTTAATTAATACCTCGCGGGGAGAATTAATAGATGAGGATGCATTATACGAGAGCTTAAAAAGTGGTCGTCTCCGGGCAGCAGCATTAGATGCTTTTTCCAAGGAACCTCCTGATCGTGATAACCCATTATTATCTTTGCCACAGGTAATAGTCACTCCTCATATGGGAGCTGCGACTGATATGGCTGCAAATGAGATGGGAAGAATGGCTATGGAAGATTGCATTGCTGTTTTAAAGGGAGAAAGACCAAAATATATAGTTGTTGAACCTAATAAAACAGCAAATGATAATTAGATTGGAAGGTTTTAAGTGAAAGATAATAAACTTAAAAATTACGATATAGTAAAAAGAAAAGAACCAACCTTTTATTTTATCGGGGTAACGACTTCAAAATCATCTATTATGAAACTTTTTCCTTTATGGATGAATAAACTGGGAAAACCCGGGATATCAATAGCGGGGATAGATCTGAAAATTCATGATAACCCTGAAAATTACAGGCAGGCAGTGGCACAGATTAAATATGATGCTAGTTCTATCGGCGCTTTGATAACCACCCACAAAATGGACTTATATTCGGCAGCTGAAGATATGTTTGACTATTTTGATGACTATGCTCTGCTGCTGAAGGAAGTATCATCTATTTCAAAAAATGGCGGGAAACTGGAAGGACATGCTAAAGACCCTATAAGTTCCGGCCTTTCTTTTGAACATATAGCTGGAAAAGGATACTTTATAAAAACAAAAGCTCATTTATTAATTTTTGGGGCGGGTGGGTCAAGCATCGCAACCATACTTTACATAATAATTAAGAGAGATCCTTCCGATAAGCCCGAAAAGATTATTATAGTAAACAGAAGTCAGCCCAGGTTGGATCATTTAAAAAAAATTATCCAAAATATAAAAACTAACATTGAAATAGAATATATCTGTAACCAGGACCCGAAGGTAAATGACAACATAATGAACTCACTTCCCCCATATAGCATGGTTATAAACGCTACAGGCATGGGAAAGGATACACCTGGCTCACCAATAACAGATAAAGGACTTTTCCCAGAGAATGGTATTGCCTGGGAATTCAATTACAGAGGAGAGCTTGATTTTATGCATCAGGCAGAAAAGCAGAAAAATCTACGCGGTGTAAAAGTAGAGGACGGATGGATATACTTTATTCACGGATGGACACAGGTAATTTCCCAGGTTCTTCATCTGGAAATAACTGAAGAATTGTTCAATCGTTTAGTTAATGTTGCAAATACTTTAAAATAAATAAAAAAAATAAAAGGAGGAAGACAAATGGCGCAGTTTGAAAGACTTACTGTTTACAATGTTATGCTGGAAGACGGGTTAATACCACTTTTCTATAATAAGGATGTGGAGAAGACCAAAAAAGTTACTGAAGCTCTGGTAAAGGGAGGATCACGAGTTCTGGAGTTTACAAACAGAGGCGATCTCGCAATAGAAGTTTTTTCCGACCTAATAAAATTTTGCATAAAAGAATATCCTGATTTAATTGCAGGGGTAGGTTCGGTGACAGATGCCCCTACAGCAGCTCTTTATATTGCCAATGGAGCAAATTTTATTGTCGGGCCATCTTTCAATAAGGAAATAGCCTTACTATGCAATAAAAGAAAAGTCGCTTATATCCCTGGTACAGCCACTGCAACCGAAATATCTACAGCAGAGGAGTTTGGGGCAGAAATTGTTAAAATTTTTCCCGGTTCAACTGTAGGAGGACCAAATTTTATAAAAAATATCCTGGGTCCGATGCCATGGTCAAAACTAATGCCTACAGGAGGGGTTACTGCAGAAGAAAGTAATATAAAGGCATGGTTTGATGCCGGTGCTGCCTGCATTGGCATGGGTTCAAAACTGGTAAGCAGTAAATTGGTATCTGAAGGAAAATATAATGAAATTGCCAGTTTGACTTCCGAAGTACTTAAAATAATAAAGAATGTAAGAAAAATCTAATAATACTTTCAAAATACGGCATTACAAATAAAAGAAGCTCTCTATCGTAAAGGAGTTATAGAATTACAGAATCTCTTTTTCTAAATTCTTAAGTCGAGTTATACATTGCTCTGCATATTTATCTCTAAGATATTCGTATCTCTTAATACGGGTAGCAAAGGTCTACGATGTCTTGGTATATTAATAACTCTAAAAAGAATCTCCGATGTTATGATATTTATTAGATAAGAATTAATTTCAAATTGTTCTAATTAGCAGGTCGAAAACTTTGGCAAGTTTTTTTAATCCCTCTCTTTGTTTGCCAACCATAAAACAGTTATGGTGTGAATTGAACAACTCCATCATCTCATATCCATCAGGTACTTTTACAAGCGCACCGTTTCTGCAATGTGACCCTGGATACTGGACATATTTTTCAATTTCACCTTCAATTACCATTAATTCTTCAAGAGTTTGATCAAGTTTTGCAATTGTTATATCCCCCTCGGGAAACCTTGCGTCCAATGCTATCGCATTATCACCAACAATATCAAGGACTTTAGGTCTTATCGTCCATGAAGTGCAGAATGGTTTGGGAACAACCCCAAAATAACCGCAATGGACAATCAGTGCATAATTTTGTGGTTCTCCTTCAACTTCTGGGAATTTATCTATTTTTTCATGTTTTAATGCTGCCATTCCGATAAGGAATGGATATATATTGCTCATCATAATATTGACATCGAGAGCTTTGTTCATCAGGTACATTGATATCAATGAAGAAGTGTCGGCTTCACAGGCCCAGATCATCTTTCGATCTTCATATAACATGCTCCAGGCAAGACAGGGTGTGGAATCAGAATAAAAAGATTCGTTCAGACAGTTTATTCCAACACCCTTTATGTTTTCAACCCTGTCTACGTCTTCCTTTACCTTTACATAAACCTTAACCGCACTGGCAAGAGCTTTTTCAGTTACACCTTCAGTATTTATCTGACGATTTTTGATTATTTCCTTTACTATACTATCAGGAACTTCTTTAGCTTTAACACCCATTTCCTTAAAACTTTTTTTAATAATGGTAACTCCAAATTTTTTATTTAAAAGCTCAGTAAACCTGTCTTCCCACCAGTAAAATCTTCTGAATATCTCAGCCTGCAATCCGCCTTCACCAGGCATGTCCTGATAAACAAGGAATTTTGTTTTTTTAAGATCTTTTTTTAGTGCAAGACTTTTGCATATTATTTTTGTTAGTTCCAGGCTATATGGTGAAAATACATCTATCCCCTCAGTTTTCATGAATGCAACTATTTCCCAGTCCCACATGTTGACTGTACCAAAATCCGATGTACAGATAATTATAGGGATATTGATTTTTTTTAGAAACTCGATTTTTGTAAATGCGTCTCCGAGAAGCTGTGGAAATATTACCCCATCAGCATCTGGAAGCTTTACTCCAAGTTGTACGGGTTCAATTATTTCTGCTACATCACAAAGTAGAGATTTAAGGTTCACGGTTTGCTTTTTGAATTCTTTATCTATTTCTTCTTTAAAATATAACGGAACAAGTTTTGCTTTCATATATCTCCATTCTTAATTATATTATTGTAATTTAGTAATGTTGTTATAACAATAGTTTTTCTAAAATTATTTTTTATTTATACCAAAGGTGATCCGCTGCGGTGTACCAAATGTCAGCAAATCATGGCAATCGAACAACATTATACATACCGCCGCCCTCAAAGATATTCTATAATTTTGATGGAATACCTTCGTAAAAAATTTTAAAAGATGGTAAAGTTATAAAGGAGTTTAAAGACTCACTGAGTCCTACTCAGAAGACAATACTCGGTCTTTTAGATATGGACGAGAATAAATATTAGGGATAATTAGGCCAATATTTAAAAGAAATTAATTCGGTAAAAACACAATGTTTATTTGATATTAATAGTAATACAGTCGGCGTAACAATTGAAGATATTAAGTTGATGCGTAACGTTTTAAACCCTGAAGTAAAAATAAAAGCATCAGAGACGGCATTTATGATTTGAAAGTGCCATAGAATTATTACAAGCAGGTACATATCAGCTTGGTGTTAATAAAGGATTTAAACTAATCGATGAATTTATTTCAACATATAGTGATTACTGTAAAATATAATTTTAATTTTAACAATTAAATAAGAGGGGGAATTTATTGTGATTGATATTTCAACAAAATTAGCTGGCATTAAAATGAGATCTCCCATTGGTGTATCTCCTCATAACCTGGACAAACCTTGGTTTCCTGGTAAAAAGGCTGCAGAATGTTTTATGAAATATGTTGATGCAGGTGCGGGTTTTATCTATATTCCTGCAATTGTACCAGGAGAGCCTACAAAATATGAAAAAGAGTTAGATTTTGAGGGTTTATTTAAAAATCAGAAATATGTTGGCCGGTGGATGAGAATTAATGAAGGCAAGGAAATGATTGCTCATATTTATACTGCCAAGGATTTGTTCAACTTCCTGCCATGGGCTGATGAATTGATTAAAACAATTAAACCCAAGCTACCTGAAAATGTCCCGATTATTGGTCAAATGATGGTACATGACGTTTCGCCAGAAAAGTGGGCTGATCATGCTAAAAAAATAGAGTCATTAGGAGTGGACCTAATAGAACTAAATACAGGCTGTCCAGTAAGTGCCATGAGTACTTTAGAGCATCTAAACCTGCCTCCTGAAGCAAAATGGGGTATGATGATGGGTGTTCTACCAGAGATTCTTTTCCCTGTTTTTGATGCTGTTGTTAGTGCTGTAAAAATACCTGTTGGATTTAAACTTACACCCGAATCTGGTTTTCCAAGAATGATGTTTATTGCTGAAGAAGCTAAAAAAAGAAATCTAAAATTTATAGTTACTACGCACAAATATTTTGCAGTAGCTCCACCTGATATATACAATGGTGGGCAGGGCAAATTTCCTGCTGTTAATGGAGCAAATTTACTGGCAGATTTTGGCGGAGCAGCACTTAGGTTTAGTATGTATAAAGCAACAGCACTGATATCTAAGAATATTTCCGGAATTGAATGTTTTTCTGGAGGAGGCATAACAAGACCTGAAAATGTTATTGAAGCTTTAATGCTGGGAGCAAGTGCTTGTCAAGCTCTTACAGGAATTGTTACTTTTGGAATTAAATTCATTACTAAAATTAATGAATTCATTGAAGCTTATATGAAACAAATGGGTTATAAAAAAATAGATGATTTTAAGGGTCTGGGTCTTAAATATCTCAAGGGTGCTTCTGAAGTTAACTTTGAATACCATGTTGCAAATATAATAGAGGAAAGATGTACAAAATGCGGAAAATGTGCAGAATCCTATTGCCCGGCAATTTCAATGAAAAATAAGAAGCTCTATGTTGATGTGAAATATTGCAGTAGCTGCGCCATGTGTACAACTATTTGTCCTTATGATGCAATCGAAATAATACCCAGATAATAATGAATTTTATTTAAAATTTTGATTTTTAAATAGGATTATTACAGGCTTACTGATTCTTTAGGAAGAATTCATTTATTTCTCCGACTTTGTCCATCGCGTATTTAAACTTGTGAAGAATCTCTTTATATACTCTTACGTTTTGCTTATCAGGTTTTGAAACATCCACCTGTTTTACAATTTCATCAACAATAGAAAAATCTTTCCATATCCCTGTACCTACTGCCCCGATTGCAGCAGCTCCGAACGCTGCAGCCTCCTGGCCAATACTGGTAAGTATTGTATCTATGCCAAATACGTCAGCAAGCATCTGCCTCCAGAACTTGCTTTTGCTTCCTCCGCCTGTAATTCTTATGTTCTTTGATTTCATTCCGAGATTTATATACTCTTTAAGAGCAAGTGCGAGCTCGAAAGATATTCCTTCTAAAACTGCCCTGTTTATATCATTTTTATTATGCGAAAGCTCAAGCCCTAAAAAAGCCCCCCTTAAATAAGAGTTTGGACTTACTGTTGCACCGCCACGAAAGCTTGGAATAAATATAATATTATTTGAGCCGACCGGTGAATGGGAGGCATTTTTTTCAATCATACTGTATACGTTCCCATCAGATTTTTCAGCCTGTAAGTTTTCGTTATCACAAAATATATCTTTATACCATTGCAACGTTGAGCCAGTTGAAAACACGGACGCTTGTGAAAGATAAAGATTCTGTATGGAGTGGGCATAGCATGGTATCTTTATTTTGCTGTTTATTATTGGTTTTGCTGACGTTGCAGCTATCCAAGAAGATGAGCCTATATAGTTATAAATCCTGTTTTCCTTTATATTGCCTGCCCCTATGGCTGTGCAGGCATTGTCTACTCCCCCGTTTATAACAGCAATCCCCGAAGGAATCCCTAAAAGTTCAGCAGCTTCTTTTGTAAGCTCTCCGGCATAATCAACAGATTTTAAAAGCACGGGCATTTTTTCTACAGGAAGGTCTGAAAGGTTAAAAATTTCTTCAGAATATTTCAGTTCATTTATATCCATAAGCCCTGAAAATGAGGCGTCGGAATAGTCAGAAATAAAATTGCCTGTAAGCTTTAAGGTTATGAATCCTTTTGTAGGAAGAAACTTACATGTTGAATTGAACATGTCAGGTTCATTTTCCTTAAACCAGGCGAGCTTGAAGATTGAATGATTTTCAGGCCTGAACCCCGCTCCGGTTTTCTCATACCAGTAATCATATCCGATAAGTTTAAGTATTTCCCTGGCTTTATCAATAGCCCTGCTGTCATTCCAGAGCGGCACAGTTTTCCTTAGGAGCTTTCCTTCTTTGTCAACAGGAACTATACCCATTGAATGACCTGATAAAGATATGCATGCAATGTTTTTTTTATTAATTTCAGTAGCTGCCAACAATTTCTTAGTGCTTTCAATTACTGCTTCCCACCAGTCCTGCGGATTATGTTCAGCCCACCCTGAATAGGGATAATAAGTATCGTAAGATTTAAAAGCTTTGGAAATCAATTTCCCTTCCGAGGAATAAAGGACTGCCTTATTGCCCCCCGTTCCAAGGTCATGGGCAAGAATATATTTTTGCATCATCTACAGCTCCGGTTTCTTTAATAAAAATTTATTTAAGTATTCCACACACTTATTTAAATTTCTATGCCTTCTTTGTATTTTTCCTTAAATTCAGCTATCAATTCTATCCCTTTGCTTACCCCGAGTTGATCTGCCCCTGCTTTAATCATTTCAAATGCATCCTCAAGCGTATAAACTCCTCCGGAAGCTTTTATGCGAATATGTGAACTGAGGATCCTTCTGAAAAGTGCTATGTCTTCAACAGTTGCTCCTTTAGGGTCGTCACACTTGCAGAATTGTTTTATATACTGAGTTTTGACTCCGGTTGTAGTTTTTACAAGATGAGCTCCTGACTCTTCCACAAGCCTGCACGCCCTGATTTTTTCATTTTCATTTAAAACCCATGCCTCAATAATAACTTTTATCAGGCACCCGGGTGAAGCTTCTACAACAGCTTTTATATCTTCAAGAACTTCATTATCTTTTCCTGAGCGCAGAGCGCCAACATTAATAACCATGTCTATCTGGTTTGCCCCGTCTTTAATTCCCTGCTTTGCCTCAACTACTTTTGCCTCAGTCACATGTGAACCGAAGGGGAAACCTACGTTTACGCTTAAATCAATTTTTTTATTTCCGATTATTTTTTTTAAAAGTGAAACATGGGGCGGATTAACACAAATTACCCCGACTTTTGCTTCTACAGCGCCCTCACAATTAATTCTGACTTCTTCTTCATTGATAATATGTGAAACCATACTGAATTCAATTCTTCTGCGAAATTCATCAAATGAAATATTCACTCTATTGCTGCTCCTTTTAAAATTTAAAAATATATTGCGCCTGTTTTTATTATCCTCTTATTTAACTGGAATATGAGTTTTTATTTTTTTATATAGTTTTTTATCTTTTTTAAAAAATTACTCTTTTGCTTATTTCCGGAGAAACAAATACTTTTATAAGCTTACTGTCCGTTCTTAATTGCTCAAGAGCTGCCTGAAGTTCTTCAAGTGGAACTTCCATAGAAAACATTTTTTTCGGCTTGATCCTGCCGTATTCCAGCAGTTTTATGGATTCATTCCAATCGTTCCCGACACCGGCACAAGAGCTTACAACTTTTTTCTCTCCTAAAACTAGGTCAAAAGGCCTTATTTTTATAGTCTCCTCTTCACCGGTTATTCCGAAAGCAGCAACCGTGCCTCCCGGCCTTACCATTTCAAATGCCTTTTCATAGGTAGCAACAGAACCAACTGCTTCAACAACATAATCGGCTCCTCTACCTTCTGTGAGTTTTCTAACCTCTGAGACTGTGTCTTTAACTTCATTTGTGTTAATTATATAATCAGCACCCATTTCCTTTGCAACGTTTAGCCTCATCTCGTTATCTCCGATTACTATTACCGGAGCAGCTCCCCTTAGCTTTGCAAGAGCACCATGTAATATGCCGAGCCCGCAGCCTATGACAGCTACACTGCTTCCGAGATCTGCCTGCATTGCTTTTGCAGAATGAACGACACAGGATAACGGCTCTATAAAAGCCCCTTCCTCAAAAGAAAGATTTTCCGGAAGCTTGTGAACTTGTTCCCACGGAACTTTTACATATTCGGCATAAGAACCGTTTGTGTGTATTCCAAGCTGCGTAAAGTCTTTGCACATCAATTTACTGCCCCTTCGGCAGTAGAAACATATACCGCAGCTCATATTAATATCTGCGGTTACCCTGTCATCGGCTTGAAGATTTTGCGCATTTTTTCCTGTTTTTACAATTACTCCTGAAAATTCATGCCCGGCTACCATTGGAAGCTTATCAGCAGAATATTTTCCTGTAAATATGCTCCAGTCAGTTCCGCATATGCCAGTTACTTTTACTTTTATTAAAACTTCATTATCACTGATTTCAGGAACCTGTATATTTTTTATGGTTAAAACTCCGGGTTTTTCAATAACAGCAGCTTTCATCATAGCAGACATTTTCATACCTCCAAACTTAGATAAATATTTTTATAAATATGATTTTTACTGGAATAAAACGTCGTTTCTTCCCTCGTAAGGTTTGTTTATAATTAAAGGCTTAAGATAAGCTATTGTTTTTGTTATTCCGTCTTCCCTGCTCATGGTCACGTCTTCATGCTCATAACTCATAACATAATCGTAACCTGTCATAGAAAGCTCTGTTATTACCTTTTTCCACGGAACTGAACCCCATCCCGGAATCCTGAATCTGAATCCTCTGTCAAGCCTCTGCCAGTCTCCTGTAGGTATGCTGCCTGAATACCTTATATTATGTGAAACAATTTCACCGTCTTTAGCATGAACGTGATAGATCCTACCGGGAAAAGCATCTATGAAATTTTCAACATCAATACCCAGATAAATAAGATTTGCAGGATCAAAGTTAAATCCCCATTCTTTTCGGTTGCCTAAAAGTTCAAGGCTTCTTTTTGCGGTATAAATATCATATATAAGCTGGTTCGGATGAGCTTCCATTGCAAACTTAACACCGTACTCGGAAAACTTGTCCAGGATCTTTGAAAAATACTCTAAAAATGCTTTTTCCATTTCAGACCATCCTTTAGGGTATGGGAAAGGAAAGAATCGTCCGAAGTTTTCAACACCGGTAAATCCGCACACAACAGGAACTTCAAGGGCACTGGCAGCCTGAGCGGTTTTAATGGTTCTCTCTATGCCATGAGCAATTTTTTCCTCTTTTGTCCCTTTGAAAATTCCGTCTGTATCAACACCGTATGGGCCCAGGATAAGGTTTGTTTCAGTATGGTTGCTTAATGCTGAAATAATAAGGCCGTAGCTTTCAATCATTTTTTTATACTTTTTAGCATTATTGCCCTTTATTATCTCATCTATATCAAGATGCGGGCTTTCCTTGAAAGCAGGCAGTTCCACTGCCTCATATCCGAGAGCAGCTGCTTTTTTTAATACATCTTCCAGCTTCAAATCAAGATAAGTGGCTGAAAAAATTCCTATTTTCATTAAAAATCCTCCGTTTTTATCTTGTTAAAATTTAAGTAAATATTTTGTAACTATTCACCCATAAAATTTAATCAATAATACAACTTCCAATAAAAATAAATTCCACTTTTTAGTACTGAATTCTCTTTTGGATATATGCTACTATATTAGCATGAACAAGACAACAGTTATCCAGGGGCAGAAAATAGCGGCCAAAGATATAGAATTAGTAAGGCAGCTAATTAACACAAACTCATCCTAGGGACGCACTCGTCTCTCAAAAGAGCTATGTGTTCTATGGAACTTTAAAGATGGCAATGGCAGACTTAAAGACATGGCCTGCCGCAATCTTCTTCTAAAGTTAGAAAAAGAAAACTTATCACGCTGCCTGCCAGAAAGAGTGGTACTAACAATGCTAAAAGAAATGCTTTGGTTGCTTATGTGCTACATAGTACTTTACCTATTTCAGCCAAATTAAAAACACTTACATCGCTTAAAGCAACTCTTGTAGAAGATAAAGACACACTACGGCTTTTTAAATGTTTTCTTTCAGCCTATCATTATCTTGGTTTTAGCGGTACTGTAGGAGAGAATTTAAAATATATGATATATGATAAAAATGATAGACCCCTTGCCTGTCTCCTGTTTGGCTCTTCAGCTTGGAAGTGTGATCCCAGGGATAGTTTCATTGGTTGGGATCATGCGACAAGAGGTAAAAATCTAGCACTTGTAACCAACAACATGAGATTTTTAATACTTCCATGGGTTAAGGTAGAACATCTTGCAAGTCATATACTGGCAAAAGTTGCAAGATGTATAAGAGATGACTGGACAGCTAAATACGGCCATCCAGTCTACATGCTTGAAACCTTTGTAGAAAAAGATCGCTTCTTAGGCACTTGCTACAAGGCTTCAAACTAAATCCTTTTTCTTTTTGTTTTTCCTCTAAATTTCTAAAATCTCCTTTATTTAAGATAATCTCAGCCTATTGTAATATGGTAGATATTTCTATTAGGGCTTCGCGAAATTAAAAATTCGGAAGGAAACTTTTAACAAACCGAATTTTATTAGGTTCTTTGACAAACGAGGAAAAATAGGCAACAGCTAAGACAGTAATATGGGAGATAGTGCAGAGATTTGCCGTGGCGGCAAGACCTATCACAGAGGGCTTTTGCATAAGGATTGACAGCAGTCTTGAAAACACCCTTTCACTGCTGCTTCTTTTGTTAAAATCCCTCTTAAAGGACTTAAGACCCGTAATCAATCTCAGCCCTTATGGTCTCATCTACATCGATCCTTAAATACCTGTAGCAGCCGGTACCCTCTACAAACCGGGGGTGAAACCAGGGGCAATAGGGATGATCCTTGGCAAACTTTTTTGATCCCTTTATGGGGCAGACAAACTTATGACGTTTTCTATTCTTTGATTTGTCCCACCAGATGCCTCTGGAGAGCATCTTAAATCCTGCAATACAGATAGGCACTCCAGAGGAGGTAAGTTTTGTAGTAGAAGGGGCACCCCTCCTGGGATTTCTGGAGATCCTTGGCCTTGCACCCAGATTCTTTACTATATATTCAATAATAGAAGAAGAATCATACTTAAGAATCGGCAATCACTGCTAAAGGTTTTAAAGCCAGATCATCCTTTACAGACTCAAGCTGGGGAATCACTACATTTGTACCCCTCACATTTGCGGCAATAGTAGTCTCAACCAGGGGAAGCTTAAGACTGTGCATCATTTACGATATGATTGCGGTATCCCCAGAAAAACTCTGCCTTTGCCTTACCGGATTTAAAAGTAGGAAATACCCCGATACGGCAGTCTGGGTCATTCTCGGGAGGTCTTTCTTTAAGAAACCTGTATCTCACACTGGTCTTTAAGTTATTTTCTTTAACATTGGCCATTATGGGACAGGAATCAACTGATAAATAATCACCTTTTATGACTTTAAGCTTGATAAGCTTCCTTACAAGAGAGATCCTTACTTCCTGAAGTAGCCTATTGTCAACATTCTTAAGATAGGAAGAAAACCTCTCTACAGGAACCGGCTTATCACCCGGCTCAAATCCCAGTATAGAAGCAAGGGCTGGTCTCTCATAGAGCTCAGCCGATAGATCGCTTAAGCTGGCAATAGTCTTTAGGTTCTTAAAGATAAGTGCCTTTAGTATAGCATCTCTGCTGATTGGCTTTCTTCCCACACTTTTACCCTTATCAAGTAAAGATAGGTCAAGTACAGAGAAGAAAAGCTCATATTTTCTTAGCGGTTTGTCAAAGATTTCCTCAAGATCAAATAAAGGGTGCTGATACATTACCAATACCTCCTAATTTCGTGAAGGTCCTAAGAATTAAC
>Ga0163209_1000413_pt1 | contig 18367 bp, 16 predicted proteins | sample Kivu_160m_FD_113538 | JGI IMG/M metagenome (GOLD analysis project Ga0163209, IMG submission 113538) | Freshwater microbial communities from Lake Kivu, Western Province, Rwanda to study Microbial Dark Matter (Phase II) - Kivu_160m | ecosystem: Environmental > Aquatic > Freshwater > Lake ...
GCCCAGAGGATGTCGCCGGCGATGGCGTCCTCGGCCGAAACGGGCGTGGCGATGAGGGAATCGTAGAGGCGCTCGTGGATCATCTTGACGAATGTCCCGTAGAGGCACTCGAAGGTCGAGGACATCATGACCGAGGTGATGATGACCCCGGGGACGAGGAAGAAGAGATAGGATTGCCCGCCGAATTTCCCCATGTAGGCCCCCATCCCGATGCCGAAGGTGACGAGGTAGAACAGGGGCTGGATGAGGCTGGCGATGAAGGTCGTCACGACGAAGCGCTTGTAGGAGACGAGGTTCCGGAAGAAGACGTGGAGGAGACGGTAGGAGAGGTTCATTCGATGAGGCTCCGTCCCGTCAGCTTCAGGAAGACGTCCTCGAGGGTCGCCGGCCGATGGACGGTGTTCGGGAGGTCGAGCTCCATGAGGCGGCGGCGAAGGGCGTGGCCGTCGCGGCAGTAGAAATAGAGCGTATCCCCGACCCGCTCGTGGCCGCAGGCCAGGGCGTCGAGGTCGGCGACGAGGGCCGCGTCGCGGTCGGGCGGAATCCGGATCTCGACGACCTCGCGACCGATTTCGGCCTCGATGAGGCCGTTCGGCGTCCCCTCCGTGAGGATTTTCCCGCCGTGCATGATGACGAGGCGGTCGCAGAGCTGCTGGGCCTCCTCCATGTATTGGGTCGTCAGGATGAGGGTCGTCCCCCGGGCCTTGAGCTGGCGGAGGCGCTGCCAGATGAGGTGGCGGGCCTGGGGGTCGAGGCCGGTCGTCGGCTCGTCGGCGACGATGAAGAGGGGACGGTTGAGAAGGGCCCGGGCGACGAGGAGGCGCCGCTTCATTCCCGTGGAGAGCTGGCCGATCTTGCTGTCCCGCTTGGCCTCGAGTTCGACGAACTTGAGGAGCTCGTCGATCCGGGCCTTCGCCTCCTTCCGGGGGATGTCGAAGAAGCGGGCGAAGACGAGGAGGTTCTCCTTGACCGTGAGGTCGATGTCGAGGGTGATTTCCTGGGGGACGACGCCGGTCATGGCCTTGAGGGCCCGGTTCCGGATGTCGGCCGGGAGGCCGTTGACGATGAGCGTTCCCGAGGTCAGGGGCGAGACGCAGTGGATCATCCGGATGGTCGTCGTTTTGCCGGCCCCGTTCGGGCCGAGGAAGCCGAAGCATTCCCCCTCGCGGATCTCGAACGAGATCCCGTCGACGGCCGTGAAGTCGCCGTATTTTTTGGTCAGGTTCTCGGCCTTGATGATCGTTTTCATGGGAATGAAGACCGGCTATGATAGCAAAGAGGACGAAGAAAGGATAGACTGGCTCCGTGACGATCGTTCTGCCCGCTCTCCGCATCGGGTCGCTGGAGGTCGATTTTCCGGTCGTCTTCGCCCCCCTGGCGGGCTACAGCGACCTTCCGTACCGCCTCATCTGCCGCTCCTGCGGCGCCCCCTTTGCCACGACCGAGGTCATGCTCGACCGGTTCCTCCTCTCGGAAGGGAAGAAGCGCCGCCAACTCGGGCGCCTCGAACCCGCCGACCATCCGGTGGGGGGCCAAATCATAGGCGACGATCCGGCGGTCATGGCCGAAGCGGCGGCCGTTCTCCGGGAGACGGGCTTCGATGTCGTCGACCTCAACTTCGCCTGTCCCGTGCGCAAGGTCCTCAGCCGGAAGCGGGGCGGCTTCTTGATGACCACTCCCGGGAGGGCGATTGAGATCGTCAAGGCCGTCCGGCGGGCGGTCCCCGACCGGCCGCTCATGGTCAAGCTCCGGCGCTCCTTCGCCGCCCGGGACCTGGAGGCCAGGCCGTTTTGGACGATCGTCCGGGGGGCGTTCGACGAGGGAGCGGACGCGGTCTGCGTCCACGCCCGGAGCGTCGAGCAGAAATATTCCGGCCCGGCCGACTGGACCTTCCTGGCCGAGGTCAAGCGGGCTTTCCCGGGACGGACGGTCCTCGGCTCGGGCGACGTCGTCGACGCCGCGGCGGCCCTCCGGATGGCCGCCGAGACGGGGGTCGACGGGATCGCCGCCGCCCGGGGCGCAATCGGGAATCCGTGGATATTCCGCCAGGCGAGGGACCTCGCCGCCGGCCGGACGCCGTTCCGGCCTTCCCTTGAAGACCAGAGAGCCCTCCTCCGCCGGCATTTCGAAATGGCCCGGGAATTCTACGGTCCCCGCCGCGCCGTCGGCATCATGCGCCATTTCGGCATCGGCTACGCCCGCCTTCATCCTCATCCCAAGCGCGTCCGGATGGCCTTCGTCGCCGTCAAAACGGCGGAGGAATGGACGTCCGTCCTCGACGCCCATTACGGCGGCTGACCCGGCTCTTTTCGCGGCCTCGATATTCTGCTATAAGAAAAAGAGAACGTTTCTCTCTGGGATTTCGAGAAACGTTCTCTCTGGCCTCGAGGAGGATGCCATGTCCGGTCAGCAGGTCGCCTTCGGTTTCCTGGAATTCGCCGTCACTCTCGTTCTCGGCTTTCTCCTCGTCTTCGTAACCTACAAGATCCTCCTCAAGCTGACGCCGCGCTTCGACGAGGAGAAGCAGCTCCACCGGCGGAATGCCGCCGTCGGGCTGTCCCTCGGGTCGATCCTTGTCGGCGAGGCGGTCATCGTCAAACAGGCCGTTTACCCGGTCATGGCCGTTGTCCAGCTTTATTCCCTCTCCGACCAAAAAAGCTTCGCCGGCTTCCTCCGGATGATGGCCCTGGCCGGCGGCTATATTCTCCTGGCCGGCCTCCTCGCCGTTCTCTGCCTCCTCCTCTGTTTCTGGCTCTTCGACAAGCTGACGCCGGGCATCGACCAGTATCACGAAATCCGGGAGGGCAACGTCGCCATCGCCATTTTCATGGCCTTGCTCGTCCTGGCCGTAAGCCTCCTCGTGAGCGAGGGCGTCTCGGCCTTGACCCGGGCCTTGATTCCGTTTCCCAAGGCGGGCTCCGTCCCCCTGACTTGAGGCCGGGCATGGTCCCTTCCCGAGGATCGGTCTGGGCGCCGGCCGCTCTGGCCGCCGGGGCCTTGTCCCTGATTCTCGTCCTCTGGCATCTTGGGGGGGGAAGGATGGGCCTCTCCCGCCCCGGTTTCGTCCCGACGGCGTCCCTACGGAGCGGAATCGTGCTCAAGGAGGGCAACGTCCTGGTCAACTCCTTCCGGACGGTCGAAAGCGACGCGGCTTTCGACTTGGAGGTCGGCTGGAAGGATTTCCGGAGGGCGAGTTGGTTCGTCGAGTTTTCCGTTTCCAAGCTCGACCTCGCCGAGGCCCAATCGGATTTCGGATTCACGGGGACCGAACGGGACGCGGCGCTGAAAGAGCCGCTCGAGGCCCTGGAAAGGAAGAAGATCGCCGAACTCCGGGCCTACGTCTCCGGCGTCGTCGCCAAGAGCCGTTATCGGCGATACATCCGCCTCGTCGACCGGGGACCCTTGTCCTTCAGCCTGGGCCTCGAAAAGCCGCCGGAGGACGAGGCCGAGGCCGTCCGCAAGGAATTCCGCCGGATCGCGGCGGCCATGGCCAAGGAGCAGACACGGCTGGACAAATCCCAGGAGAAAGACGTCACCCGGCTCTATGAGGCTTTCCTCGAGACGCGCGGCATCCGCCTCAAGGACGGCGAGATGTCGGTCGCCTACGGGCTCTGCGCTTCCCGCGGCCGCGTCCGAACGCGTCCGATCCTCGAAAGTTTCCGGGCCATCGCTTCGGACCTGAGCCTCTACGATTTCCTGGCCCTCCTCGTGGCCTACCTCCAGGAAGTGCCGTTCGTCAAACCGCCCCTCGTGGAGGGCGAGCGGACGATCCTCGGCTATTGGGTGCCGACCCGGGTTTTCATCGAAAACGGCGGCGACTGCGATTCCAAGGGCGTGACCTTGGCCGCCCTGTGGAGGAATTTCAAGAATTCGCCGATCGTCCTCTTCAAGGTCCCGGACCATCTTTTCGTCGGCTTGGCCGTTCCCTCCCCGGCGACCGAAGGGACGATTCTTTTCGGCGGGCTGCGCTACACCCTCTGCGAAGTCACGGGAACGGAGCTCTTGCCCCCCGGATACATCAGCTCCTACAGCCGGATGTACCTCGAGAGCGGACGATACGCCTATGAGCGGATCGATTAGGCCTCGCCCTTTCCGTTGTCTTCGGGATTCTCGGGGAGGTCGTCGGGAGGGGGCTCCGCGGACCGCGCGCCGGAGGGAAGGGGAGCCGCCGCCGGGGCGCGCCGGCGAAAGAGACGGCGCCATTTCGAGGAGAGGCCGGACGAGCGTTCCCCGTCCTCGATGAGGAGGGGCGCGGTCGTCCGGCGATGGCGGCCCGGATCGGCGGCGTCGTCGAGCTCGTCGGGCTTCATCGTCTCCCATCTTACGGCATTTTGGACCGGACGAAAAGAGCTTGAATTCCCGGCCTTTTTTGGTATAATATGTGTTCCCAAAAACTCGACACGGAAAAAGAGAGGCGCGGTTGGACTACGTCGGAAAGATCGACAGCAAATACCGTTTCGTGATCATCGCGGCGAAACGAGCCAAGCAGCTCCTCAGGGGAGCCAAACCGAAGGTCAAGGCCAAGACGAAAAATCCCATCCGTCTGGCCCAGCTCGAGGTCAGGGGCGGCGTCGTCGAATTCGACATTCTCCACTCCAAGCTCGAAGATATCGCCGAATCCGGAGAGCAGGTCTTCACCGCCGGCGAGATCGAGGAGATGGATGACCACGGCGGAGGCGGGGGGGCCGAGGCGGAGGATTCCGAGCCGGGAGAGATCGGCCTCGAGTCCGAAACGGAAACGACCTTCGACGAAGAATTGCCCGAAGTCGGAGTTCCCGAGGACAAGGACGAGGGATAGTTCCGGGTTTCAGCCCTGTCGTCCGGCTTCGAGGAGAAGCTGGACATAATCCTTTCGGATCCATGAGGCCTGGGGAAAACCGAGGGTCCTCGCCAGCCGGACGATCTTTTCCCTCTCCCCCTCGAATTCGACGAACGGTCCGATGACCGTCTCGTCGAGACAGACCTTGAGCGTTCCGAGTCCCAGGACGGTCCGATGCTTGGCGTAGCGGAAGACCGGCGCGAATCCGAGGGCCCGGAGGATCCGGACGAACGCCTTGCCGTTCCGGACCTCGGTCTCGTGCTCGGTCCGGATCTTGAATCGTCGCGATTTTTGCGGCGCGCCCTTGAAGGTCAGGAAGGTTTTCCGGCCGACCCTCCGGACGCGGAAGGCTTCCCGGCGCGCCGTCAACGGGCGCCCGGGCAGGTCGTAAAGCGTGTTCTCCTCCCCGTGGCGTTCCTGGAGGATTTTGGCTCCCAGGGCCAGGAGCCGACCGCGGACGGAGTCGAGGTCGTCGACCCGAACCTTGACTTCGATCTCGACCACGTCAGGTGGCCCGTTCGAGGATGAAATCCCCGAGTTGGAGAAGGGTGGCCACGGCGGGCGAGTCCGGAAAGCCGCGGAGGAACGACCGGGCCGAATCGGCGAAACGGGCCGCCCTGCGGGCCGTTTCGTCCAGGGCGCCGTTGGCCGCCACGGCGGCTTGAATCCGGGCCGGAGCTTCGGGGTCCGAGCCCCGGTCGCGGATCCAGCGCCTGAGCTCCTCGCCGTCCCGTCCTTTGAGCCGGCGGAGAGTCAGGATGAGGGGCAGGGTGATCCGGCCTTCGCGGAGGTCGGAGAGGACGGGTTTGCCGAGGAGCGACGGCTGGCCCGTGAAATCGAGGAGGTCGTCAACGACCTGGAAGGCCAGACCGATGTTCGTCCCGAACGAGCCCAGACGGGCGACATCCGCTTCCCCGGCGGACCCGAGGATGCCCCCGATCCGGCAGGCGGCCGAAAAAAGCGAGGCCGTCTTCTTTTCGAGAATCTCGAAATAAGTTTGTTCGCCGATTTCCGGGTCTCCGGAGGACGAGCACTCCAGGAGCTCGCCCTCGATCATCCGCGACGTCACCTCGGCCATGATGTCGATGATCGGCAGGCGCCGGGTCGCCAGGGCGTTCTTGATGGCCTGGATGTAGAGGAAGTCGCCGAGAAGGACGGTGATGTTCGACCCCCAGCGGGCGTGGACCGTCTCCCGTCCGCGCCTCCGGTCGGCGTTGTCGATGATGTCGTCGTGGATGAGGCTGGCCGTGTGGATGACCTCGACCAGGGCCGACCAGAAAACATGCTCATCCCCCTCGTAGCCGTGGAGCTTCGCCGAGAGGATGAGAAGGGCCGGCCGGACCCTTTTCCCCCCCGGCTGGAAAAGGTAATCGTTGATCTCGGCCACGAGCGGGTTGGGGGAGCGCCCGAACTCCTGGAGCGACCGTTCGACCCGCTCCAGCTCCTCATGGATGCCGGCATAGAGGCTGATGAGGCTGGAGAGTCTCGTCGGGTCGGTCATGAGCGGCGCTATCTTAGCATTGAAGGGCCGCCTTTTCAATGCGCCCGTTCAGGCGGGAAAGCGGAAAAGGCGGCGGTAATTCGCCGTCGTCTCGGCGGCCAGGCGGTCGAGGGGGAGGTTGCGGAGGCCGGCCACGATCCGGGCCGTTTCGAGGAGGAAAGCCGGCTCGTTCCTCCGGCCGCGGTGGGGAATGGGGGCGAGGTAAGGGGCGTCGGTTTCGAGGAGAAGACGGTCCAGAGGGAGCCGGGCGGCGACGTCGCGGAGCTCCGCCGTCTTGGGGAACGTGATGACCCCCGAAAAGGAGACGAAAAAGCCCCGGTCGAGCATGGACCGGGCGAATTCCCAGTCCTCGGTGAAGCAGTGGAGGACTCCGCCCTGGTCGAAGCCCTCGGCGTCGACGGCCTCCCGGATGTCGCTCCCGGCCTTGCGGCTATGGACGACGACCGGGAGACCCAGTTCCCGGGCCAGGGCGAGCTGAGTCCGGAAGGCCGTCTGCTGCTCCGCCGGAGAGGCGAAATCATAGTGATAGTCGAGTCCGATTTCGCCGACGGCCCGGATTTTCCGGGAGGCCGCGAGGCGCCGGATCTCGCCGGCCGCGGCCTCCGTCCCGAGACGGGCCTGGTGGGGGTGAAGGCCGGCCGCGGCGGCGATTTGGGGATGAGAAGCCATCATCTCGAGGACGACCTTCCGGCTTTGGCCGCTCGTCACGTCGATCGGGCAGAGGATTTCGCCGACGGCCGCCTCTCGGGCCCGGACGAAGACGGCCTCCCGGTCCGGGTCGAACGCCTCCATGTCCAGGTGGGCGTGCGAATCGACGAAAAAAAATCCCCCCGCTTCCTCGGGGACGCGGGGGGATTCCATTCCCGGGGGAAAGACGGTCTTACTGGGTGATCCTCGCCTTGAGGGCTCGAAGAGGCAGCGGGCCGAAACTCACGAGCTTCGTCAGGAATTCCTTCTTCGAGAAGGAGGCCCCCTTGGCTTGGCTGTAGTCCTTCTCCAAGTCGAGGATTTCCTGGTAGCCGACATAGGCTTGGGCCGCCTCGCCCGGATTGAGGACGATGAAATTCCACATCCGCTCGGCTTCGGCGGACGTCTGGAGTCCGTAGGACATCATGTGATTGACGGCCCGTTCCTTGGTCATGTTGCCCTGATGGACGCTGGCGTCGACCTGGAAGGCGATGAGGGCCCGGAGCTTCAATTTGAGTTCATTGAGGCGCTGTTTGAGGTCGTAGAAATTGTAGCCGGCATAGACGAACATGTCCTGGGCGTAGAGGGGCCAGCCCTTGAGGAGGGGAATGTTGGGATACAGGCGCCGGACGAGGGACGCGTTCTTGAAGACGGCGACGGAGGGAACGTAGCTCCCCGGATAGACGTTCTGGATCGTCCAGTAGGGGAGGAGATAGTTCGTGTATTCGTCCAGGAAGGACGCCAGGGCTTCGCCGGACAGGCTTTCGGGGTAGGGGTTGATTCGGAGGCCGATCGGCCCGCCCGCCTCGTAGGGCTTGGGAAGGACGAGGTCGACGAGCTGGAAGCCGCGGTGATAGGCGGGGGCGAGTTCGAGGGCCGGAACGTCGGCCGGGACGTCGAGGATCTTCGTCCGGTTGAGAAAGACCTTGACGTCCTCGACGTTGGCCTTGATTCTGGCAAACCATTCCTCCTTGGTCGGCTGGTTCGATTTGATCTTGTTGAGGACGTGGGGGACGACCTTGTTGATGAGCTGCTGCTCCTGTTTAAAGTTGTCGGGCGGGTTTTCGATGTCGAACTCGGGGTCCATGATCTTGTAGTAGCTGAAGCAGATCTTGAACATCTCCCGGCGGATGTTCGTCGTGTCGGCCGTCGCCCGGGCGCCGAGCTCGTTCATCATCATCGACCCCCCGGTCGTCAGCTGGAAGGTCCTCTGATGGGCTTCGCCGAGCCGGAAGTTTCCCGTGGATCGGGCCAGGAGGTCGCCTTGGAGAAATCTCCCGAAATCCTCGAGGGCGGCGACGGCTTTGGCGTGCTCGGACGTGTATTTCACCTTGGCCGCCTCGCTCGCCGGTTCGATGAGCTTGGGGATCTCGGTCTTGTAGAAGTCGAGGAGGGCCGGGAGCCGGCGGACGGCCTCGTCCGTGTATTCCTTGGGCGGCGTCTTGAGGTTTTCCTTGGCCTGTTTGACGAAATCGGGAATGGCCTTGGCCCGGGCTGCGGCCGCGGTCAAGCGGGCGTCGAGCGGCGTCGAGCCGTTGGCCAGGAGAGCGCCGATCGCGTGGTAGAGGAGGTCGGTGTAGATGAGGGGATTGGTCTGCTGGGGGGCGATTTTTTCCAGACGGAGAATCGTCAGGTCGAGTCCCTCGCGGATCAGGTCGAAATCGATCTGGACCTCGGGGCTCAGTTTGTCCTTGGCGATCTTGTTGACGAGTTCGGAGTTGAACTTGTCCATCGCCTCGAGATACTTTTCGATCCGCGATTCGCTCCAATCCTCGAGCTTGTCGTTGTACTTCGTGAATCCGGCCAGGGTCCCGGCCGTTGGATAGAATTTCCAGTATTCATCGAGGTAGGTCTCGACCCATTTGACGAATTTCGCATCCTCGGAGTTCTGGTGGGAAACGAGAACCCCGGACCCGGCGAAAAGGATTGTCCCCAGGACGGCGACGAGCGCCAACCTTTTCATTTGATCCTCCTCTTCTGTAAAGGATTTTAACCTTCCGCGGCCGGCCATAAGTCCGAAATCCTAACAGACTTCCACCCGGAATGCAATTTCCAGGCGAAAAATCCCTTCGCCGCCATGTTCCTACCCGCCGACTCGCGTGCGGCCATTCTCCGCTTTCGATTATTGCAAATTCCGTGCCAGCGCCGGACTTACCAACGGATGAGGGCCGAGGCCCAGGTGAATCCCGAGCCGAAGGAGGTCAAGGCGACGACGTCTCCGCCCTTCAGGCGTCCGTCGCGGACGATCTCGTCGAGGGCGATGGGGATCGAGGCAGCCGTCGTGTTCCCGAAGCGGTCGATGTTCCGGATGACCTTTTCGAGCGGGATGCGGAGCTTGTGGGCGACCATTTGGGAGATGCGGTCGTTGGCCTGATGGGGGATGAGGAAATCGACGTCGGTGATGGACAGGCCGTTGGCCGCGAGGGCCGTTTGGACGGCCTCGGGCATCCGTTCCGAGGCGTTCTTGAAGACGTTCTTGCCGTCCATCCGAGGATAGAACCGCCCCTGGTCGAAGAGTTCGCGGTCGAAGACGGGATTCCGCCGCGGGCTGGGATTCTCCATCCACAGGTCTCGGACGAAGCGGCCGTCGGAGAAGAGATGGGTCGAGAGAACCCCCCGGCCGTCGACCGAGTCGTTCGGCTCGATGACGACGGCCCCCGCGCCGTCGCCGAAGAGGACGGCCATGTCGCGCCCCTCGTCGGAGAGGTCGAGGTTGTGGGATTGGATCTCGGCCGCGACGAGGAGGATCTTGCGATACGTCCCCGCCCGGATGTACTGGTCGGCGACGGAAAGGGCGTAGATGAAGCCGGAGCACTGATTCCGGACGTCGAGGGCGCCGGTCGTTCCCATCCCTAGGCCGGCCTGGATGAGGACCCCGATGCCGGGGAAATAATGGTCGGGGGAGAGGGTGGCGGCGATGACGAAGTCGATTTCGCCGGGCTCGGTCCCGGCCATCTCCAGGGCCCGGCGGGCGGCCTCGAGGCCGAGGTCCGAGCTTCCGACTCCGGCTTCGGCGTAGCGCCGTTCGGAGATGCCGGAGCGCTGCCGGATCCATTCATCCGACGTGTTCATGATCTTTTCCAGGTCGAAGTTCGTCACGACCTTGGGAGGGACGAAATGACCCGTTCCGGTGATGACCGCGCGTTTGTCCATGGTAACCTCTCGAAGCGGGGCCATTATAAAGAAGGGGGGAGAAAAAGACAAAGAATTTGACATCCCTGAAAGGAGGCGGGTAGACTGGATTCGACATGGACGGAGGCATCCGGAGAATCTGCGGCGGAGTCCTCGTCGGCTTGGCCGTTCTCGGCCTGGCGGCCCCCGCGGGCGCCGAGGACCTCGTCAAGGTCGAAAGCCGCGTCACTCCCCTCCGTCTTGCCCGGGGGGAAGAGGGAAAAATCGTCCTCAAGCTGACGGTCAAGGCGGGGATCGTCGTCACCGCCGCCGCGGGCCTGACGGTCGAGCTTGAGCCGGCCGAGGAGCTCGTTTTCCCGAAGAATTTCTTCACCGCCGCCGACCTGGCCATTCCCCGGAAGGTCGTCCAAGGAAAGGAATGCCTGGACCTCGACAAGCCCGTCGAGATCCCGCTGACCGTCGGCCCCAAGGCCCGGCGCGGCGTCCATGTCCTTCGCGGCCGGGTCAAATACTTCGGCACGTCCCTGGCCGAGGGCTGGTGCTACAAGAGCGCGGTCAAATTTTCGGCCACCTTTTCGACCCGGACAGTACCCCTTCGGCCCGGGGCTTAGAGCCAGCCGGCTTCCCTGTACCAAGCGATCGTTCGCCGGATGCCGTCCTCGGTCGGGACGGCCGTTTCAAAACCCAATCGGGCTTTGGCCTTTCCGACGTCCAGAATCCACGACGGGTAGCGGTATTCGGCGAACTTGTTGCGGTCGAGGACGGCGGCTTGTTTCCGGAGGGAAGCCCGCTTTTCCTCGAAGAGGATATAGGTGTAGATTCCGGCCAAAGGGAGGACGACCGGCCTGGCTCGGACGCCGAGGGCCCGGGCGGCCATGCGGCCGAGGTCATCGAACGTGCAGGGCTCGGGATGTCCGATGTGAAAGACCTCGCCGCTGGGAGCGTCGGCCCGAGCGACGAGGTCGAGAGCCCGGACGAGATCCTCGACGTGACAGACGGTCATCGGCCGGCGTTTCCGGCCGAAGACCGGGACGATGCCGAGACGGACGATTTTGAAGTAATCCAGGAAGTCCTTATCCCGGGGCCCATAAACGGCTCCGACGCGGACGACGGTCACGGGGAGGATATCTTGCCGGGCCAGGGCTTCGAGCTCGCCGCCGCGTTTGCTGAGGCCGTAGACGGAAACGGGGGCCGGAGGGTCGTCTTCCCGGAGGGGCCGCCCCTCCTTGCAGGGGCCGGCCGCGGCGAGGCTCGAGAGAAGGACGAAGCGGGGACGGAGATTCCGGCGGGCCAGGGATTCGAGGAGGTTTGCCGTGCCCTGCCGGTTTACCTTATAATAATCGCTCTCGCGGAGGGCCTTGGTGACCCCGGCGAGATGGAAGACGACGTCGAGATCGGACGGCAGGTCGGGGATGGTCTCGAGGTCGCCGCGCAGGATGCGGACGCCGGCCGCGTCGAGATAGCGAAGCTTGGCCGGGTCGCGGACGAGCGCGGTGACGGCCATCCCGCGACGGCGGAGGAACTCGGCGAGATGGCTGCCGATAAAACCGGTCCCGCCCGTTACCAGCGCATGCCTCATGAGGGAGATTATTCTACGATGCCCGAGAGGATTCGGTCAAACGGGGCAAGGGGAAGCCGGAGGATTCTAGGGACCTGGCTTGGTCTGGCCGTTGCCGCGAGCGCGGCCGCCCAGGTTCTTCCCATCGATCAAGTTAGGCCGGGGCAGAAAGGCAAGGGACGGACGGTTTTCGCCGCGACGAACGTCGAAGAGTTCGACGTCGAGATCTTGGGGGTCCTGGCCAACACGAGCGCCAAGCGGAGCATCATCCTCGCCCGCCTCGGCGGCCGGAACCTGGAATCGACCGGCGTCATCCAGGGGATGAGCGGGAGCCCGGTCTACGTCGACGGCAAGCTCGTCGGGGCCGTGGCCTTCAGCTTCCCCTTCAGCAAGGAACCCATCGCCGGCCTCACGCCGATCGAGGAGATGCTGGCCATCGCGGAGTCCTCCCGCTCCTCGGCCCCGGCGGCGCCGAAGATCGCCTTCACCGACCGTCTTTCCCTCGAAGACCTCTTTGCGGTCTCGAAGGACCGGCTCGAGATCCCGAGCGCGACGCCCGCCGACGGGCGGATGGCCTCCCCGCTGCCGTTGCCCTTGTCCTTCGGCGGATTTTCCGCCCGGGTCGTCGACCGGGCCCGGCCTTTCTTCTCGGCCTTGGGATTCCGCCCCCTCGTTGTGCCGGGGGGAGCCCAGAATCTCCCCAAGACGCCCTCCCCCGATTTCACCGTCCGCGGCGGCGATCCCCTGGCCCTCCAACTCGTCAGCGGGGACCTCGACGTCTCGGCCGTCGGAACGGCGACCTACGTGGACGGGTCCAAGGTCTACGCCTTCGGCCATCCCCTCTACAATTTGGGAGCCGTCGATTACGGCATGGCCAAAGCCAGCGTCATCACCGTCGTCCCGGCCCTCGAGAGCTCGTTCAAGATGGCTTCGGCGGGGAGCCTGATCGGGGCCTTCGTCCAAGACCGGACCTCCGGCGCTCTGGGCGAAATCGGCCGGATGCCGAAATTCGTTCCCCTCAACCTCAACCTCGTCGGGGAAGACGGAAAGCGGAGAGAATTCAAGCTCAAGATCGTCAATGACCGCCTCCTGACCCCCCTCCTGACGAACATGTCCCTGGCCCAGATTCTCGGAACCGAGGACCGTTCCCTGGGGGATCTGACCCTCGAGCTCTCGGGAGACGTCACCCTCGACACGAATCCGGCCCAGGGCGTCCACCTCGAGGACGTCTTCACCGGAAACCTGGACGTTCCGGTCACCGAGATGTCCGGCCTCGTGACGGCCGTCCTCTACTTCTTGACGAACAACGAATTCCAGGAGGTCGGCATCCATCGCCTCGACCTCAACGTCCGGTCCATCGAGGGCCCCCGTGTCGCCGTCTTGGAGCGGGTCTGGCTCGACAAGTACGACGTCTCCCCCGGCGAGTCCGTCCAGATGAAAGTCTACACCCGTTCCTTCCGCGGGACGACCGAGGTCCAGGAGATCCCCTTCCTCGCGCCTCACCTTCCGCCCGGGGCCGAATTCCAGCTCGTCGTCGCCGACACGGCCTCGATGCAGCGCGTCGAAGCCGGCCAGTACCGGAGCCAAGGTATCGTCCCCCGAAGCTTCGCCCAACTCGTCCGTATCCTCAACAACCTCCGCAAGAACAACCGGATCTATTTCAAGCTCGTCGGGCCTCGGCCGGGCCTTTTCCTCCGGGGCGAGGAAATGCCCAACCTCCCGCCGGCGATGAAGTCTCTCTTCGCCTCGCCGCGGGCGGCCTCCTCCCAGCCGACCGAGATCTCGGTCTCGACCTTGGCCGAATACCAGCTCCCCGTGCCTTACGCCTTTCGGGGCTTGGCCGTCATCCCCCTCCGGATCCGGAAGTAGGAGAGTCCCATGAAACGTCACCTCGTCGCGGGCCTCGCCGCCGTCCTCGGCTTATTCCTCGCCGCGGGGGCCGTGACTCCGCAGAAAGTCCTCCTCCGCAGCGGCGACGATTTTCTCCGGGGCAAGTTCGACGGGATATCGGTCTCGGCCGAAGGAAGGCTCTCCCTCGCCCCGCGCGAGGACAAGCTCCAGGGGCCGTCCGAGGATTTCTACCTGTCCTTCCTCATGACGCCGGAGGGGACGGCCTATCTCGGATCGGGCCACGAAGGCAAGGTCTACCGGATCGGAAAGGACGGGAAAACCGAACTCTTCTTCCAAGCCCCGGAAATGGACGTGACCTGCCTGGCGATGGACAAGAAGGGCGTTCTCTTCGCCGGGACGTCGCCCAACGGGAAGATCTATAAAATCTCGGCGCCCCTGAAGGGAGAGGAGTTCTTCAATCCCGCCGAGCGCTATGTCTGGGAGCTCCTCTTCCTCGAGAACGGCAACCTCCTGGCCGCCGTCGGCGAAAGCGGCGGAATCTATGAAATCCGTCCCCAAGGGGAGGGCCGCCAGGTCTACAAGGCAGCCGAGAACCACATCCTCTGTCTGAAGCTCGACCGAACGGGCGACATCATCGCCGGCAGCGGCGGCAACGGCTCGGTCTACCGGATCGGGAAAGACAGCGGCAAGGGAGCGGTCATCTTCGAGTCCCCCTTCGAGGAGGTCCGGAGCCTGGCCTTCGACCTCGACGGGCGCATCTACGCCGCCGCCGGGGGAATCCCGAGCCGGGGGCGGGGTGGATTGGCCGCGGCCGCGCCGGCCGGCCGCGAGGCCGAGGTCACCGTATCGGTTTCGGCCGCCGCCGCTCCGGCCGCGGTCGGGCAAGCCCAGATCGCCACGGAAGCGGCCCCGTCCCTCAAACCGCCGGCGGCCGGACGCGAGCCGGGGGCCGTCTTTCGGATCGCTCCCGACGGCGAGGCGGTCCGCCTCTGGCTTTCGCCGGAGGAAATGGCCTACAGCCTCTTCTGGTCGGAAGCGGAGAAACGCCTCTACGTCGGGACGGGTCCGCGGGGCCGGCTCTACACCCTCGACCGCGACGGGCAGGTTTCCCTTGTCCTCCAGAAGACCTCCGAGCAGATCTTCGCCTGCATTCCCGTCGGGACGAGGATCTATCTCCTCGGCAACAATCCCGTCGACCTGACGCTTCTCCACCCCGAGCAGAGGCTGAATGGCGAGTACTTGAGCCCGGTCACGGACGCCCGTCTCGTCTCGGGGTGGGGAAAAATCGGCTGGGAGGCGAGCCTCCCGCCGGGGGCGTCGATCCAGCTCCAGACCCGGAGCGGGAACGCCGCTGAACCGGGTCCGAGCTGGAGCGACTGGTCCCCTCCCTATCAGGCCCGGGACGGCGAACAGATCTTGAGCCCCCGGGCCCGCTATCTCCAGTTCCGGGCCCTGTTCAAATCCTCGTCCGGCAAGTCGTCGCCGAAGCTCGCCCGGGTCGCCTTCCATTACCTCCAGATGAACGTCGCCCCCGTCGTCGGCCGGGTCGAGCTCCTCGGACCGAACGAAGTCCTGTTGAAGCCGCCGGACATCGAGGAGGCCATCCTCGGCCTCGAGCGCCGCCTTTCCGACCCTCCGGCCAAGAAAGACGAGATGAGGTTCATGGCCGCCAAAAAGGTCGAACGCAAGGGCTTTCAGACCCTTCAATGGGAGGCCGAGGACGAGAACGGCGACGTTCTCGTCTACACGATCTTCCTCAAGAGCGACGCCGAGAAGGAATGGCGGGTCCTCGACGACCGCTGGCCCGAAACGACCTACGCCTTCAACACCGTCAACTTTCCCGACGGGATCTACGCCCTCAAGGTCGCGGCTTCGGACGGCCCGTCCAACCCTCCGGGCTCGGAGAAAGCGGGGGAGAAATCCGGCGGGCCCCTCGTCATCGACAACGCGGCCCCGGCGCTGCGGAACGTCCAGGTGGTCCGGAAGGGGGAGGCCCTGGCCGTCAGCTTTGAGGCCGAGGACACGTTTTCGGCCATCCGGGACGTCAAGGTCCTCGTTCGGCCGGGGGATTGGCGGATCGTCTTTCCCGAAGACGGGATCTGCGATTCACGGACGGAGCGGTTCTCGACGACGATTCCCCTCCCCCCCAAGTCCGACAACCTCCTGACGGTCAGCGTCCGGGACGCGATGGGCAACGTCGCCGTCCACCGCCAGGTCTTCTGACTTTCGCCTATTTCGCCCGCTCGAGGTACTTGTCCTCGCGGGTGTCGATTTTCAGGACGTCGCCCTCCTGGATGAAGGGCGGGACGGAGATGACCAACCCGTTTTCCATCGTCGCCGGCTTGTACTGGGCGGCGGCGGTGGCCCCTTTCATCCACGGCTCGGTGTGGGCGACCTTGAGCTCGATCGTCGTCGGCGGGGTGACGTTCACGGCCTGCCCCTCGAACATCTCGATGACGAAGATGACGTTCGGGACGGCGTATTTGGCCGCCTCCCCCATGACCTCGGCCGAGAGGGAGACCTGGTCGAAGGTCTCGCGGTTCATGAAGACGCAGTCGTCGCCGCTCTGGTAGAGGAATTCCATCTCGATTTCCTCGAGGTGGACTTGCTCGACCCGGTCCACGGACCGGAACCGGTAGTCGCGGATGGAGTTGTCCCTGAGGCTCCGGAGCTTCGTCTGGACCATGGCCTTCCACCGGCCGGGGGTGATGAGCTGCATTTCTTGGACGCGGAAGAGCTGGCCGTCGTCCATCCGGAGAATCATGCCCTTGCGGATCTGCGTGGCGTCGATCATCGCGAAACCTCGTTCCCGGTCTCCCGGCGGGCGCCCTCGTCGACGTGGACGACGAAAGGCTGCCCGCCGACCGCGGCGATGGCGGCGGCGACCTTGTCCGGCTCGCGAGGCGCGTAGGCGAACATGCACCCGCCTCCGCCGGAGCCGTTTATTTTAGCACCGAAGGCCCCGGCGTCAAGGGCCGCGCCGATCATGGCCTCGATTTTTTCCGTCGAAATCCGGAGAAGGTCGCGGAGGACCTCGTGTTGGGCGTCGAGCATCGCCCCGAACATCTCGTGGTCGAAGGACGGCTCGCGGAAGAGCTCCGCGCCCTTGGCCGTCAAGTCCCTCGTCTTGAGCGTCCCGAGGAGGAGGCGGCGGTCGTCGTGGGGGAGCCCGTCGATTTCGGAGAGGACGTCCGTCGTCAGGGGGCTCTTCAAGGTGAATCCGGGGATCCGCTTCCGGACGAGGTCCGCCCCCTCGAGGACATGGCTCTTGATGAAGCCGAGCATGCCCGTCGTGTCCTTTTTCTGGAGCGAATTCGCCAGGACGAACGTCCCCAGGGGATTGGGGAGCCGGTCGAACCGCATCGGCTCGTCGAAACGGATCCAGACGACCCCCCCGTAGGCCGAAGCATAGTGGTCCATCTTCCCTCCGGGCTCCTTGAACTCGGCGACCTCGGTGTCGTAACCGAGTTCGGCCAAGGCGTGGGGCTCGTCCGCCCGGGGGTCGCCGGCCGCTTCGAGGAGGAACTTGTTCCAGGCGACGACCATGGCCGAGGAGCTCGACGTTCCGGCATTGATGGGGATCGTCCCCCGGACTTCGACGTCCCACCCGGAGAGCGGAAGCCCGGCCCGGCGGTGGATATTGACCGCGCTCTTGAGATAGTCGCGCTTCCGGACGTAGGGGATTTCCTCCTCGAAGGAAAATTCCTCCCGCTCGCCGATGTCCGGGAGGTCGATGGCGAAGCGGCGGTCCGTCCGCCGGCGGCCGGCGAAGGCGATCCTGAGGTCGATGGCGGCGGCGATGATGGCCAGGCCGAAATAATCCTGGTGCTCGCCGAGGAGGCACATCCGGCCCGGCGACGAGACCCTGAGCTCGACGTTGTCCATGGACCTCTTTTAGCCGAAGCGCGAAGCCCTGTCAACTTGGCCGGATAATTACGCATGGCGCGGCCATATCCCCCTCGCTGCGTCACCCTGACGAGGGTCCCACTCCGCTCCGGGGGACACGTCCGCACCATTGGCTCATTATCGTGCCGAAACCACTAAGGGCTGCAGATCAGTTAAGGTTGAGTTCGCCCCCGAAATCCTTTATAAAAGGTTTTCGGGACGACGGGATAAAGGAAACGACATGAGAAAATCGCGGATCGCGGGCTTGACGGCGGCGGCGGTGGCCGTTCTGGTCTTCGGCGCCTGCCGGGGAGGAGAGGGCATGGCCGACAGGATTCTCGTCAACGGCAAAATCTGGACGGGCGACGCGAACCGGCCCGCGGCCGAGGCCGTCGCCTTCTTGGGCGAGAGGATCGTCGCCGTGGGGACTTCGGCCGAGGTCCGGCGGGCGGCTTCATCGTCCGCCGAGACGATCGACCTCGCCGGCCGTCCGGCCTTCCCGGGGTTCATCGACAGCCACGTCCATTTCATGAACGGCGGGTACTCCCGGCTCGCCGTCCAGCTCCGCGACGCGTCCTCGAAGGAGGAATTCGTCGCCCGGATCGCGGCCAAGGCCAAGGCCCTCCCGAAAGGGGAGTGGATCCAGAACGGAGAATGGGATCATGAGCTCTTCCGGCCGGTCGAGCTTCCGCGTCGCGACTGGATCGACCCCGTGACGCCAGACCATCCCGTCTGCATCAACCGCCTGGACGGCCACATGATCCTGGCCAACAGCCTGGCCCTCAAGATCGCCGGAGTCACGAAGTCGACCCCCGCCCCGCCCGGCGGCGAGATCGTCCGCGACCCGGCGACCGGAGAGCCGACCGGAATCCTCAAGGACGCGGCCATGGACCTCGTCTACGCCAAGATCCCCCCGCCGACGCCGGACCAGGAC